>Ga0315289_10001762_pt1 | contig 33659 bp, 29 predicted proteins | sample YL17G11_40_MG_FD_203452 | JGI IMG/M metagenome (GOLD analysis project Ga0315289, IMG submission 203452) | Sediment microbial communities from Yellowstone Lake, YNP, Wyoming, USA - YL17G11_40 | ecosystem: Environmental > Aquatic > Freshwater > Lake > Sediment | place: USA: Wyoming | collected... | reverse complement strand
TGATCCTGTGTTTGTTTCTTTTCCTTTGAAGTCAACGTATATTCGCGCCTTGGTCGTTGCAGTCTCGCCCAGCTTCTGTAGTTCTTCCGTGGGCTTTTCTCCGATCGGCAGGATTACCTTCAAGTCCTTGTCTACTAAGAGCGGTTTCAGCTGGTCAAGCAGGGTCATCGGAATGTTGCTGAGCCTTATCCTCCTTGACTTCTGTATTTTTCTTTTGATTTCTTGTATGCCTTCTTCAACCGTGCTGAAGGTGGTTGAAAGCTTGGCCTCGTATCTTCCATCAACTATCGGCATCTGCTTCGCCTCAAGCCTTTTCGACAGCGCCCCATCCTAGGCTGTACCATTCGCCGAAGCATTTTGCGCATTCGTCGTACAGCATTTCGTCTACGATGTACCGGTGTTCAACTGGGTCTTCAAAGGCAGTGAAGACGCGGCTTTCGTCGAGAATGATGGACATTGACGGCATTTCTTTGCCTCTGATCATGCAGACGATTTTGACCTCGGCCTCTTTGGATTCTATGTTTCCGTTGTTGACTTTCATCTCTCCGGGAAACAGGAGAACCTTGACTTTAACGTCTTTGCTGAATGCCTTACTTACCTTTTTGAGGAAGTCCGTGGTGGCGTTGCTTATCTGTATGGTTTTGGCTTTTTTCATTTCCTCTTTCAGGTTTTCGAGTCCTAAATCAAACTTTTTTATGACGAATTTCTCTTTCATTTCATTCACCTCATTGTTAAGCGACATCTGAATGGACTCCAGAAAGCTGGCATATTCGCTCTTGACTTTGTCGAAGACCGTCTGTGGAGCGACAGCCTTGAACAGAAGCGGAACTCCCGAGTATATCTTAACCCAGCCCTTCTGTGCCAGTGCTTCCAAGACTGCGTAGATCTTGGTTCTGGGAACGCCTGACTTCTCTGAAAGTTTTGCGGCTGTCGTTACGTGGTCGTTTAATAGGCTGAGATATGCCTTGGCTTCGTATTCTGTCAGCCCGATTTTCTGGAGCTTCTCGGCGCCGCTTTTCATGAAACATCTGATTAGTCTAGGATCAGAAAAGGGATAAATAGTTGCTGTAACCTGCCAGAGTTACATTCCGCCACCAATGGAACAAGACGAAAGCGGTACCAAGTGTAATGCAACAGCATTGAATGCAAGTTACACTAGCTGCTACGCACACCTTGAAGAACGCTCAAAACAACTACTCACATAATTCTCAACAATCAATACATTAAACAATGCTGGAAACTGGAATATTGTTGGTAGCCCGGGATTTGCGTGTCTCTAGAGTTCAGTAATACTTTTTTGCTCATGTTGGATCTTCTCGGAGTTCTTTTAGAAGCTGTTGTTTGAGGGCGTTGCTGAGCGCGTGGATTTGGCTTTCTTGTCTTTGGACGCCATTGATCACGGTAGCATGAGGCTCTGCCATGGCTTGCCTGGTCAGGATCTCTTCAGGATTCAATCCCCAGGCTCTTATGATCTCCTTCAACGCATCGATCTTGCTTGTTCGTGTTTTGGGCTTGATGCTGAGGCCTGAAGCAGTGTAGATGTTTCTCAGGAATTCGATCCCCTTCATTTTGATATCATGGTACGTGCTAATCGTATGTCCCATCATATACTCAATATAATCTGTCTGAACGCCTAAGGCCGCCATCTGGGTCCTGAAGAACTTTCTGATGCTGTGAGCTCGCAGATCATAGAGTCTTCCATACGGCTTCTTTGGAACCAGTCCGGCTCTGACGTAGAGATCATGAACCAGCTGGTGTATGGCCGCAGGCGTCAGCGGTAGCACTCTTCTGCATTGTTGGTTTCGCAATAGCGGTGTCTCGTCATGGATAGTTTCCGGCGGGATCCTGTCAGTTCCTAGACGACGTACTTCAAGGTAGGCTCTGAGATATTCCGCGGCTTCTTCACCGATGAAAGTGTCATAGTCGTGGTACTTGCCCTTCGTGATCTCAGCTTCAACGTGCACGTGAATCGGAGTCAGCATCTTCTCAAAGTCTCTTCTGATATGACGGTACTGAAGCCTGACAAGCGTGCCTGTTCTGAAACCACTCAAGGCCAGCATTGAGACTATCACTTTCTGTCGCAATTCAGCCAAGTCGATTGCGCGTGATAATTCTTCAGGTGTGGGTGACCGGTCGCTGTAGACTCCGCGTTTCGAAAGATTATACGGCAGTTCAAGTTTGAGCCTGTTGCAGCGAAAGAGAGCAGTGACTCCTTTCACATGGTTACTTATCGTCCCTGGTGCCAGATTCTCTGCTTGCAGATTCCCTATGAAATCGTCCAGAAGTCGGCTGAGTTTTGAGAGGGCTTTAGGATCTGGATCTCCGTCCTGGTCCTGGCAGCTCTTGATCAGCTGGTCAGGTTGTATGTTGGTCCATTTGCTGAAGCGATAGATGCCATAAACGTACTGATACAGTGTTCCAGTGCTGGCTGTTCGGTGACGTAACAGATATTTGGCGAGCTCCTGCAAGGACGAATTGCTGAGGACGAACGGCACTAGGGTGGACATCTTCCAGGATAGGCTCTCGATGATGTATTGCTGGAGTTTCTGGTCGCTTGGGCTTTGAACTTCAGGTATCGGAATGGTGAATGGTTGTTTGAGTTTTTTGCCGAGGGGGCTGCGGGTTACGGTCAGCGTCTGCATTGGGGTTTTCGCTCCGTTTTCCTTGTTTTCACTCTGGCTGAGTTTTTCGTCTCTTTGGTTGGGACGCATACTCAGTGCTAGTACCACTGGCTCCAGTGGAATTTAAACGCCCGTCTCCACCGCATGGAAAAGCCAAAGAACGAAGCTCCAAGACGCAGCTTCTTAATATGATAACTCCGCTTCCCGATCCCTTGGGCAATTGAAGGCATTGAGGAGTCCTATCATGCTCGACTAGGATAATCTCTCCATTCTCCCGTGCCAACCAGCCGATCGTCTCGCGTTCCACAGCCTCCTCAATCGGATTGCAGAGGTTCCGATAGAGCACATGGTCCTTATACCGAACGTAAACGACAGAGCCCAGAGGGACATCAGCAACCAAAGGATTTCCCGGCTTGCGCTTATCTGAAGAATAGCTCGTCTCGGACGCTCTCGTTGATCCTCACATATTTCCTTGCATTGCAGAAGGCCATAATGCGAGAGAACAGCGGATCAGCCTTCTTGTCAAACTCCTTCCTGAAACCAAGTCTGCCGATAGCTACACGCACTTCTACGAGACCATCGATGCTCAGCACTTGAAAATAGCCTTGCTTGTCTCCAGCATAGCCCTCGAGTGTTTCCCAATCTTCAACAAGATTAACCAAACACGTCTCACCTCTAAACTATGTCGTCACAAGAGTTTAAGGAGATTCTGGCACCGCCAAAGCACAGTGTGCTTTAACGGGCATCACAAAGCATAGTGTGCTTTGCAGGGCTCAACAAAGCACAGTGTCACAAAACGGACACATGGCTTCCAGTCAGTCATAGGATTGAACACAAGACCAATTAGGCTTTTATGGGAAAGAAGCCAATAACTAACTGTGATTAACTTGCCTAGATTCCAGTTCACTCCAGAACAGAACGAGACTCTAAAGCTGAACAAGAATAGCCTTCTAACCGAGAAAGCGCAGGGATGGGCAAAGAACGAAGATGAAGCAGAAATCAGGACAACCAAGATTCTGAACGATGAGAGATTTGTAGGTGGGGAGAATATTCCTGCGGAAAAGCTGGACGAATTGTTCAGTGATATGAAATGGTTTTCCGCTAATAGGAACCTATCAAATCTCCTCTACAGAAATAACGGAATAGAGGTCTTCAATGGGAAATTGAGAAACTTGCTGCATGGATCTGAACCGTTTCCTGATAGAGTTGATGCTTTTTTCAAGCTTAAGGGGATAGGTGTTCAAACATTATCTCAATTCCTAATTGCAGCAGACACAAAAAAGCACCCGTTCGTCACTTACCAGACAAAGGAGGCCATCGGGATCAGTTCTGAACAAGATGAAGCCGCCCTATCTGACGCTCTAGAACTGTTCAACATAAAAAACGAAGAAAAATACCTAGACAGAACACTCGACTATCTGAGAGATTATGTCATATTCCAATCGATTAAAAACCTGTTGAACCTAGAAAAATACACCCAAGTGAACAATCTGCTGTGGTTTGCTTTCGATCAGGACGAACAAGGTCCAGAGGAAGTCATTAAATCATATGGTTCCATTTCCATTGAAAATGATTTGAGGGATTTTCTAGCGGATAACATCTTTGTTATTCAGAAAGGTCTTTCTCTGGTCGGAAAAGAATATGACACGAAGGAAGTTGGCAGGATAGATCTTCTCTGCAAAGACAAGAAAGGAGCTTACGTCGTTGTGGAGCTGAAGAAGGGCAGAAAAAGCGATGAAGTTGTCGGTCAGACACTAAGATATTTGGGGTGGGTGGAGAAGAGGTTTGGTTCTAAAGCAAGGGGCATAGTGATTGTCAACGAACCAGACCAAAGACTTGAGTACGCATTATCTCCGCTCAAGAACCTAATTGAACTGAAATTCTACAGAGTGAGCTTTGAAGTCAAAGACAAGCTCTAGTCTAGCAATCTGATTCTGGAGAATGCATGCGCTACAACAATCACTGGTCAGATACCTTTCCTTGGATATGATGTTGGCGTTTGCTAGGGACGCCCTGTTACTGCTGTCAGTATCTCTAAGGCAACGACTTCATCAATTCGATTGAGCAAGTCTTCCAGATTGATTGAATCAAGCGCCAAACTTAAGTAAGCCTTAGCTGTGAGTTCATATTCAATCGCTTCAAATCCAGCCTTGGTGTTTTTGACTCGAGCCTCTTTCACATATCCTAGACATTGAAGATCTCTCACTCGTTTGTTTACGTTTCCATAGTGAGTGTATCTCAGTTCTCCAACGGCTCTCAGTCTCTTGTGTATGTCGTAGATTGTTTGTGGTCCTTTGAGGGCTAGAGCTTGGAAGATGGCGCGGTTGAGTTTGGCTTCTCTGCCTTTGAAGACGGAAAGCTCTGTGCCCTTGCGTCTTGCCACAGCATTCGCTCACCAGAAGGGTCTGTAAAAGACAAAATAAGAGCAGAACTAGCTTATTACATTAATTGAAGCCTTTTTCGGACTTTTAACCCGAGGAAAAACGTTTCTGCGCGCCGAAAAGCCGCTAGTGGAAAAGTGTTTCGGCATGCCGACATATAAACAAAAATCGAAACCCTATGTTGAAGCTAGGTCTGTTCAGAGCTTTTCTGCTGTGTTTTTGCGGGGTCGTTTGCGGCATGCCGCAACGTTTTGACGGGGGTCAGGACGATAGTGAGAGAGCCTTTCTCAGCTGTAACCTTCAGATCCAGGTCCTCTTTCAGATAGGGCCTGACTGCTTCGTGGAATTCCTTCGGGATGTGAAGTGAAATCCGTTCATATTCATACAAGTGTTTGCTCTTCAGGTATTTCTTTCTTGCAAGTCTCTTTTGGAGCCTAACCATATAGTCCCAACTCCTTATCACTAACGCTAATCTCTCAAGAAGAGAGGCCACGCCACGCAATGATCTCAACTTTGTGTAAGAATTGTTGCTGTTAAAAGCAATTCTGTGAAACGACATCAGTCAACCATGCAGAGTGTAGGATGAAAGTGGGGATCGAGCGAGTTCATTTTGGAAGTGTGGCATAGAATATCGCCAGATTCACTCTTGTCGTTTAATGCGTAGACTCTTCCACAATTACCCAGGCCGCACTGAGACTCTCGTCTGGAAAACTGGCATGAACCCTTCCTGCTCTCTTGGAATCTGCAATTCGTTCAGATCAATGAGTAGTGCATGGTGAGATCTAGAGCCGCAATGGACTTCCTTCATCTGAGTAGAACTATCTTCTATAGGTGGTTTTCCCAAAACTTATATGCCGATGCAGAGAGAAATAGTCATTTTGTGATTTGAAAATGGGATTCAAAGCTTTCTTAGCAGTCTATCTGGCCATAATCGTATCTGCATCAACTATAGTGGCTATCGCAGTGCCCAGATTTCAGATGCAAAATGAAGCAGTTGCACCGCATCACTTCAGTGTGCGTTGGATGGGTTTTGCACCAACCGATTTCAACAATTCCTTTCCAGAGTATTGTATTTGTATCAATGATCTTAAAGCCAACCCGTTGAAGATGCAGATTGCATTCCAAATAAAGAACCAAGAGGACCAAGGATACTACTTTTCGATAGGTCCACAGGGAACTCCACCAGCATCTTGGACCATCCTGTCTTATCAGATAGGATACATAAATGTGGACAACACGAAACTCTTCACATACGAAAACGCCAGCAAAGAACTGCCTTCCTCAATTCCAAGCGGGCGCTTGACAGAAACAATAACCCTTGTCGTTAGAGCGTACTACGATGATCAATACTCTTCGCTCTACAGTGAAGACGACGTAGATGTGACATTCAATTTTATAGACCGACTATCATCTGCATGGACGACTCAATACTATGATAATTTTGATGATGGTGTTGGCACTCATGGTTGGAGTGCTTGCTATGATGGCGGGGTCGCATATAGTGGCAGTTATACCGCCAGTGTAAGCGCGTCAGCTGATTATTACAGATCATTTCAATATTCATTGAAGTCAAGCGCTGGTGCATGTGGTTATACGTTGGCCGAGTATGTATGGAGTGGAACGAATTGGTATTGGCGATATACTTATTATGCGAGCTGGATCTGGGCAGGTTACACCAAAACCTTTGTGACCCCCTCTGCTTCTGAAGTCTATTTACTGTTTTCAATCAGAAGTAGCAACTGGGATGCTTTCAAGCAACGTGGAATAATGATTAATGGGACAACCTATTTCAAATCTGATGGGAACCCGCAATCGAATGTTTGGTATCAGCTTGTAGTTCCTTTGCGGAGCAATTGCTCGAATATTCTGTCCATTTGGACATCATATCTCAGCAAAAGCGGTGACGGTTGGGCATGGACCTATTCCTATCTTGACGATGTTTACGTTATCTCCAAGTAAAATGAAAATGAGGTGAATGCGTTGAGGCTGTCTCAGCAGCTTCTTGCTATTACACTAATAGCAACGATACTGGCGTCCTTCGTGTTTCTTTCCTTTATTCGAGCTGAAGCGGGAGATGCAGATGTGACGAGGGACAGAAATCTGCAAGAGCCAATAATGCAACCAGGAAACGCTGATGTGATCCGTGACAGAAACGGCGAGTTTCTCGCGCTCGTGCAAAATAACGCTGATGTTATAAGAGATCATAACCTTAGAAGCTGTGAGCTTGCAGACAATGATCTCGAGATAACCGATTCAAAGGTTGTACAGGTTGTCTCTGACCCGAAAACCGTAGTAATGAACAAGAAGGCAGCAATTTGCGTAACTGTTGTGAATAGCTTCGCAGAAAGGAAATGGGTCTTCATCAATGTAACATACAATTTTGGCAACAGATCGTATTTAGAAGTTGGGCCATATGGAAACGGTACTCCAGTGGATCTAGGAATCAACAGAGTGTACATTCCTGGAGGACCTATCTTTAATCAGACGAGTCTTGTTCGAAACGCATGGATGAGCCCAGATAGTGGAGACTATCTCTACTGGAATATGAGCGGAACAGATGCAACTATCAAGGTGAGAATAGACCCGTCTAATCAGATATCTGAAACCAACGAAAGCAACAATGAAAAGACAATGAGCAAAAAGATAGCTAGAGCAGATGACCTAAGCATACTTTTCATTCCTGTTAATTTCAAAAATGATGAGAACAAGAACAGATTCATGGACTCTGACCGCCAATCACTTGATTTGCAGGTTCAGAGATGGGTCAACTTCATTCGAGGAGTATATCCTGCGTCTGAAGTAAGATCGTATATGCCTTGGCCTCCTTATCAAGCGCCCGAATTGCCAGGCATTTTGACAAAACAGTGGCTCTACATTTCGGTTGTGGATGATCTAGTGAGAGACGCTAGAATAACAGGGTACGATCGAGTAGTCGTTCTTGTAAAGAACCTGAAGCGCTTCTATTGGGGAGAGGAACTCCTTGGACGAATCCAGATCGCGGAGGCTATTGGCATGGGATGGGTGCCTGAGACTAGAGAACCGGTTGTCGTAGACCCGATTAGACCTGAGGCTTGGAGCGAATGGCTGATGGCCCATGAATTAGGTCACACATACTATTTGTGGCATCCTTGGGATATTGGTCCAAATCGCAATGAATCGCAACGGTTCTGGGTTGAAGACCGTGATTACGAAAGAAATATGACGACTATGATGCGCTACGATTACGGCCAAGATGTTTGGCTTGACGAAGGGCGATACGAGAATGATACGAAAGAAACAGTAAACATCTTCTGGCAACGCTGGAATCTTCTGGACCAATTCAAAACAGGAACTGATCCTGAGATTGTCATGATGAGTGGAGTATTGTACAGAAACGGTACAGTGCGAAACGATTATCCATGGTACCGAATGGAGTCAAGCGGTCCTCAAATGTCATCAGGAGATAGTGGAAACTACTCGGTGGTCCTGCTCGACAGTGGTAGCCAGATTCTTGCACGTTTCTATTTCAACGCTAGTTTTACCTATTATACTGATGTGGGCGGAAACCTTACGGCCGGAGAGACCGATGGAGTGCCATTCAGATTTGATGTTGCCTTTCAAACGGGAACGTCAATCATAGAAATTCGTAATAGCGCCGATCAAGTCTTACTAAGTCGGGCAGTGAGTCAAAACCCCCCTGTTGTCGATATCTCGTCTCCGAATGGTGGTGAGGTGTTGACTGCGGGCATGAACTGCACGATTTCCTGGAACTCATCTGATCTTGACGGAGACAATCTGACATATTCTGTTGCGTACAGTAAGAGCGGAGGTGGAGAATGGGTGCCCCTGGTCTCTGGCTTGACACAGACGAGCTACGTGTGGGACACTAGTTATCTTGAACCCGGAACCAGCTATCTTGCAAAAGTAATCGCCACAGATGGAGTAAATACTGGCGAAGATTCTTCCAGCAGCACATTCACGGTTTTGGATTCAACGCCCCCTACAATAGAGATCTTGTCGCCACAGAACAAAGTGTACTACTCAAATGCAGTCGCGCTGACCCTGAAGATTAGCGAACCAGTTTCTTGGATTGGATACAGTCTAGATGACCTGCCAAATGTCACGGTGAATGGTTATGTGACGCTGAGCGTCCAGGACGGGTCACATCAAATAGCTGCTTACGCCAACGATACTTCAGGCAATATGGGAATCTGCAGTCGTTCATACTTCTTCGTTGATTCAACCCTGTATGACCCTTGGAAGTCGAGCTTTATAGGGTTGAATGGATATCCAATTGTGGATTTTGCATCATATGCGGGAAAGCTCTACTGTGTATCGAATTGTGAGCTCTACGTCCTAGAAGGCAACAGTTGGTACGTTGTTGACGCTCCTGCGTACATTACTTCAATTGAACCCTATGGAAACATGCTCGTAATGGGGGCAGCAAACGCTTTGTACTCATATGACGGAGCAGTCTTCAGGCTTATCTTCGCAGTACCTTCGTATATCAAAGCTCTGGGTGTCTACAACAACACTCTCTATGCTGGCACCATGTTGGACAAGCCTCCAGTACTTTACTACTGCAAAGCGATGCCTGATCTTCCAAGTAGTTGGTATGTTGATGCCTCTTTCTCAAACGCTATGAATTTCTCAGGTCCCTTCGGCAGCATTGACTCATTCGCGGAATTCAATGGCAATCTATACGTGACGTCTGGAGGCACGATATTCCGCTATAATGGTACTGGCTGGAGCGTTGTGAAACAGTATGATGATGTCTGGGCTTTCCTAGACATGCACGTCTACAAAGGCGAGCTTTTCTTGGCGACCAGAGATGAGGGATGGAGAAAGCCGATGTTTCTCGGGGGGTCAGGCTTCAGCGGAAGAGTAATTGAGTTTGACGGAGACAACTGGACGACGATACTTGATCATGACTACTGGATATATTCTCTAGAGGTATACGATAACAAGCTATATGCGGGCACGGCAAACAAGATTCTGACTTACGATGGCACCAATTGGACAACTTCCTTCAACACCTTAGAAGAAGCATATTATTGTATCTCGTTCACAGTTTTTGATGGCAAGATTTTTGCAGGCATGGGTAATGGCTACATCTTTGCAGACCCACTTTCAGAGAGTGTGATCGCATCAGTGTCGACCCGGTCCATGATGACACAGGAGTCATCGTATGATGGATTCAAGGTTCTCTATATTGTTTCACCTATTGCTGTGACGGCGATTTTCAAGAGAAGATCCCGTCGCAAGCTAGAGGTATGAATATTTCCATTTCCTTTTTGATCTTAGAGCGATCGATCCTGCATACAATGCTACTGCTCCGATAGGAATTGCTATGAAGAGAATGCCTTGCTCACTTGTTAGATCCCATTGGGGCAGTATTGACAGAGGTCCTCCTGTTGCTTCGTCTGCGTCCGTGTATTCTATTGTTAGATCATAGTTTGAGTCAAGGTTGACTGTTCGATGTCTGTTTCCCAGCACGTCATGCTGAACTAGGATCTTGTAGACTCCTGCCTTGAGTCTGAACGTCACTCGCCCGAACACATCAGAGAACTGATAATACACTGTAGCAGGATCCTCAGGCACCCCGTAGACTGTGACGTTAGCTTGTTGGACTGGTTCGTCATGGTTGGTCACGGTTATTCTGAGCCGCTTCGAGAAAGAGGTTGCCGGTCCTCCAGAAGGTCCTCCTGTCGAGGGAGTTGGTGGGAGCGTAGGATTGAAGGTGAATGAGTAGGTTCCGTTTTCAACGTATGCGAAATAGAGATGCTTGGGCGTTGTTGTCGAGATGTAAGTGTAAGATGTGAAGTTGTCACCATTCAAGTAGGCATCTTGTGGCACTTCACTAACGCCGATATAGCAGAATGCGTTAGTGGTTGTCCCGTTGATTGAGAAGGCAAGACTTGCGGCAGTCTGAGATTCTATAATAATGCCAGAAATCGTGCGATTTGACGTCACGTACCCATTCGCGACGTTATTGTGTTGTTTGTACTGGATATTCACAGATATCGTGGAGTTTCCGTAGCTTGTCGTTGAGAGATCTCTCGAATCCAGAAGATGATTCTCTTTGTAGGTTTGGAGCGTGTATGTACCTGATGAAAGAGTTGCTTCTCCTTCGCTGTAAGTCAGTTTCTCAGAACCGTTGTACAGCTCCCAAGAGACGAGTGAGTCGATCACGTTGTTGTCAATGTCATGATGCTGAAAATTGAAATAGTATTTTTCGTTTGCCAGTTCTTCGGTTCCCCATGCTCCGAAGGAGGGTTCTGTGTTGTGGTATTTTCTGCAGCAGGCGCCCATGTTTTCCCAGTACCAGGCTGACTCGTACGTGAAGGTGTACTGGGTGTTTTCGGACACTGTACCGGTCTTGTAATGGTACATACCTCCTCGGGGCGCAGATGAAATCGTGCGGCGGGCAGATGAAGTCAGCTGCGTGTAGCCAAAGTAATTGTTTGCCTCAATAATCACTTGTTTCTCGTACGCTGTGATTTTCTGGTAGTTCCCAACGACATTTGTTATGCTTTCTGAGGCAACGTGCTTGCACGTGTACTTGTTGGAACCGTCATAGGTTCCAGACCAGGCTTTGAACTCAGTCGCGCTGTCAACGGAGATCTTCCACCAGACGGTCTTTGAGAGATAGCTTGGTCCCTGCGTCCAGGAATCGGCTGTCGCGAATGTTCGTGGACCTGTCCAGCCTGCTGGACCATATGAGACTGCGTGGTCGTTAACGTAGAAGAAGGTTGATTCGGGCTGTGAAGTATCGGTGGCAGAAGGATTCCCGTAGTAGATGTAGATCTTGACTGTTGCATCGTTTGCCAGTGTATCCCATTTGAACCAGAAAGTTGCATTATCACCATCGTACTTGTAGTCCCGGAAATGGCTCAGGACGGTGCCATCACCTTTCACGAAACGAATATCATCAAAATCATTCTGGCATTTCCCGGCGAGATAGAGGTGCTGAGTCTTCCCATTCTGTGCGTTGTACGAGTTTGACCCGGAACCATAGTGGATAACAATCGGTCCCATTTGATAGCTGGTCACGGTTTCATTGGCGCCCGTTACGTTCTGATAGATTCGATATGACCAGCTCTCGTTATACCACGGATCTCCGCTGGCCTCCGTTGTCTTGAGCGTAAAACTGAGAGCTCCTATGACAATTAAGATTATGAGAAGCAGAGTAGCTTTCACCTTTTCTTTCCTCCGAAAACAAACGATAGCGCTCTTGAAGTAATCATTATCACACAGGCACTGATCGCATTGTCCCAGAATTGATTCTTCTGCGACAGGAAACCCACTTGCAGAAACAGAGCCGTGAGAAGAGAACCAAAGACTATGTTAAGAATATCCAGTTTGAGCCCCATTCTAGCGATATCCCCTCAAACGTTTCTTTGACCTGTGATCCCTCGCTTTTGGAAGGTTACTTCTGGCCGGTCTAGCATGCTTACGGAGAGAACCTCGAGGTTTACCTTCATATCCTCGGTGTGAACGTCCGTATCTTATCCCTCCAACTATACCTGCGAAAGTGACTGCGCCAATCGACACGGCAAGAGCCACCAGCCCATAGTTTGCTGACTGCTGATCTGCACCCGAAGACGCGTAAGCAACAGGAACGCTGGCGAGAAGAAGAATCCTGGAAACGAACGAAGCAAAGAGGATCAGTCTTCTAAGCTGATGCCAGGAAATTGACAATCGCATGAGCAAAAATCACTCCATCTCCAAGTCTTGACTGGACGAGCGTGAATCCGAGGCCCATTCCTGCAAAGAGCACTATCCACAAAGCTGAAGGGTTCCCGCTGTATCGAGCAATGTGATAGATCGTCCACACAAACGCTGAAATCAGGACAGCAAAGATCTTGCTTCTTGACACTTTTTCGATGAAGCCACACAGGAACAGACGGAAGAAGCACTCTTCAGCAACTCCCATCAGCACAGCAAACCACCTAAGATTAAGAACGCTTACGCCTAGCGTGAAGGGTACAACTCGATTGACTGTGAAAATCAACACCACAGCAAAAACTGTCCATATGAGACTTGTCCCAAAATGCTTGAGATCAAAAGGCAAGAATCTTATGCCAACCAGCATGTACGCCAGAGAGAGACCAATCGTAAGAAGCGCAACGGCTGACAGAAGCAGATCAGTGACCGTCGGTTGAAAGGTTGAAGCATACATGAAAACGAGAACAGCCCCAACAATGCCCATTGATCCGAGAAAACCGATGGATATCGGCAGATTTGAAGAGGCAGCATGTCTGGCGCCAATCATCCGCGGCTCCTCCTGGATCCGAAGACTGACATCAGAGCGATCAGGACCCAAGGTGCAAAGATGGCAAGTATCAAGAAGACGATGATTCCAACTGCGAGAAGAGCTATCAATCGACCTTCAGGAGAGCCAAACCATGCCAGGATCCCACTAAAGAAGCCTCCGAGCGGCGTTGTTCCATAACTGGCGGTTCGACCGTATTCATCAGGTATTGATTGGACGTCTTTGACCTTCCACTCTCCTATCACAAACACGTCCACATCTACGCCCACAGTAACGACATCGGCTCTCCAGGCTGTCCCCCAATCCCACCATGACGTCACTCCCAAGTCTTTCAAAGTGAAATAGGAGTACACCTTGTCCGTGAAGAGCCTAGGGTTCAGCTCCTTGCCTTTGTAATCGTACGTCTCCTTTTCAGCTCGATTCGCGTCTGACCCAAAGAGTCCGTAATAGATAGGAAGAACGGATCTTTCAGACATTGGTAGAACCCTGAATCGAGAATCGGCTTCGCTGACTCGTTCTCCATTCTTGAGCTTTCCACCAAGTGCGAGATCTGAGAGTCTCATCTCAGCTATGGCAAAATACGCGGAGTCAGTGCCATTGAAGTACCAGATGGGTCTAATGTCGTATTCAAACCATATCTGCGTGTCCGTCAGATAGAGACGTTTGCTCTCTGTGGGGAGGCTCACCTCGATCTTTCGGAGATCTTCCTGGTTTGGCTCGCACGAGATTGAGAAATACCACTTGAGACGCCAAAGCTCCATGTGGTAGACGGCTGTCAAGTTTGAGTCTTGAGTCTGTATCTGCCATTCGTACGTGTCGACGGGATTGCGGATCGCTGTTGCTTGAACCAACCAATCGGAAGGAATCCAAGCAGGTTGCTGGGCTACACTCTCAGAGGGAATGAATACGGAGGTCATTTCTCCGGCGAAAGCTGGGCCTCCACCGTGAATAAAGGTTGTGTCCCACAACGGCTCTGACTGTTTCTTCCATTGAGTGCCTTTCACGTCTAGAGTGGTTGCCCAACCTGCAAAGCGAGCGTGAACGCCTTCATACCCTGTTGTGTAAGAAGGTCCAAAGGTCGTTAAGAAGTGAAACGCTCCAGCAGCCGAGTCTGCGACCAGAAAGAGAATGCCCACTAGGACAACGACTCGAACGAGCTGTGACCGGTTCTGTCCCAATCTTACGTTTCCTTCTGAATCATCTTTCCCACGGAGCTTGATTCCAAACAAAAAAGATGGAAGTTGAGTGGCTACTTGTTGAAGGGCGTCGTTCGAACCTCAGCATAGATGGCTAGTGTCCCGCCTTTCTGCACTTTCACGGTCATTGACGAGTTTGGTGCATCATTACCTGTCAGGCTGATAGTCTTTGTTGAAGCATCGGAGTAGGTCGCTGTAAAAGTGCAAGGATCGGCTTGCGTCAGCAGTTGATGATCTCCATCTGTCAGAGAATAGGAGATGTCATCACCGGTGAGCGGGAATTTCCACACTTCGAACCAAGTGTCCTGCTGCAGGCTGGCATAGTTTTTGAGCATGCCCTCGGATCTCAGGAGGACTTCGTTTGCAGTTGTCGGGTCAGCTCTCACTTTGAGCGTTCCAGTGATCTTCAGGTTTGTCAGAGTCCCTGTCCAAGTTGCTTTTGCCCACAGTGCGAATTCGATGTGATCGACCTCCTTTCCTCCAACATAGACTGAGAGCGGGAAAATGTAGAAGCTCATTTGGTCAGGTTCTAGGTCGTGGGTTGTTCCGTCTTTGAAGTAGATCTTGATCCCAATTGAGGAGTAGCCGTCCGTAGTGGGACTTGTCGCATTCTGGTCATTGTTGTTCTGATTGCCGTTCGTGTTTGTGTTGTTAGATCCGTTGTTGTCCCATCCATACTTAACCCAGTCGTTGAGCCCCTTGAATGCGCTTGACATTGACTGAGTCATGTATCCAATCGCTATGGGACCGACTATGAGGACTAACGCGACTAGAGCGACCATCAAGACTGCGTTGCTCTTCATTTGACCCCTCCGAGTTTGGAAAGGAGGGAGCTCAGGTTCTCCCTTGTCGTCCCTTCGCTTTGCCCAAGGTTATTGGCGAGTTTGATCCTTTGCCGATGTATCCCCACAGGAAGGACAGCACTATGGCTGTTATGAAAAGCCCGATTATGCCGCCTCCGAAGCCAGTGTTCGCTGCGATTATTCCGCTGATCAGCTGTGCAACGTAGACGAGGATGGCGAAGATTGCGCCGCTCATGATGTTGATTTTCTGTCCGCTGACAAGCGTGTACACGACGTAGGTCAAGAGCCCAACGACAACGGCTCCAACGATGCCTCCGCCGAAACCGAACATGGAGGCAACGCCTGATCCGAACATGGACCCTAACCATACTGCGACCATCATGAGGATGATTCCGAGTATGTTGAATTTCATGTCAGTCACCTTATCCGTTAATCGTCACTGTCTGCTCTGCGATCTGCACAGCGATTGGTCCGAAAGATCCACCGTGATTCATTGAATACTGCGGATCAGAGTACATTTCGACGGTGATCTGCATCGTAACGCTTGAAGTGCCTCCTGTCAGCGCAGTCATGTCCAAGGTGAACGTGGTGTCCTGGGTTCCGGTTGATTTGTAGAGGTTGCCGACCTTGTGTTTCGTCAAAGCATATGCATCGATTTCGTTTGCGACGTAATGCGTGGTTCCTAGAGTGAAGTCATAGTCAAACCCGTAGACGGTGATCTTCTCGTAGTCGGTTCCTGAGAAGGTTACGTACAGGACTGGTTCGCACTTCATTTGGTACATCGGATCGTATGAGGAGATGAGTCCGGTGTTGTCGTTGCCCGTGTTCGCGAGTGAGTAGGTGAAGCTTTGGGATTTGCCAGATGTGGTGAAGTTGTAGCTTCCAGAATCGGAGATTGATGTCGCTGCGAATTTGAGGCTGTCAGACGTGTAGGTTCCGATGGCGAAGGATCTCAGTTCTATTGGGTTTGTAGTGATTGCATGTGCGTCAGCTTCACTCATTTTGGGCACTGTGATCTTGAACCATTGCTTGTCGTTTGATGATGCATAGTACACGTAGAGTGTGCGATCTGACTTGTATGGAAAAGCGGAGTTCACGGTTCCATCAGAAGCAGTTGTGAGTGTTTCAAGAATTGTTGAGCCATCAGAATCATAGATCTTAAGCGTCTTCGATCCAAGCGCAGATCCTGCGTATTGGTCGATCAGTGAGAACGCGAGTTTGCGGTCGACTTCCAGGAGTCCAGAGTTATCTTGGTTTCCGCCGAGTCCTGAGAAGGGATTGAATTTGGTGAGGTCGAATTTGGGTAGGGATATTCCGCCGCCGATGACGAGGATCAGAACTATCGCGATTATGATTATGGTTGTGTCTTTCATTTTTCCTCTCCTTTATTGTTTGGCGCCACTGCTACCAGCAGAGGCTTGATAAATAGGCGTCGATTGACCAATCTCGCGGCTGATCAGATGATGAGTTCCAAGAAAGAGCCCTCTGACGAGGAGAAGACAGAATCAGTCCTTTTAGACGTTGAAGACGCCAATTTAAGGACTTCCGCGGGCGTTACAGTGCAAACAATCCCAAAGAGGTGGGTGAGCAGACGCGATCTAGAATCGTTTTTCATGTCTGACCTTGAAGTTGTGCTCGTGCGAGTGGAAGGAATTCCGCACATTGAAATCAGAATCAAGCAGGAGGAGGTGAGCGAATAATGTATAAGAAACTGACCGCTGTCTTCCTGATATTCTTCGCATTCGTGAGTGCTGCCTACGCAGGCTATTGGATCTACTCGAACGTCGTCTCAGTCTCTGTGTCTAATTACACTCTGACTCTTGCAGAATCTCACGATGGATATGCCATAAACCTTCATGGTCGTCTTACTGATCCAGGAGGGACAGGTGTTCCAAGCGTCTCAATCGAGATCTATCAGACTGACGTTAGCGGCAACATCATAGCTCCAATAGGCTCCACGACGACTAATGCGACTGGATACTTTTCGCTTGATCACATGGCCGACAGCGATGGCACATACTACTTCAAAGGAGGATACTTCGTGCCATGACCCAAATCTGCCCATGCACACTCTACACAATATCAGTGGTTCTCGGCTTCGCGGTCTATGTGATTGCAGTCGTTCTGGTCTATCGAAAGAATGGCAAAGCATCGAAACCCGCTGCTGTTGTTAAGACAAAGGAGAAACCCGAAACGCCGCAGTCCTCAAGCATTCCGAGAAAAGCGATGGCCTCGTCAGAAGGTCCGAGTTCTGCCATATTGAGAGAGATCAACGAGAAGCTCTCGGACATTGATGCCATCGCGAAATTCACCAAGACCCGGTCAATCGCCGACAAACTCGCAGAAAGCGAAGAGAAAGCCGGCAGAACGGATCCTGTTAGAGCCAAGATCATCAAGACTGTGAAGACACTGAAATCAGATGAATCACAGCCAGACGAATCCAAACCTGAGACGATTGCTGAACGAACGGAGGAAGTGGCCTAGAATGTTCAACCCACTTGACTTTCTGAAGCGGATCCGCCTGGGCGGAGTGACAGGCCTTAATGCCACTGAGAACAATGCCAAGATGACAGGCGCCATCGTAGGACCATTCCTCGTAATGTGGCTGTTTGCCAAGATATTCTTGCCTAGCCAGATGTACGATCTCGCTGTCACCATCTCGCTTTTTGGATGGTTGGCTTGGGTTGTCATCCTGTGGGCCTGGAGCAAGTCCGACGCATCAGGGCTGATCCCATTTCCTCAATCGAAATGGAAGTTTCCAGATGGCACTTGCAGGACCTTCGACATCAAAGTTCCACCAGACTCTTGGGAGAAAATAGCCGACTTACCTGATGGCATGATGGCCTACAAAGTCTATTTTGCCGAGAAGTTTCTCTATCAAGATCCTGATCTGCCGTTTCCAGACGTCTTTGACATGGCCTACTGGATTCTTCCAGCAGAATGGGACAAAGCCTTCCAACGCCGAGCTGTAGGCGAATTCTTTCACAAAGGCGTCTTCGTCAGCCACCCGGCGTGTGAAGATGTCTCAGTATACGTCTTGGACTGGGAAACAAAAGAAGGCGAAAGGTTCCCGATTTGTCTCATAAACGATTGCGCCTTCGCATATTACAGAACTCTCCAGAGATACCGATCTCCTGCCCTCAATGAGAATGGTGTTGATATGGCTTCAGCATTATGGACGCTGTACTCTGATGGGCGAAAAAGAGAAGGCAAACTACTGACTCACGCCACATACCTGGAAGACCGCCTTGAAGTAGCAGAAAAGGAATCTTCAAAGGACTGGAGAAAAGCAGTCGACAACCGCCTCAAAGCGATTCGCGAAAGACATGCTCGAATCATGGACACAAAGCCACCTCTCCTCACTCGCATTCTGAATTTCAAGACGCTCGCAATGGTTCTGTTGGTCATGACCTTCGTGCTTGTGATTGGCAGACTGTTCTTTGGCTGGTGGTAAACCTGAGCGTACAGACCACTGTAGCTAAGAGGAAGAGGGGTTTGCGACAGCGGATTGCAGAGAAGATCTGGAGGCCTAGCAGAACTCGAGAAGCTTTTGACCGAATGAGACAGGATGCGGGCTTCATTCCAATCTTCAATGTTGATGATCTGGAGGCGCGTCGTCAAGAGATCCGCAAGATCCTAGACGAAGTCAAAACCAGAGTCTTCGATCCAGACGCAAGCGGAGCAGTACAACGGGAAATAGTTCAGAAGACGTTCGCTCTTTTCTTCAGTGAAGGAGATCCCTGGTATCGAGGCATTGACAACCGAGAGCTTTCCGAAAAGGTTAGCCTGTTCCTAGCGAACTGCACTGACTGTGGCTATCTTGATCCCTTCTTGTCAGACCTGTTTGAGGAGGCCATCCAGCTGCTACACTTGTCATACACTGCAACAGACGTGACTGTCACTCCACCCTACATTATCGAGTCCAGGCCAATACTGGCACCAGCGCAGCGAGCTCAAGTAAACGCCAACGAAGTTGAAGAGATCGAAGGGCACGTTGAGGAGGAAGGAAATGATAACTCTCCCAAAGATTCGGCTTAGATGGATCCGAGGCCACGGAAGCATCGAATTTAATCGACCCCACACGTTTCTCAATTTGGGACAAAGAGGCTCAGGAAAATCAGCACTCCTGGAATCTTGCGCGCTTCACTATGAGAAGATAATCGACTTGTACGGGTCCAGAGATGCAGAGTCACTTGCTTGGTGTCGGTCAGACTTCTCCAACTCGTTGCTTTTCGTGGTCGGGGATTCTGTCAAGGTTGCTTGTAGCTGGCCAGTGAAGAAAGCCTCAGAGCTGACGCTCAAGGACATCCAAAGCCACAGGGTAATTCTGTCCTCTTCTCCCTTCTATGGTTCACTTGATGAAGAGTTCCGATCATTAAATAGAGTGATCTACGATGTGCTCTACCATCGGACGACTTGGGCTCGTGCGTGGTTTCTGATGGTTCGAGAGGCTTCAAACTTCATCTATTCCAGGATCAAGATCACGAAGAATCAACAGATCGCTAAGGCTGATTTCATTTACCTACTCAGAGAAGCACGCCACATGGGATACGCAGTGGGTGTTGACACGATAAGATGGACATCCATTGACAAGGAAATCCGCGATGTGTCTGATTATCTTTTCATCAAGCGTGTAGGAATCCAAGGTCTGCCTAGGGATCTTCGTTTTGTCTATCGTTATGTGGACCCTGCAAGCATGATGAATCCGCTTCCGCCCTCTTTTGTGCTTGTCTGCAGTCGCGGACCTATAGCGATTGGCCGATTCGAGAAACCAGCGTTCCACAAAGAAGAGGGAGAGAATCTCTTGCACAAGTTTGGCATAGACGTTGAGTATGGTGAGCCCATCGATTATGGTGAAGGTGTTCATCTCTCTGACTTTGACCATGCGAAGCTGGTTGAAGCTTACGTGGATCACGTGTACAGGATCAGGGACACTGCAAGAGCGTTGAAGAGATCTCCACAGACAGTGACGAGACACATTGAAGATCACAGATTGGCAGTTCTCCGAGATGGATCATGTGCTAGATGCAGGCGAGTGGATGGCAGGGAGGTGACTAATCTACTCAACAGGAGTACGGTGGAAGGGGAATCAGTGGGTAGTTCTAATCAAACCAGTGTCTCAGGAGTGTGTGCTCACTAGTTGACGCGTTATCCTCATCTTCAAAGGGAAATTCATCAGAGAGACGAAAACGATGGACTATTTTACATTATAGAGTAATGTAAAACGGGTTTGGGCAGCGGATAAATATCGGGAAAGCCAGCAAGGATGGCGAAATGAAAACCTTGCTCGAGCATGTTGAGAACAAGATTCGCGAGCTCCGACGTCAACTGAGGCTTCTGAAAGATGCCAAAAGAAGATTGAAAGAGGAGAGTAAGACCGATCGCCGGTAAGAAGAGACGTGCGGACTCCTTTCCGAACATAACTCGAGCGGAATTCGCAGAGTTACTGGAAAGAGCGAAGAGCACTCAGTATCCTTTTGCTCCTGAACTGAGTATGAGGGACGCTTCTCTCTTGGCTTTTGAGTTTCTCTTTAAGACAAGGGTTTCAGAAGGCCTTGGTCGAATTTATCCAGAAAACAGGAGAATCCGTGAGAGATCGATCGAGATTGACAAGTACGAGGGCGTTAAGGCATCTGATTTTCAGACTGCTACAGTCAAGGGTAAGGAAGTCTTGCGGTGTCGATTTCGTGTTTTGAAAAGAGGAAGACGGAAGAAAGTGTGTCCTTCATGTGATCAGAGAAACGCTCTTGACTCACACTACTGCCGAAAATGTGGATCGGACCTCTTAGACGCTAGGTATGGCTCAAGGTTGAAGGAAGTCTACGTATGGGACTCTGTCCGCTCAGACGATCCGTTTATCGCCTACATTCTGGAGTGGCTAAATTATCTGCAGGAACATGGCCATAGAGGTAGAGTTTGGGAGATCACCAGACAACGAGCATGGCAGATAATGAGAAAACTCGGAATAATGAATCACACTCAACGACATTTCAGGGCATCTCAGTTGGCAGACGTTTTGGATCCGTTCGAACTGAAAGAGGCTCTGCATAGGGAGACCATACCAGTTGAGTACGTTCACCGGGCAGAAAGTCGGAGACTTGTCAAGGAAGAAGAGGCCGATAGGATTTGGTCTGGACAGCCCTGATTCTCTATCTTGGTTGTGTGCTTTCAAGGACTCTTCGATCAGAGATCAACCAGCATTTGAAAAGCATAACAGTACTACTGCTTCAATGGCAACGGCATCACCATTTTCAAGGCCTTTCAGTCGACAGAACGAAGCGTCATGGTAGCCTAGGTCGTTTCCTCAGAGACACTATACTCTCTCGCAGCATATATGCAAGATAAGGGTATTCTCTTAGTTGCTGCGCAGATGTGGTTGCCTTGCCGCAACAGATTATCTGCGAGACGTCAAATCCAGTTCGTCTGGCAGTATATGCCAAAACAATATCAGTTGGAATAATCACACCGAGGTACGAACTCTGGTTCACCACTATGTGACAATGTGAACCTGGAGGCATACACTTATCCAACTCATTCAGGGCGCTTCTCATATCGTCAAAATAGCCGACTAGGAGGTTAGGCACGAGTCTGCTTCTATTGTCCACTTTCCCTGTCTTAGCTTCTTTCCCTGGAATTCTTGCAGAAACCTCGTTGCACAGCATCTGAACAAGTTCGTCGTCTGTACTCAGCCGATAACCATATCCTTTTCTATAATTGCGGATTGCTGACTTTCTTGCTTCTGCGAGAGCTGCAATATCATAATACCCTCCTAGAAGCTCTAGTTTGTAAGACTCAAAATAGTCAAAAGAGTTGGCGTATGGCGGAGAGAAGATAACAGCGCCTAATTCCTTTTGGGTCCGCGTGCGAAACTCCTCGACTAATGAACTAGCTTGAAATACTGAACACTTTCTGGCGTATGCAGCAACTTTTTCTGGCAGCGAATTGTTGCAGATGTCATCTAGGAACATCCTCACCTTGGCGTTGAAATGAGACCAAACGCTCCGAACTTTGGTGTTTCGGGTGATCAGCCCATTGCCTCCTTTTTGCCTGTTTGAACAATCCTCTAGAATAGTGAGCCATGCAACAAACAAGAGGTGCTTAGCAGATGGGTTCGTAATCTTGGCCATGTCATTGTAAATATCTCGCAATTCCTCTAGATGCTGCGGCTCAAAGTATTGTCGCATTTCATCCGACGTACTCCATGATTCAAGCTTCTTCTGTCCAGGTCGCGGAGTGGAATCAGTCATGAAATGTTCAATTACTCTTACTGCTTCTGGGGAGTAATGGACGAGTTTAGCGTTTGAAAGGTCAATGGCATATGGATTGACATCTGATCCAACGCAGTCAAAAGCCATCTGGGCGGAAGCTACTAATGTCGATCCCGAACCGCACATAGGGTCGAAAACAAACTGATGAGAAGAATCAAGATTGCTGCACTGAATCAGTTCCTTGACTAGAGTTCCGCTGTAGGCTTCACGGTATCGTGCCCAACGATGAAAGGGTTCTTCCTTGCTGGCCGATGGATTCAGAAGGTTTCTAAAACGCCGTTGCTCATCGATAATAATGAACTGCCTTTCCAGTTGATTAATGCGATCAGCAAGGACATGATTTGAATAAACTTCAGAGAGGTTCCTTTCCTCAGGATTGATGTTCTCCCGCGTCAAAGACGGTTCATGCGAGTGACTCACTGCTACTATGGCACCTCTTTCAAATTCTCTCGATGCCAAACTCGTTTGTCTTGGTCCCATTTGAGAAATCGCCCGAGGTATCCGTCGAGGTCATCAAAACTAAGAAGTTTGTTGAGATGACAGAATTCAGAATCACTCATGGCAGCCTTCACTAAAAATGGAATGAGATCAGACATTATGATCTTGTAGAGCTCATCCGTTGTCGCATAAGCATTATCACTCAAGTATTGAATAGCAGTCTCCTGAATCCTATTTCTTATATTTTCCTCATTAATCTCAACCAAGGTGATCGCTTCATCGGGAGACTTGCTCTTGCAGAAAGTGTAGATGAAATCACCATGCAGAGATCTTGCATAACGCGTGTGAGAAGTGCTTGCATAATTGTCAATCGGGTGCTGATATACTACACCTCGCCTATTCAAGTGAAAACCTGCTTTGACAGCTGCTCTAATGACTGCATACCAAGCTCTCAAATCCTTGTTGTTGAACGTGAACACTAGAACTCCCTCAGGTTTGAGAACTCTGAAGCACTCAGAGAACGATTTTCTGAGAGCCTCAGAATAGAAATCATAATTCTTATGACCTAGGGTTTGTTTTCTTCTGTGAACGAGTATCTCATTCTTGAGATCTACCAGCATATCATGTAGCTCAAGATCGTCTCGCAGCCATACTAACCAGTAATAGGAAAGCTCTCCATATTGCACATTGCTGCCGTAGGGCGGATCAGTGATGACCACATCCACACCTTCATCCTCAATTGGCAGGCTCTCAGATGAACGTGTCCAGATGATATGCGTCCCCTCTCCAGTTTTCAGGGCCGAGAAATTGTCCACTCGCCTTATATTTTTGAGTTTCGACTGTTGAAATCTGAGTCCACTCACAATCGCATTTCGACGCTTCTCCACGTATTCTAGGGGGTTCACTTCAACAAACTGGTTGGGGATCCAATATGCATGTTTATCCCAAGAAATTGGACGGCCGTCCATCCAACCGCTTGCAGAGAAAGCCATGTTGTTTGTGTATCTGAGTATTGCGCTAAAAGTGAAAATCAGCATCTTATACAGTTCAGGGGAAATCTGGTTCTTGTATTGCCTAAAGCGTTTGAGCAAATAGGCGTTGAAAAAAAGGCTTCTCTTTGTATAGAGATCTGAGAAACGATTAATGGATTTTCGAGTAAGGCCATCCTCCAATTGTCGATCCCAATCCAAGGGTATCTCGTCTCTCGGATACCAGAGACCATATTCCTCAACCAAACTATCAAAGTCTCGCTCAAAATTCTTCATCGTCAAAATGTCTTCTTCATTGGGAACTGCCTTTTGACGCCCTGTTGTGCAACGACAACGATATGTTACTGAGACCAGCGCGTAACCTATGCGCTCCGATCCAGAAGCGAGGAAGGTGGCACCGCAATTTTGGCAAACGTACCGACCATTAGGTTTGCCACTTTCACAGGTTTTGTTCTGGCTCGATAGCAGTGTTTCTTTTCCACATTTGCTGCACATCGTTCTGTACGCCAGTTCAAACCATCGCACATCTGCTGGACTTTGACATTTTCTGCATTTGGTAGAATAGAACCTCTTTGTCAACCGATGAACGTCGTTCTTCACCTCATCCATGATCCTGCGATAGTCATGGAGCGGAATCAGTGTCGTCTGACAATCGGTGATGAAGGTCGCCAGAGGGTTGATATCCGCTGCCACAGCCCTTCGTCCCAAGCATAATGACTCGAACAGAGTCACTCCTCCGCCGCAGAAACAATCAAGAACAATATCCTTTGGTTTCGAGTAGAACTCGATAAGGTAGCGGAAGACGTTGTATGGTCTGCGGGCAAAATATCGATGCATCTTGTATACTGGCGTGTGTCCCTTTGCCTCGATTCCTCCCTTGATGTAACCAGGTGATGCCTTCAGATCATTGGAAGTCGAGCTAGATTGCATTTATCCTTACCTCGCGCCTAGTGGACGCCTCTTGTTCTTATATACTTCATGCTTCTTAAAGAAAATGCTCAAATCACGCTAGCCAATCCAATACCATCTTCCATAGAAGTTTGGCATCGGCGCGTGTGTGGGATCACTTCGCTCGAGGATCATCCGGGCCTCCTCTTTCATCTCGGTTTTTATCCTAATTGGAGTCTTGTAGCTTCTATCGTTCCCTTCTATGAAATCAAAAAGAACTAACGCATTCTTGGCGTATCGAAACTTGTTCTTGGGAGTCGATCGATCGCCCCATACGTCTTTATCAGGGATGTCCACGGGGCTGATGCCATTGAGCTGTCGTCTTATGTCATCGCGGTTCCCATAGCCCGTGATTTCAATTCTGGGGAAGTGATCGCGAATGTAGACGACTCTCTCAACAACTCCTTCTGCATCGAACATGCCTCCAGTGTTCTGGATTATGTATGGACCGTAAAGGAATTCAATATGGCTCAATCTATCAAGCTCAATCAGTAGCTGGATAAGCAATCGATATGAATAGAGCCCATTCTCGCTGGAATACAGCAACATCTGGTTTCTGAAGACATTTTCGAATGTAATACTCCCAGCCTTAAGATCCTGACCAATTGGTGTTAAACGCATCAGTTTATGATCAGTTTCCTCGATGAGTCCTAATCTCTGTGTGTGTGACAAGTTGTTGTGGTTAATCTTGAGACTATTTTTTGGAATTTCCCTGTTCACATCGGAGAAAAGGTTGATCGTTGGTTCAACCAACTGCTTATAATAGATCTCAGGATTGTAATCTCCGAGTATTGAAAAGACAGGCTTGTACTCGCTCTTGCGTTGTCCTTTTCCAAGGTGAGAAAATCCTAGTTTCGTCCCTTCCGGGTTAGCATTTGCAGTTGCGATGCGTAGTGTTATCCTGTCCAAGAAAGAATTCAGATCAATGACCTGTCTCAATTCAATTGCAGGTGCGACAACTCGAATTCTCCCTGCAGATCCGACCCGATAACCGCTTTTTCCATTTGTGGTCTCGTACAGATTGATCTGATTAACCTCTTCTTCAAGACGTTGATCCTGTGCGCGCATTGCCTGAATCACATAGTGAAAGGTTTGGAGGGAATTGTCCCAATCAACATCGTCGAGAGTTTGGGCACCCTCCGGGACTAGAATAGGGACTATGATTTTAGCCGTCTTAGGCCTTCCCTGCCCGAAGGGCTTTCGGAGAGCTCTGCCAATAGCTTGAACTATATCGATTACAGAAGTTTTCGGATCCACAAAGTAGACTGAGTCTATCATAGGAATATCGACACCTTCAGATAGGACTTGGACATTGCTCAGAACTCCTATCTGTGCACTCTCGAAAGATGCGATTCTTTCACTCCTTTCTGCGGAATTCTGGTCTCCGAGCACATACGAAACGTATGGCGATCTATTCCCAATAGTTGTGATTTCTCTAGCCAGTATTGAAATGACTCTGCTGAATCTCACTGCCCTGTTCCTCAGCGAATGGAATGTAATGACTTTGCCAACCTCACTTCTGTCCAAGGCCTTGAGCAAAAAACCTGCCTTGAATAGCTGATCCGCGGTGAGCTCAACGGCACCTATGCCATCTTGTTTGGTGTAGATCGATAGAAGGCGATTCACCTCTATCAGATTTTGAACATCTTGACCTGAAACTTCTGCAAGAAGAATCTCGTAATCTGCTATTACGCCATCTAGTATAGCCTTGCCAAAACTATATTCATACAGCACTGGGCCATATGTCCTCTCGTCGCACATAGAAAACACTTCGACACCCGCGCTTGCTGCAAGCGCCTTAATTCTGGGGTTGAGGATTCTCTGCGTTGCAGTCATGAATAGTCGTTTCTTAGACGAAATGCGTTCGTCTTGTAGGGCTAGAGCAAAGAGCTGGTCTGCTCTGCCTACTGTGCGATGAGCTTCATCAAAGACTATTAAGTCGAATTTGTAGTTGGCTCTTTTCATTGCTTGTTCAATTACTTCTGATGAGTGGTATGTACAAAACACATATTGTCGACCCTGTATCGTGGCTTTCATCCACGATTCCACATCTTCAATGGAGGTTGTAACCTGAAAACCGAGTTCGTTGGTTGATATGTCCGAGTTCTCTTCAATGTCGGTGTCGACACTCTGATCGCTGCACACGCATAAATACGAAAACTCCTTGTTTCTGTGCATAGTCCATTGACGTAGTGTCTGGCCCACAAGCGCTATGCTTGGAACAAGAACCAACACTTTTGAGGCTAGAAGCTCATCATGCTCGGTTATCCAAAGCGCAGCCAGAGTTTTTCCAGTTCCTGGGGCCGCGATAAGCTTACCCCGACTATTGCCGGTTAAGCCCTGCACAACGTTATCGATCATCGCCCGTTGATGAGGGCGAGGAGTGTATTTCATTCTCTGAAACCCTCCGGTTTCTTCATTCGCAAATTCGAACAAGGCTCCGAAGAAGTCTCTATCAAGTTCCATAAAGCTATTGACAAGAATCTGCTGATGACCCGCTTTCTTCTGTGACATTGCAGGCAGTGTCTCGCAATTCGCGATCACGCGTCTTGAATCCGCATATTCAGCCTCGGACCAAAAAGTTGCCAGCTCAGTATATGTTGGTGAGGATCGGTCCGAGCGGAACTTCCCTTGCCAAGCCTCAAGTTTTCCTGAACGGAGTCGACTTATTCCATCTACTCCATAGTCTTTCCTCTCAAGCTTGTATTGGGTTCTGAGTAACGGAGGAATAGCTCGATCCTTTACCTTGTCACACCAAACTTCGTCAATATCGTAAAAGTCCTTATGATAGAGCAAGTAGAAATAGCCGAACTGTTCGAAAGCGTCACCGATTCTCTTCGTGTTGTCAAGGCCTGCAATTGATCTCTCAAGCTGCTCCCAACTTTCAAACTTGGTCGAGTATATTGGGTCAAGACCCCAGCGGCTCCTCTTAACGCTCAGTTTGGCTACACCAAGATTTTGTTTGATGCTTTCTCCGTTTAAAGCTACCGCAAACTCATTTCTTAAGGACAGTACGCGCTGCGCTTGGCACAAAACTAGAAATATGGTACATATACATGAAGAAGACTACGCATAAGAAGACCAAAGGGAAAGGTCGAATCGTTTCAGAAGTCATTAGAGAGGATGTCCGATATGATCGGATCTACCGACTTGTCAGATTCTCATTGCCAGACGTAAGCTCGAGAAAGCGAACGAACATAATTAATGATTTTGTGAATCAGGCCAATGCGATAGGCCTTATAGAATGGTGGACAGGAGGAAGTATTGTTAAAAAGCCTAGGCGAAACTTCCAAGCAATACTCGTTCTGCGGGCACGTTAACCTTGATTTGTTTGGCGTACGCGCGTTTTTTCGAAAACATGGAGTGCTTCCATTGAAAGCAATGGTTACAGCAGAAGGCTTTTGATGCACTAGACATACTTAGTACAGGGAGTTGTTGATAGCGCCAAAACTGACGATAAGCCTGACGCTTGATAGGAATTTACTACATGAGATTGAGTGTCTACGCGGAAGAGAGAAACGCAGCACTTTCGTCGAGCACTTGATCAGAGTTGGACTTGAGACCCAGAAAGGCAGTAGTGATCCGAGTGATCGAAAGAATTCGGTTTTGTTGACTGAACCTGCAGAAACGGTCTAGCGGATATCAGAGGAATATGTGCCTAGCCAAGCTCGAAGACAACAATGTTTCAATGATCCCTCTTGCTGGACTCAGAATCCATCCGATAAACCGCCAGATCTATGTTTCTGACAAGGAAAGGAAACACGAACTACTTGAGAGCATAAGAGAGCAAGGTATTCTTGAGCCTTTGATCGTCACTCCTGAGAAGACAGGCCATCTGATTTTGAGTGGAGCTCGCCGCTTCGAATGTGCCAAAGAGCTGGGATACTCAGAGCTACCATGTGTTGTCACCATCGTGAAAGATCAAACTCTGGCCATAATCGAGCACAATAAGTACAGACAGAAAACGCCAACCGAGATCTACAATGAAGCTCAGGTATTGAGAAACATCTTGGAACCTAAAGCAAGACGGCGACAAGGAAAAAGGACAGACCTTTCATCAAATTTGATGGAAAGTCGCGAAACCATTGACGTTCAAAAGAAAGTGGCTGAATCCCTGAATGTCAGCGTTGGCTACCTAAGCATGCTTGAGCAGGTAATGGAGAACAAGCACGGAATTCCAAAGGTTGTGAAGAGATTAGAAGATGGCCGCGAAACTGTTTACTCTGCCTACAAGCTTCTGAAAGGAAAGCAGACAAGCGAAACAGAAATCCCCCACGTTTTCATAGGCCATTACTTTGCCGGGAAGCAAAGGCTGGTCAAGGACATAATCGCGAGAATGCCAAACCATCAATGCTATGTAGAAGTCTTCGGTGGATTCTGCTCTGTACTATTGAACAAGCCACCCAGCGAAGTCGAAGTCTACAACGACATAAGCAAGGATGTTGTGAATCTGCTTCTCTGCATCAAGGAGTATCCTTTTGACCTGTTCAGCGAGCTCAGTCTTCTGCCCTACAGTCGGTGGCTGTATGAGCAACTCGTTGAATTAGTGAGCGACCCTTTTGATCCGCCAGATCCGATAAGAGCAGCGCACTGGTACTACATCAACGAATCAACATTCTCGGGACTACACTCTGAGAAGCCTTGGTCTGGGACTTGGAGACATGGCCTAACAAGGAATCAACCACTGGAAATCAGAAGAAAAGCTTTGCAGCTTTTCGCAGTAGCGCAGAGGCTCTACCGAGTTAGCATCGAAAACAAAGACTATCGATACATGCTTGAACACTACGATGGTGGAGATGTTCTATTCTACTTGGATCCTCCTTACTATCATACAGACGACGCATTGGCGATAAGCTGGACCAAGGAGCAACATGAGGAGTTGAGTCAACGTCTGAAAGATCTCAAGGGAAAGTGGATCCTGACCTACAACGATACCTCACAGATACGCCATCTATACGAAGATTATCCCGTGGAGAGAGTAACGGTTCCGAAGGTGGCTCCCAATTCAAAAGAGACTGAGGGATTACGCGACTACTATGATCACCTAATCATAACGAATTCTGCAGTTCCATCCTGAACTTCGCATGGTACTCATCCTTCTGCGCTTCCTCTTCCTTGCGCGCGCCAAGGATACTCAACGTGACTCTCCAAGTTCCTGAATGTATTTCCTTCTCACTTCGGGGTCATTTATCTCCGCAAGTATTCGTTTCAATTCAGTGAATAGTCCGTCTGCTTTCTTAATGCGATTGCGGCGGCGTTCATATTCCAGGTTGTCCAGATTTCTTTGGATTGTTTTTGGATCGGGAACTTTAAAAGTGATTTTTTCGGGGTTTGTCAGGATTGATTTAATCTCATCAAACAAGGCATCAGCCATTCCCCCAACGCCCGTCAGGACGCACCAACCACGTGTGCGCGTCATCGCGGTAAATGCTTGGTTTCTTTCCTGCACAATTAACCTTGGATGACTGCCGACTTGCTCAAAACCCATCACGTATACTATGGAAGCTTCATTGCCTTTTGCGGGGAAGATGTTTGTCAGAGTAACATTGTCTTTTTGTTGAAATATGTTGCTTGCCGGTACTATGGCACTTATCCCCTTCTGCATGAGTGATTGCTTCATCTGAAAGAAATCAGTCTTGCTTTTTCTCCAGTCAAGCGAAATCACCATGATTTCTTCGGGCATTAGCTCTTCCTTGTTTATGTTGACGGCAATCTGGTCCGTTATCCATGACATCTCTTCCTCTCTGTTTGGAAATGCCTTGCACTGCACTAGGCTATCGTATCCTGCGATCTTTTCAAGGGCATGGGGCGAGTTGATTTCTGGTCTTCTGATGGTGAGCTCTTGACCCGGCTTGAACGACCCAGAAACAATATCGTATCCAATGTCCTCCCATCCTCCAGATGTAGGGATAAACTGAACGGCTCCGCCAGGTCTGAGCAGACCCATGCCAAAGATGTGTGCCATCACCAAAACTGGGCGAGGAGTTCGGTAGCACCGGCGTAGGATTAGATCTTTTTCGATTTCACCATCTGGATAAGTGCCTTCGAGGCTGACTAGGGGAGAACCGTCCGGGCTCGTGCCAAAAATGTCAATCGCAGTAGGAACAGAGAGAGATTCCAAGCTCTGGACATCATCGTAAGCCCATATTAGCCTCTTTGGCTGTCTCAGAGTCTGATAACATAGCTTGTAGAACTCGAAATTGAAATCTTGTCCCTCGTCGATCATGATTGCATCGAACAACTCTGGCACTTTCTGTTCGCCTTTTCTTAATTCTTCGCAACACTTGCCCAAAAGCTGATTCTGCTCGGTATAGGAGAATATGTTTACGGCCTCGTCGTACGAGCGTGGACTCTGCGACATTTTTCCTGCTACATGTCTATAGAAGCCTGGAGAATCCTTGGCGCCCCATCCATGAAGTACGTGTAATTTGTCCCAATTAGGATCTTGATCAACCCAGTAACGGTAAAAACGTGTGATAAGACCTTTGATCATACCGTAGAGGCTTCGAGTGTAGAAAGTATAAGCAATGTCCCAATTTGGAAACCTGGAATGCATTGAGGCAGCTTTAATGCAGAGAACAACCGTCTTTCCAGATCCAGACAAGCCTCTAATCCGTTGCGGACCGCTAGGAACCTGTAACGCAACTTTCATCTGCTCTCTATCCATAGTCTCGATTTGTTGCTCGACCTGTCTAAGCATTGATGCTTTCGAACTCAGATTGGCTGCCTGAGGCCTTGCTTCACGACGCAAAGCTGGTGCACCTTGGAGAACGCCTATCGAAAGTTTCCACTGTTCTTCAGTGATTGGCTGCTGCACTTCTTCAGCAGGAATTGCCTGCAATCTTTTGCTAAGTGCTTCTGGTTCCAAATCGTCAGCAAAGATCAAAGTGTTGGGTGAGGCAGGTGATCGATCCAGGCCTCTTTCTGACCATTCTGCTTTTCTTATGAAGGGGAGAGCCACAAATGTGTGACCTTGAATAATACATTCTCTCCTCCGTCGCAAGCCGCTTTCATTTTTGAATTTGCCTATTACAGCCCACATTTGATCTTCAGCTTGGGTGAAGGGTGTTTCCTGATCTGAGTGCCAATTCCTCATCTTCCAGACAGGACCATTAATAGATTCCAAGTTGTCAATTTTGAACCCCTTGCATTCGATAATGTACAAGCCCCATTTTCGATGGAGAATCAGTATGTCCGGCTCTCGCCGTGATCTATCTGCGGAGAATATAGGGTATCGATGATAGCATATCCCTTCATCATTTATCAATGCCAACTTGAGGGCATTCCAAAGCTCTTTTTCAGCATAGTTGGTTTTGCTAGGATCCGACCACACGAACTCCATTTTCATCCTTCTCCGTATACTCTGGGTAGGAAACCGACAGTATTAGAGGGTTGCTATTTCTGATTCATTCTTAACGTGAGAGGGGTCTCTCAACTTACGTAGTCCACATTTCCCAAGTGATTCTTCGCTTGGAGACTGCTGCTAAATAGAGTCCTGATTTCACTGAGCAACTGTTCATTTTTCTCTGCCCAATCGGGATAGCTTGTGATAAGTTCAACGCCGTTCGGATGACTTGCGTCCCCAACTTTCACGATTATTCCGTTGCTTTTGGCGAACAAATCGATGACAAGTTGAGGCAACCGCTGTTCCGTATTGAATACATAATGCGCCCCTTTGAAACGGACACTGGCCAAGACCTGTTCTAAAACCTTGACATCCGTAATCAAACCCGCAAAACTGAACCCATTACAGATGAGCTGATAGACCTTTCCAAGATTGACTGGCTTCCTGACATGGAGGTTGACCCTTCCCGTCTCAAACCATTGTAGTCGTCCCAGCTTGTCCTTCCATAATAGCCACCTGTTCCTAGCCTTGCTTGCCAACCAGCCTTCACTTACAGCCTTCTTTCTATCCAAGTCTGCAGGTACGTAGCACCAGCCTTTCCATGCGTGAATTGAACACTTTGAACCGTGCTCATTTCTATGGTAATACTTCCACTCATGCCGAAGCCCACCGACATAATTCCAGTACTTAGAATAAGGCAGATCCAACAATCTACATATGCTCTTGGCTGTCAGTGATGGATTCTCATCGAGCTTCTCGAAAACTGATTGCCTTATGCTAGAACTATTACTATTCTTACAGTAATAATGCCCATTCGCAGAAGAAGGAGAACCATTATCCTCGGGCACCTTACTTGATCTCTCCCTCTAGTTTTCCAAGATACGATTTGCCAGAAGGCGGAATCCTAAGCTTCTTCCGAATCTCACAGTGAACTGCACAACCAAGCTTGAAGTCTCTACACTGACTAAAACAAAAAAGCCAGAACTCTTCATACGTTCTGAATTTGAGGAGAATGTCAGGATCATCCAAAACGACCCAATCCTCACAGAAAAAAGAGGGGAAATGAGCGAAACCCCTCGGCAATTAAGTATTATCGATCTCTAGAGAGTGGTAGCCCGGGAGAGATTCGAACTCTCGTCGGTGGGTCCAGAGCCCACTATGTTTGACCACTGCACCACCGGGCTTTTCTGCATCAAATCTAACACTGAGGCTTCTTTAATAACTTTAACCTTATGCCAAAACAGAAATGCGAGGCGTGGCTACTTTCGTTTTGCCATTGCTTCTTTTATGCAGTAGCATTCTTGGCTGCTCGGATTCCAGTTCTCGCAGCACCAAAGGGTTTCAACGATTGGGTTCTTGTCCTCGCCGAAGCGCTTGCTGCAAAAAACGCGATCTGGATATTCGTAGGCGTTGTGG
>Ga0315289_10001757_pt1 | contig 33697 bp, 29 predicted proteins | sample YL17G11_40_MG_FD_203452 | JGI IMG/M metagenome (GOLD analysis project Ga0315289, IMG submission 203452) | Sediment microbial communities from Yellowstone Lake, YNP, Wyoming, USA - YL17G11_40 | ecosystem: Environmental > Aquatic > Freshwater > Lake > Sediment | place: USA: Wyoming | collected... | reverse complement strand
AAAACCGCCCAAGGTCGCCATCACCGCTTGCATGCGGAAATTGTTAATTATCCTTAATGCCATCGTTCGCAAAAATACACCATGGGTATTACATATTGCTTGACTTTTATCACAGTCGCTCTCCGTAGAACAGAGAGGGGGATAATAAGGTCAACGGATGGAACAGATAAGCAAAGTAGTGCTTCGAAGCTCAGCATAAATGGTTCGAGGTTCAATATAATAGTGAATTTGCTTTGGGTGGGAAGAGAGACTACGGGTTAGGTTGTTGTTGGGAAGATAAAACGCCCGAAATCCTTCGCCTATGCTCAGGACAAGCCCTTCGTCAAGTCTCAGGGTAAACTTTGGACGGGCGCTACGCATTTGAAGGAGATGAGGAATGTGTAGAACAGTAATGGCAGGTGCGCAGGGCTCCTGACCTACCTACTTAATCCGGTTTTCTTCATTTGATTTTTCATTCACCGCTTTGCGTTTTTTAATTTCTCTCTGGATTATTAGCATCCATTGAGCCCCCAGAACAACGTGCCAGCATTCACGTAGTGTCAGGCTGGAGAATGCAAACAATATAGTCTTGATGACATAATACCACGGACTACAAACCTTTGGCCACTGATTGTCAAAAATCTGCAAACCAGCTAAACCCCACATCACTAAGGTAACTAAGATTACTAAGATCGCCGTCTGGAAAACAAAGACATATTCGATGAAACCACCTTTGTGAAAGTCACCCAATTCATCTATCTCGCGAGTCTGCATCAAAACCATTGCATTGCCAGCCCATGCAAATGTAAGACCTATGAATATGCTAGCAAGTGGAAATAATACAGTATTTCCGCATGTCTTTAAATCCAGTTTCACCAACAGTGCCAACGCTATACCAATACAAAGGTGTAGAACAGCCCACCAATTCAGGACTCTACGATAACCTGGTTTGTCGCCACTCCCTCTAAAAAACCAACGCCAATAGCTCAAGTAGCTTTTCTTTGACATTACTTGTTTTCCTTGCCTCGGATTCGTTGATATGCATGTCTTATTTGTTCCAGTAAACCCCTCTTTTGTTCTTGGTCAGCTAGGTCCTCTTGTTTTATTATCACAGGATTCTCCTTCAGGCGCTTTTTGATTCTGCGACCCACATCAGGGTCGTCTAAGGTAGCACCAGCGTCGCCACCTGTTGCTGCGGCAGAACGAACCATCTGTTCCAACGGGTTAGGGTTGAGTTCCGATCCTGCAATTTCGGTTTTACCGCTGTTTCCATTTGTCGCTTGTAACATCCTTTCCATGGGCTTTAAGAAATCCTCTTCGGAATCAAATGGGTTAGGCTTTGAATACCTTATCCAGAATTTGGAAATGGATTTGGCTTTTGAAAGGTAATCAATAAAGTTTTTTGGGTCTTTTAACTCAGTAATCTCGAATGAGTGGGGAAGTGCCTTCATTTTTGCGAATTCACCAAGTAAACCTACAAAACGGTTAGTAATGCCAACAAAACTGGGCGACAGCTGGCTGTTCTTTGCTACTGCAAACAATTCAAGTTCAACATCAAGTAATGCGTGTGTGTAAGGCGCAGTCTCGAATTCTTGATCTACAAAGTTTCCGTCTTTATAAATTCCTACTTTTGATTTGGTCGATCTTCCTAAACGAAAATAAAAACCTTTGTCATCAATTTTAGTTGTATTTCCTATGTGCCAGATCACTTCTTTTTTGGATTTTAGTGAAAGCTTTGAATTAATTGCTTCAGTTAGGATTTCAGACGGTGTTTTTAGTTCTCCGAAGAGAATTCCTTGTTTCGGTACATAGACCTTTACTCGAAACAGTTGGAACTCTAACATTAATATCACCTCCTTCTCTAAATTGCCATAGAAGATAGCAGAATAGTGTGAGGAGCAAGGGGCTCCTTACCTACTACTTACTGCATAGTTGAATATCCTTCTCTGTGTTTTTCAATCGTTTTAGGTTTCGCTATTATTCTTGGGTGCCTTCGACAATCCGTATTTCGTCCTCTGTTAAGCCGTAGAGGTCATAGACGAGGCGGTCGATTTGGCGGTCGAGGGCGGTGCATTTGTTTTCGTAGAAGTTCTTGTCCTTGTCGGTCTGTGCCTTTGCCAACTGCTTCTTCGCCTCCACTTTCGCCACCATCTCATCGTCGCGTGATTTATCGGTGGGCTTTGAAAGGTCAAAGGTACGGATAGGAATACGACGAATTTGAGGTGGCTGAAAACGAAGGTAGCCTCCCCCCATGGCGAGTGCATCGTAAAGAAGGCGGTACAGAAATCTCATGAGACTGGAGTTGATTATCCCCGTCAAGGAGTGCATAGTCATGCTCTCCGGGAAAACATATGTCGTGTATGCACCGACGTATTCTCCATCCAGATCAGGAAACGCACGCGGCTCCAGAGCAACCTTTCCGATTATGATCTTCGGTTGACGCGCTTGTTGGGCTCGACGGACTGGCATAGGGGATTGCAGGCGAATTAGAGGCTTCGTGTACGTTTTATGCATGAACTGAACTTGCTCAGTTTCCCAAGTGGTTACGTAACGTTTGACAGCACCGCTTACAACGAACCGTGCAGCGTTCGGTTTCAGTCTCGTAGTCCCTTTGTTGAGAAGCAGACCTGGATACTCTGACCCCTCGGCCACAGTGGAAGCACCGCACACACCTGCCACATCCTCCAAAGGCACGGAATTTTCAAGGACCTTCAAGAGGATATCCGCGCCTCTTTGCGTCATGAAACTCCACAGATTGTCTGGAACTTGTATAAGCCGATCGCATAGCACTGGTGTAAGCTTCTTTAGATCATCGAGTCCTTCTTTCGTCGCGGCATAGACTGCGATGGTGCCTTTCGAGTCGTAGGTAGCTTTGCGGAAAATTGGCACGACAGGATAAACGGATACCGGCCAAACCTTTACTCGCGAAAAATCCAAAAGACTAACGAATTGGCAGTTTCGAAGGAGCCACTTGCGGAACTCAACTGCGTATTCTGCAGCTAAAAATTTGTTCGGCACAATGTAAGAAACAAGGCCAGCATTACGAACAAGATTAACAGCCCTTTCTATAAACAAGATATAAATATCAAACGCACCAGAGGCCGATTGATACTTCCGTTTCCAGTAGTCCTTCGTGCTAGTGTTCTGATTTTTATCAAGCAGAAGCATGCTGATGTATGGCGGGTTGCCAACAATAGCATCAAAGCCGCCGCGTTTCATCACTTTGGGGAAGGCATCCTCAAAATCCATAGCGTTGAGTTTGCGTATTTCGTCACCAAAGAGGTCGCTTTCAATATCCCGACCAATGAGCGAGTTACCGCAGACGATATTCTTGTTGAGTGGTGGTAGAAGGGTTTCGTGGAACTCCATCTGGTGCACATGAGCGCTGGATTCCGTCTCTTCCTGAAGCAGTTTCAAATAGAGCGAAAGTTGGCAGACTTCGACGGCTTGGGCGTCGATGTCAACACCGTAGATATTGTTGATTAAAATTTCGCGTTTCTTGCGTAGCGAAACGTAGAGTTTACCGTCGCGCTTGATGCAGTCATCTTTGCGAACCTTGCCGGGGTTGTCATTATAGTAGTGTCCGTGATATTTCAACAGCAAGTCGAAGACGCCAAGTAGGAACGAGCCGCTGCCGCAGGCGATGTCGGCAAAGCGCATCTCGGCGATCTGGTTGGGCGTCTTCCCGGCGATGAGTTTGCCGACGGTGTTCTCGACGATGTAACGGACGATGTATTCAGGTGTATAATATACACCCCCAGCTTTGCGAACTTCAGGTTTATCTTCCACCCTAACGCGCTTATCGGTGGCTATTATGATCTTACCGAGAAAGCGTTCGTAGATTGAACCGAGGATGTGGATTGGGATGGCGTTGAAGTCGTAGGGGGAATTGATTCGGGCAATACTTTCGCAAATATGAGCGAAGGCATGGTCGTCAACACGGAACTTGGCATCATCGAGTAAATCGTGGTGTTTGTAGACGATTCCATTGTAGATGCGATCGAGGCGGCGGCTGGCTGTGATGAAATCTTCCCAGGCTGTGGCTTTCTCTCCGAAATGTTCCACAAGGCTTTGCGGTTCAATACCCTTGTCCTCGAGGAAACGAAGGAAAACTAAGCGATCAAGAGTGCGTTGGGTGAGCTCGGTCAACGTCTCGCTGTTGAGCTTCGGACTACGGTTCTTGAAAGCACGAACAAGCTCGGAGCGGTACTCGTCAAGTTCGGCCAGGAAGGATTCATCAATTCTCTGCCAACCTCCGGCAAACAAGCCACGTTGAACTGCCTTACCCCGTGGTTTGGGGAGTTCTTTAGCACGTTTCTCCAGAGACCTGTCGGCAATAGCTTCATGTGAAAACAGCCAATAGATTTCCGCAAACTTCTCGCGTTTTGTGTAGTCGGTGTAATGGTATTTGGCGACGACTCGGTTGAGCGCGGTATCAAGGTCGGGTTTGTAGCGGCAATCAAGGATGTGAAACTGCTCGAAATCTGTAAGAACCGCCAATGGCGTTTCACTATTCCAGCCATATCGAATCAGTTGAAAATAGTTCTCCCTCGTTCCCAATTCAACGAATGGTTTCTTTGCTTCGACGAAAAACCGGGCATCGTGGAAATTGGGTGCAAGATAAAAAGCATAATCGGCTCGGCGCTGGCTGCCTCCAATTGCAACACTCGGCTCGACCTTTACTTCCTGCTCGTAGGGGTTGGTCTGCTGGTCGTGGTTTACATCCCAGCCAAGCGCAATCCAAAACTTGTCAATAAAGTCTTTCCGTGCTTCCGCCTCTGAACGCTTAGCTGACCTGTAATCAGACTCATGGTGCTGAAAAGTCTTAACGAGAATGCCGATTTTTTTTAAAGCAACGTCAAGTTCGGACATATATGAATGCTTTTTTAATTCTAACGAGTCATTTTTTTGATTTCAAGGCGTCAATCACCAGGATTCCCCACAAGGGAGAGAGTAGGCTAATGGTGCAATCTTCAACGCCCGATTTCTGAAACATCCACTCTGTTTGCATTATTTATAATAGTCATTAGCGTAATCTTGTCAACTTTAATTTGAATTATTTATTCGATTATGCTGCATAGAGGAAAGTAAAAGCGGGTCGCATGAATGCCCAGACGAGCGCCCAGACGGGTGGGGGCACGTCCGTGCGACCCCTACAATACTCCCACTCCCGCCTCTGGTGGGATTTTCAACCTAACCCTCCTACGGATTCCACTTCGCTCCATCTCCCACAAGGTATGAACCGCTTGGTACATACCAAGGGGATAGGGAAAGTAATTTCCTCTCCCCAAAGGGGAGCGGAGAAAAAAGCCCCGGATTCGTAAAAACCGGGGCTTTTTATATGCCTGTGAAAAAATATAATAATTGTGAACTAACAGCTTGGTGGCGGTCCGCCTTTGAAGAAGTAGTTGATCAGGTAGATGACGTCACTGACGTCAACAATCCCGTCACCCGTGACATCTCCACCAACCTGTGGGCAAGGTTCAGGACCATTCTTATATAGATAATTAATCAGATAAATCACATCTCCGACGTCTACCACACAATTGCAGTTGAGGTCTCCAGGAAGATGTAGAGCTACATAAGTTGATCTGGGTTCAAAGTAAGGAACAAATTCATCACCATGATCATCTGCAAATAAAAATCCCTGATTATTTGGCTGAACTCTGATAGTATCAAAAGTCACATAACAGGTGTCGTATAAATGTCCCGAGTCACAATCAATGTGGAAGTATATGCGAGCAATGGATCCTTCGCCCGGAGGAAGTGAGGGAGTTCCTCCGCCCATATTTGCCACCAATTTTAAAGCGACTGTGTCCGCCTTTATATAGACGTTTTTCTCTTCCCAATTCCATATTCGGGTACCCCTAAAGCTCACTGAATCCAGCCTAAGGGGTGCTGGAGAATTAGTGATAGCCCGTAACGGGATGGTCATGGCTGAAATGGGATTTTGGTTTCGCAGAATCAAGGCAGCTTTGAGTAAAGGTGGAGCTAAGCAGACAGTATCAGAGCTAACCATTAGGGAATCAGGACGAGTCACAATCAAGATAAACTCAACACTGTGGACTTTTCCCTTGATCAGTTCGGTTGCGGTCACGGTCACAGCGTAAGTGTCCGGAAGCGAAGTCACCTCAGCATTTATATGCAGAATAGAAGTGTCTGTTGGAACTACTGGATTAGGAGCGAAGCCACCAGAGGCACTCCCGGGAAGACCACTTATCGACAAGGTGCATGGAGAGGAAAATCCATAAAGTGATGTCACAATCGCATCCAAGTTCACAGAACCACCGGGATGAATTTCCTGAGTATCTGGTTTGACCTCAATGGTGAAATCAGGTGGCGGAGTGACTACCAAGGTGACCGTATCGCTGTGAATTAGAACCGGACTTTTTGCCGATAACTGGGTGCCGGTAACGATAAGAGAATATTTTCCGACAACGGCAGCCATATCAGCGGTTATGGTCAGTGTGGAAGCGCCGGGTGGGATCAATTTCGGGGGAGCAAACGCACCGGTTACGTTAGCCGGAAGCCCGCTTACAGTCAAGGTACAAGCGGAGCTGAAGCCGTTAAGTGCAGTCAAGGCGACGTTGTAGTTTACTTGTCCTCCCTGATTGACCGCTAAAGACTCCGGAGTGGCGTCGATGGTGAAATCGGTTATCTTAACCACCAAATAAACGTTCGTGCTTTTCTGAATCTTGGTCTGTTCGGTGGCGGTTATGGTTATCATATAGGTTCCCGGTGGAGTTACGTCTGCGGTAGTACTAACCGACATGACTGCGGTATCGGAAGGGACAACCGGGTTGATATCGAAGTTGGCAGCCACACCGGCGGGAAGACTGGAGGTAGTCAAGGTGCAAGGATTGGAGAAACCATATTGAGATAGCAGAATCACGTTGTAATTTGTACCATTCCCTGCAATGACTTGCTGTGTGTCCGGAGTGGCATCTATGGTGAAATCGGGTGGCGGGGTTACTATCAAATTGACCGTGTCTTTATGTACCAGTGAGGTATAAGTGCCGGTCACAATCAGCTTATAAGTTTTCGGAGTAGTTGACACCGTAGTATGCACGTTCATGGTGGAGGATCCGGGCGGGGTTACCGGATTGCTGGTGAAATCCGACGTTATACCGATAGAGGATCCGATGATGCTCATGCTTAACGTAACGGCATTGCTAAATCCGTCAATCGCTCCCAAATTCACGGTATAGCTTGTCGAATTTCCCGCCTGAACGGTCTGGGTGTCGGGTGTTGCGGTAATGTTGAAATCCGGGGCAGTTATCGCGAAGACCGCATCGCTCTGGTCGACTGGAGTTCCTCCCGCCGTGTTGGATACCCGAACCAAACAGTTCGGAGAGGGGGTATTGGGTATAGGATTCCACGTATATGATCCGTTATTAGCTGTACTGGCTATAACCGTGGTCCAATTTGATCCGTTATTAGTGGAATATTCAATCTTTACGGTTCCACCGACGAAGTTTTCCGCGAGCCAGGTGATGTTATGAGAGGAACCCCGAGCCCATTGTTCGCCTCCGTTGGGGGAAAGTACCTGCAAGCGGGGTGGCCCTATCCAGAATGTGGCGGGCATATTATCTCTTGGAATATAAGCTGGACCGTCCGATCGGACAAAAGCAAATTGCGAACTGGGTGGCCACAAACAGGAGTCTATAGTTACATGCATAGTGTCTTGAATCGCGAAAGTCATCATAGCAAGTAGAGTATGGTTTCCCGTTCCAAACCTCGGGTCTTCAGAACCGGTAGGAACCATAGAGAGCCAGAAATGATTCGGGGTTCCAGTAGTAAAATCTATAATGATTGTATTCCACTCTTCACCATTCTCTGCATTGTATAAGTCCATCATCCAGTTATGGGTGGTGTCAGTTCCGATAACCAGATGACGGAAAATGCTTCGCAAACGTCCAGAGGTGGTCCATAATATTGAATTCCAATATGCACTCACACTACAATATTTGGCAGGATTGGTATGAGTGAAGCACAAGGGTATAACAATAGCAGCTATGGAATCAACCGGATCTGGAACATCATGGGTGATCCATAAGGGAAAGCGAACCGTGTAAGGTCCTGCACCGGTTTGTACGGCATCAGGAGTGGTTACCCTCAGGGTGTCGCATATTCCGTTGTCGTTGGGTGCTTCCGGGCAGGTTGCCCATGTATTTGAACCACAAACAAGAACAACCAACACCGTAAGAATCAAATACAATCTTTTCATTCTGCACCTCCATTTGGTTTAAATGTTATTTTGTCTATTATATTCGGTTATCGCTCACATGGCGGCAGCCCACTCTTAAAGAGGTAATTGATCATGTAGACGACATCACCGACATCAATCTGAAGATCACCATTTGCGTCTGCGGCTCCCCCCACACACGGTTCAGGACCAGTTTTGAATAGATAGTTAATCAGAAACACAACATCTCCTATATCTACCAAACTGTCGTTATTCGCATCTCCCGGCACACTCCACCAGACTGTGAGATCCCCCTGATGATACCGAAAAGGAACTACATAACCCTGCGGATCCGACAGAAAGCTATTCACCTGTGGAGACATGTAAAAGGAACAGCTGCGGTCGGTAACCGAGTCGGGAATGCAGAACGCGTCTACTCCAAATTTAAACAGGGTGCGGTAATTGGGATTAGCATCTATAGGATGGCCATAGGGTGCCATCCCAAAAACACGTATCCATTTGCAGCCGGGCTGGCTGGTGTCAGCGGTATCGCCATGACATTCAATCAAATCAAAGTTACTTATCAGAGAACCTACCGTGTCGATAAAACAATTTCGCACTGGTATGGGTACCAAACTATCAATAAAACACGTGGGACCGTGTAAACTGTCCGGCTGCCAGGTACAGGTATCAATCCGCATTAACACGTTTTCAATGCTGATGCTGTCCGTGTGAAAATTAATAAGATCAGGATTGCTTAGGGTTATGCAGAATTGAAACCCGGCAATCGGCACCGGATTTTTCAACCGTACTTCCACTTTGGCAAAATGACCGGGATAGGAACTGGTGGATACGACAGCAACGTCTGCGGAGTCGGTAATCTGTGCCAAAGCGGGTAAAGCCCAGAAGATCAAGATTGCGATCCAGATTGCGGGAAAAAGCAAATACCGTTTTGACATAAAGACCTCCTGTTTTGAATCTTTGTTAATCCCTTTTCATTACTAACACGTTGGTGGTGGACCTGATTTGAAGAGATAGTTGATCAGATAAACCACATCTCCGATGTCAACTTTACCATCACAATTGGTGTCGCCTGATCCTGTTGGATTGGGAGCATTGCCGCCTTTGAATAGATAATTTATCAAGTAGACGACATCCCCAACATCTGTTTGTCCATCTCCGTTAGCGTCACCGGCAATGTATCCCGAACAACCTATGCCGAGAGTACCGATGTCAACCCCCCCTTGACCTGCACCCACACAACAGGAGCTTTCTGCCAAATAATAATTATCAACAATAGGATTGCAGAATTGAGGACAGCAATTCAGATTTCCAGTACCCGGCCACCCACCTTTAATATCAGAATAGGTTACCCCAAAGACTGGTGGAGGTCCAGAGGATGCATAAATTTCATCAGGACTATTATCCCATAGGATGCAATTAGTTATATTTGAGACTAACCCGCAGTCATGACATGAGATTGCTCCACCATGCTCTGCGGTATTTCGCGTTATAGTGCAGTTGACTATAGTTGGCCAGGTAGTACGCCAACAACTAATCCCACCACCGTCTACTCCAGCATAGTTGTGGATTACGATGCATCGGTTAATCACCGGAGAGCTTGTATCGCAAGCTATTCCGCCACCGAAACCGCCTGAATTAAGCTGGATGATACAATCGGTGATTATGGGGGAACTGCAGTCCCAACAGCTGATCCCCCCACCAAGATTCAACCCTGCCCCAATTGCATTGTATTCGATGATGCAGTTTGTGATTTCAGGAGAGCTATTCCAGCAACTAATCCCACCCCCGCTGCCTCCCACATAAGAGTAAAACGCGTAATTACCTCCAATATTACAGTTGCTAACAGTAGGGTGGCTGGAGATCACACACAGGATGCCTCCACCACATCCCGCGCCTGGTGATCCTGATTTCGGTGGAAAGCCCGGTGTGAAGTCGTTACCATTCTCTATAAAATACCATCTAGCCTTATTGCCTCCTATCGAGCAAGAGTCGATCACGGGCGAGCTTTCGGAACAATAGATGCCACCACCACCTTCAGCTATGTTGTTTACGATGGTGCAATGGTGAATGCTGGGAGAGCTTTGGTTACAATAAATGCCGCCACCCCAGATAGCAAGACCATTCTGAATGGTAAATCCTTGAACGATTGATGTTGAATCTTCACCCGTGGCGAAAGAAATCACACTTCCAGAGGAATCTCCATCGATAATAGTGTTCTGAATATGCAAGGGATTACTATCATTCATAAAGTCACTGGTTACAAGTATGGCTTTACCTAAGAAATTGATCTGTTCATAATACTGGCTCTCGCTCACCAGCACTGTATCACCATTTATTGCGCCATTGATGCCGCCTTGAATGGTGGACGAATCGGCTGGGACGTGAATGATCCTTGCTTGTGCTAAATGGACGGAAAACAGGACAACAAGGACACAAAAAACAATAGAGAGGGGACGCATTTAAATCTCCGGTTTTTGGAGTAGGTAAAAGGGTGGTATTTCATATTGTCAAGGTTATAAGTAAAACTTTGATTCTGCAGTACCAATATAGTTTCAATTTCTTAAAAAGCAAGAAGATTTTACTTCAGAAAAAGTAAAAAAGCTAATTTATGGAAGAAAAAAGCCCCAGATTCGTAAAAACCGGGGCTTCCGACATATCAAAATAGAATATGGCCAAGGGTGGTTAGCAGCTCGGGGGAGGTCCTGATTTGAACAAATAGTTGATCAGACAAACCACATCGCCCACATCAACCATTCCGTCACAGGTGGCATCTCCAGTCCATAACGGATTGGGAGCGGAACCGTTTTTATACAAATAGTTTATTAAATAAACCACGTCTCCGACGTCTATAACTTTGTCACCGTTGGTATCCCCATGCAGAATTTGCACATACTTTATGGTGGCATAGTCTCCAGCAGTTCCACTCCCCCAGCTATAGCCGGTTACATAGACATAACTGGAATCATCCACGACTACGCCCGAAGCTTCTTAAGTCTGAATGTAAGATAATTCAAAAACAGATAAAAGCAAGCAGAATAATACCTTAAAACCAGCCACCATTTGAAGTCTTAATCATGTGGTGTCTTAATAATCCACAAGGAATTAATTGACCCCATGAATCTGCCAAGTCTTCAATAATTGTAGGATAAGAAGGCAGAGACATTGAAGGATCACAAGTTCGGGAACGGTGATCATCTTCAAATAACCAAAACAAAGCTTCGTATTAAGAATGAAATTTCACTTGACTTTATGCCATTCAGAAACTAAGATAATTGAGGAGGTGTAGTTATGAATACTCTGAAGACCGTGTTTCTGCTGACCCTTATGACCCTGCTGTTCATCTTTGTTGGTCAACTGGTGGGGGGAAAACAGGGGATGATCATTGCTTTGATATTCGCGGCAGTCATGAACCTGGGCACCTACTGGTTTTCCGACAAGATAGTCCTCTCCATGTATCGGGCTCAATCCGTTCAGGAAGGGGATAATCCCCGATTGCATGGCATCGTGAGAAGAGCCTCCACCGCCGCTCGTCTTCCCATGCCCAAGGTATATGTGATCCCTACCGACACTCCCAATGCTTTTGCCACCGGAAGAAATCCGCAGCACTCTGCCGTGGCAGTCACCCAGGGGATCATGCGGATTTTGGATGAGGATGAGCTGGAGGGGGTGTTATCGCACGAAATGGCTCATATAAAGAACAGGGATATCCTTACCGGAACCATCGTCGCTACGTTGGCCGGTGCCATCAGCATGATTGCCATGATGGCGCGCTGGGGAGCGATCTTCGGAGGTTTCGGTGGTCGGGATAACGAGAATCGCGGAGGCGGCTTGGGTCTTTTAATAATGGCGATCGTAGCACCTTTAGCCGCTCTTTTGATACAGATGGCAATATCCCGTTCCAGGGAGTATTCTGCCGACGCCACCGGTGCGGAAAACAGTCATAAACCCCTGGCTTTGGCCAATGCCTTAAGAAAGTTGGAGTACGCATCCAAAAGGATCCCTCTGGATGCAAAACCCTCTACCGCACATCTTTTCATCGTGAACCCGTTGACCGGAAAAGGGATGGTAAACCTTTTCAGCACCCATCCTCCCATCGAAGAAAGAGTAGCCCGCCTGGAAAAAATGGCCAGGGGAATTTAAGAAACATCCGCTGTCGGCAGTCGATTGACCACCGCAAAAGCACTGCGGAAAGAAAGATACCTTAATAACAAATCCTCGCTGTATATAGTTCAATCATAGGAAGATAATCCTCTATGGGAAGCACCTGGATCGAAATACTGATAATCCTGCTTCTTATCTTAGCCAACGGTTTCTTCTCCTCATCTGAAATCGCTCTCATCTCCGTCAGGAAAAGTTTCATCCGGCACTTAGCCGAAAAGGGCCATAAAAAGGCACAGTTGGTCAATCGGCTCCAGAATAAACCGGATGTGTTTTTGGCCACCATTCAGACGGGAATAACCCTGGTGGGAACCTTAGCTTCAGTGGTGGGGGGGGCAAAGATCGTCGATATCCTGATTCCCTTGATACAGAAGATTCCTTCCCGGGCCATTCAAAATTCCGCAGAATCCATCGCCATCGGGATAGTAGTGGTGGTCATCACCTATCTCCTGTTGGTTTTGGGTGAGCTGGTTCCCAAATACCTGGCATTGGCTTATCCGGAAAAAATCGCTTTCCGAACGGCAGGACCCATCCACATCCTGTCCCGGCTGGGATTCATGGTGGTCAAACTCCTATCTTATACCAGCCGTCTTTTGGTTGCCCCCTTCATCAGACGGGTACCACAGGAGAGCGGCTTCGTCAGCGATGAAGAGCTGAAATTCATAGTGCACGAGGGGAAAAAGGATGGGGTTTTTGATCAGACCGAGGAAGAATTGATCCACAGTGCCCTGGAGTTCACCGACACTACGGTACGAAATGCTATGACCCCCCGCACGGAAATTGTCGCCCTGGATATAAATACCGGTGAAAAACAGGCTATTCGGGCAATGACGGAGGAGGGATATTCCCGGATCCCGGTTTATCAGGAGAACATAGATAATATAGTGGGAATAATCTACGCCAAAGACATGATCAATCTCCTGCAGCATAAAGATCTCATCATCCTCGAGGACATCCTGCATAAACCTTACTTCGTGCCCGATTCCATGAAGATCTCCGAGCTTTTAAAACAGTTCCAGAAGAAAAGAATCCACATGGCCATCGTTCTCGACGAATTCGGCGGCACCGCCGGTTTAATCACCATGGAGGATATAATGGAGGAGATAGTGGGGGAGATTCGGGACGAATATGACCGGGATGAAGAGGACGAGATGTATGTTCTGTCGGAAAACTTGGTCATCGTTAACGCCGGCATGAATATCGGAGAATTCAACCAGAAATTCGGAACCGGTCTTCCGGAAGAATATAACACCTTGGGAGGTTATCTTACCGGTACGTTGGGAAGAATACCGCTTCTGGACGAGGAGGTCAAAATCGGACCACTCACCTTCATCATCTTCGACAAGGTGGGACCTAGAATAAAAAAGATAAGGGTAAGTAAGGAAACCAATTGAAATATCTTCAACCCATCAGCTGCCTTATATATTGTTCTAACAGGAAATTGAACAATCAATCCTGATATCTTGACCCTGTATCCTTGACCCTGAATTACTATTATGTTTGAAGCCATACTTGAACCGATTGGAAGGTGGATTATCAGTTTCATATCCCGGTTGGGTTACATGGGAATTATCGTTACCATGGGAATCGAGAGCGCCTGCATTCCCCTCCCCTCGGAGATCATCATGCCCTTTTCCGGGTATCTGGTATCCACCGGAAGATTCACCCTGTGGGGAGCTGCCATAGCCGGTGCCTTTGGTTGTGTGGTCGGATCGGTGGTTGCTTATTGGGTGGGAGTTTGGGGAGGACGTCCCTTTATTCAAAAATATGGGAAATATGTGCTGTTATCGTCAAAGGACTTAAGCACCGCCGATAGGTTTTTCGAAAAATACGGTGAGTGGGCTATATTTGTATCCCGACTTCTACCCATTATCCGGACCTTCATCTCCCTTCCGGCAGGCATTGCCCGGATGAGTTTTGTGAAATTCGTCGTTTACACATTTGTTGGTTCGGTCCCCTGGTGCTTGATGTTGGCTTACGTGGGAAAACTGCTGGGGGAAAACTGGATGAGCATAAAATCGTATTTTCGTAGGGCGGATATACTCATCGCCATCATCATTATTCTCGGAGTGGCTTACTTTTTATACCGCCATCTGAAACCGGAAAAGGGAAATACTGCCTAAGGCGAACCCATGTATTATTTATCTTACTTCGGCACGGTCTTTATATCGATTTTTCTGGTGGTGGACGTGGTCACCAACCTCCCCATCTTTTTATCTTTGACTCAGAAATATCCGGCTAAGGAGAGGAAGGGGATTGCACAAAAAGCCCTGTGGGTGGCTCTGGGAATTCAGCTTTTGTTCGTGGTCTTCGGTAATTATATCTTTGCATATCTGAACATCCGTCTTTATTCGTTTTCCATCGCCGGAGGAATTCTGCTCTCCATCGTCGCCATGGAGATGCTGTTCGGACGCAAGACCCGTACCGAATATCAGGAAACAGAGCAGAAAGAGGAGAAAGAAGATATTTCCGTAGTTCCATTGGCTATCCCTCTTCATACCGGACCCGCCTCCATCGTCACCGGCATGATCCTTTTCGGAAAGGCAGAAACCTGGGGTTTGAAGTCGATTTTCGTTCTGGCCACCATCTGCGTCTATTTGATCTCCATGCTCGTCCTCCTGAAATCCGACCTGATATTCAGAATATTCAAACCCTTGGGCATGAAAGTCATCACCCGGGTGATGGGTTTGATCCTCCTTACTTTGGCGGTACAATTTGTGGTGAACGGAATCAAGGAGGCACTGAACCTCTGATGATATTCACTTGAGCTGAGAGACTGAGATTCCAATGTATTTGATGTGATTGATACCTCCAGGGTACCAATCCGAATCGGATAAATTCACTTTTTATTATTACTTTTCAAATCCTTTATGTTGATTGGAATAAAAGCAAGTGGAGGGGAAGAAGATCAATAAAACAAAACCGGGAGATTTCATCATGTTCAAACAACAAAAGCTGTTAGTAATTATCAGTTTGATAATCCTGATAAGCTTCTGGGGATGGGGATGTGCCTCCAAATCTTACGTCAAAAAGCAGACGCAGGAACTTGAGTATCAGAACCTCGTCAATAAAGCTCAAATCGACGAGCTTAAATCGAAGCTGTCCACCACCGATGCCAAAGCCGATATTGCGGGAAACACCGCCCGGGAAGCTTTAAAGAAATCGGAAGAAGCCGCCGGTTATACCGGATATGTGGAATACTCCGCTTTGGGTGAAAGAGAGGTAAATTTCGATTTCGATTCGTATCAACTCGAAAAAATCGGTAAAGACATTTTGGATGAGATCGGCACCGCCATGCAGCAACACCCCGAGCTGATACTGGAGATCGAGGGGCACACGGACAACATTGGCTCCGATGATTACAATTTAACCTTGGGCCAGAAAAGAGCGGAAAGCGTGAAGAGATATTTGGCTGACAAATACGGTATCGCTCTTCACCGGATGTTCTATATCAGCTTTGGAAAAACCAAGCCTAAGGAACTGACTGACAACAGAACCGGTCAAGCTGCTCAAAGAAGAGCGGTTTTGAGACTTTTGGGACCCAAAGCGGAATAAGCAGTACCCTATTTAAATCGCAAAACCAATCTGTCAAAGTTTGACTTCATCTCCCCCCTTACCAACACTTTCTCCACTTAAGTGAAAGGAAGGTAGGGGGTGATTTCTTTATATGAATAATCTTTGACCTGACGAGTTTTAGGTTTTTATTGGAATGAGTAAGCCAACACCTTTGACCCGGTCTAAGGACTTGCCCCTTTCCCACCAATAAATACTTCTTCCTCCTTTTTCCCTAAATCGGTCAGGAATGTCGCCGATCAAACATAAGGGGAATTAAACATCATGGCTCAGAGCATCGGAAAAACTTATTTTTCTCTTCACGATTTTACTTGCTTTTTCCCTATTATTAAGTTATATTTTATAAGAAGGGGAACTTAGTTAAGTTAAGTAATTATATTCTTATCTCTTATTTACCATTCCGGAGGTGATCTATGACCAAAAGAATTGTAACGATCTGTTTATGGTTGGCGATTTGTTGTCAACCGCTATTTGGTAATCCGATTAAAAACATTTCTAACCGTCCCGCCCCACCGGCGGAGAATATTAGCGAGCCTTCAAAATCGGTTGGTCCGACAGCTTCTGTTCAAGGTTACCCCTCTGAGGAGGACTTGATCGAGGTGATGTTCGCCCAGACTTCCCGGGTTCGTCTCCGGAACGGAGCACTTGTCGATCTGACTACAAATGCTCTGGCTGGTGTCGATATGGTTCTGCAGAAGCTTGCCTGGTTTGAATGGAATCGAATCTGTGATGTGCCCGAGGAGAGACTGGATGGGATTCAGGCTAACGGCGAAGCAAACACCGGCAAACCCGTATATAATTTGAACAATATCTATCGTCTCCGAATTCCAAAGGGTTTAGACGTTTGGGCGGTCGGTCAGGAGTTGGAATCACTCCCCGGCATCATCCTTGCCCGGCCTGTGCCAAAACCAATTCCTCTTCCTACACCTCCCGATTACGCTTCGTGTAGCGGTAACACTTGTCAAGGCTACTTACGCTCGGCGAGTTCCACTCCGAAAGGAATTGACGCTGATTATGCCTGGACCCAAACCGGGGGAAATGGAGCTGGCGTAACCGTGTGTGATTTAGAGTACGGTTGGAATTACAACCACGCAGATCTCACCAAAGCAGTCGGGTCTCAAATCAACCCCAATACGATTTACTATCCTGCCGGAGCGGATACTAATCACGGCACTGCCGTCATTGGTGAGATGGTTTCCGATAATAACGGTTGGGGGACCACCGGGATTTGCTATGGTGCATCCTTGAAAACCTGTGGCACGGTATATCCAAATGCTACTACTTGGAATGTACCAGGTGCAATGGCATATGCGATTGCCAGCTTATCAGCCGGGGACGTAATTCTTTTGGAACAGCAATGGGCATATACCAACGGTGGCACCGATTTCATCCCCATCGAATGGTGGCTCAACTATACCCCCAATCCCCAGACATTCAACGGCGTCTATGCTGCTATTGTAAATGCGGTGTCGAACGGCATCCATGTGATTGAAGCCGGGGGGAATGGTTATATGAATACCAATAACCTGACCTGGTATGGCAATTCGGGCGCCATCATCGTAGGTGCAGGCGGAGTCTATGCTGGTGGCACATATCCTCAAGGAGATCTGGCGAAACTTGACTTCTCCAGCTTTGGTTCACGTTTTGACCTTCAAGGCTGGGGTGAAAATGTGACCACGACGGGATACGGCAATCTATACAGCGCTGAAGGATATAACTATTGGTACAGGAGAGACTTCGATGGGACCTCCAGTGCTTCCCCTATCGTGGCTGGAGCGGTGGCTTGCTGCGTGGGGTACTGGAAGTCGAATATCTCGGTAATTCCGCCCTCCACGCATTATCTCCGGACCGTTCTTATAAACACCGGTACACCGCAGGTCGGCCCACAATCCGGATGGATTGGTCCCCGGCCAAACCTGCAAGCTGCGTTTAATGCATTCAATGCCGAATGGATGAATTTCACCTATAGCCCACTGGGAGACTCGGGTGTCAGCACCGGTGTAGCCTGGGGAGATTACGATAACGACGGGGATCTGGATGTCTATGTATCGAATTGTTATAATCCCAACAAGCTTTTCAGGAATGAGGGCGGTGGGATTTTCGTTGACGCTACCACCAGTCCTCTGGATGATCCGAATTGCAGTTATGGTGTGGCTTGGGGAGATTACGATAATGATGGCGACCTGGATCTGTATTTGGCAAACTGCGAAAGCTGGAACCTGCTTTTTCGAAACGAAGGCGCGGGTGTTTTCGTCGATGCGACTACCGATCCCTTATGGGATACTGCATGTGGGATTGCAGTAGCCTGGGGAGATTTCGATAATGATAATGACCTTGATATTTACCTGGTCAACGGTGATAGCTGCAAGCTTTTCCGAAATGACGGAGGTGGAGTTTTCGTCAACGCCACCAGCGGTCCGTTGAGCTGTCCCGGAGAGAATAGAGCTGTCGCTTGCGCTGATTATGATAACGACAACGATCTGGACATCTATCTGGTGAATGGAGCCATGGCTGCAAATAAGCTTTTGCGAAATGACGGAGGATTGGTTTTCGTCGATGTTACCAGCGGTCCTTTGGGAGATATAGGAAGTGCCCGGGGGGTCGATTGGGGGGATTATGACAATGACGGCGATCTGGACGTTTACTTTGCCAATTACAGCACTGGAAATAAGCTCTTGCGCAACGATGGTGGAGGTGTCTTCACCGATGTAACCACACCGGTTTTAGCAGACGGAGGAAATCCAACCAACGTAGCCTGGGGTGACTACGACAATGATGGAGATCTCGACCTCTTCATTGCTAAAACCAATGTGACGTTTCTGGGAGGGATTAAGCTATTGCGTAACGATGGCGGTGGTGTTTTCGTCGACGCCACCTCCGGAGCTTTGGCAGATACGGGAATCTGGTTTGGTAAAAGCTTGGGCGATTTCGATAACGACGGCGACCTCGATATATATGTGGCTAATGCCGGTGGCTCCAACCGATTACTTATGAACCAGAAAGGCTCAGCCAACCATTGGCTCCATGTAAATTTGGTAGGAGTGGTCTCCAACCGATCAGCTATCGGTGCTCGTGTTCGCGCAGTATCGGGCAGCCTCTCTCAGATACGGGAAATTTCGGGTGGTTCCGGTTATATGTCTCAAAACTCCCTAACGGCTGAATTCGGATTAGGCTCCAGAACTACAGTAGATTCGCTGGTGATCCGTTGGCCCTCCGGCACTATACAGAAGTTAACCAACCTTGCCGTCGATACACTCTTGACCATTTCTGAATCTGCTTTTATCCGGGGTGATGCCACCGGAGATGGAAAGATAGACATAGGCGATGTAGTTTATATCATCAACTATCTTTATAAGAACGGTACGGCACCCAATCCTTTGGCTGCCGGAGATGCCACCTGTGACGGAAAGGTTGATGTGGGAGATATCGTATTTCTGATAAATTACCTATTTAAGAATGGACCACCCCCGCCCTGTTAATTCATGGCGGCTTGAGCATTCTAATACGTATATTTGAAAACCCCAGCTCTTAATCAGCTGGGGTTTGTCTTTTGTTCTCATTCATTGATTTGGATATTCTCATAATCCAGCATGATTGTCGATCTCTATGATTCAATTGCCCTATCTGTGGACTAAATCGTTTTTGTAACATTCTTTTAATTCTCCTAGCTTTTTCCTAATATTGTAGTATCTTAATTGCGAATAAGAAAATCACAAATCTAGTATAGGCTTGAGTCTTTACCGTAGAACATAAATTTCTCGGGGAAAGGATCTGTCTCATGAAAAAACGATTACTAACAATCCTTGTTCTGGTTTTCTGGGCAGTGCCTGCATTACCAGAAATGGTGGCAGATACCTCTTGGGTAAGAAGATATGACGCACCGGGCAGCTTCGATGATGAAGCAACTGCCATAACTATGGATGATTCTGGCAATGTTTACGTGACGGGAACAAAAGGGACGATAAAATATGATCGTCACGGAAATCAGATTTGGTTTGGGTTGTGGGGAGGAGTGGACATTGCTGTCGATAATGCGGGCTACTCGTATGTGACCGGGGGTCGTACTTTCTTTGTCACTGTAAAGTACAACCCTGATGGAGACACCGCTTGGGTAAGAATATACGAAAGATCTGAATGGCACGATAACGGAGCCATGGCTCTGACCTTAGACAGTCTTTTTAATGTCTATGTGACCGGTTCCCAATTTTCAGAGGGGACATATTGGGGTTATGTCACAGTGAAATATTATAGCAATGGAGACACCGCCTGGGTAAGAATATACGACCTGCCGGTAGCCTCTGTGGAACAGGCCTGTGATATTGCCGTTGACCATCAGAGCAACGTTTATGTGACCGGATACCGTTATGATCTTTTTCCAACGGAGCCGCGGGACTGTGTCACGATAAAATATGATTCGAGCGGTAATCAACTCTGGTTGAAAAAATACGATGGGCCAGGAAACGGAAATGATTATGCTTATTTTATCGTTGTAGATGAATCAGATAATCTGTATATAGCTGGAGAAACTTTTGGACGAGGGTCCTGGGGGGACTTTCTAACCATAAAGTATCGACCCAACGGAGACACTGCTTGGGTAAGAACCTATAACGGTCCCTACAATGGATACGAAAGAGTTTTGGGTATGGCATTGGATAGTTCCGGTCACATCTATGTTACGGGATATAGTGGCAGTACTTCGGAGGATGAGGACTATGCTACCATAAAGTATGATTCATCCGGCAATGAGCTTTGGGTACGAAGATACAATGGACCCGGAAACATGAATGACATAGCTTTCTCCATAGCCACAGATAGATCAGAGAATGTTTATATTACCGGATGCAGTTACAGCAATGTGCCAAACCTAGACTATACCACAATTAAGTATGATTCTGTAGGCAATGAGCTTTGGGTGAGAAAATACAACGGCCCAGGAAACGGGATAGATGAAGCTCATGCCCTCGCTGTAGACGATTTCAACAACATCTATGTGACTGGTTGGAGCTATGGCAGCGGCACGGACCTGGACTACGCCACCTTGAAGTATTCCGAAGCCCTGCGCGGAGATACAGACAGAGATGGTGTGATCGACTTAGACGATGTAGTATACTTAATCAATTATCTATATATGCACGGTTATGCTCCCGAGCCGGTCGAAGCTGGAAATACGAATTGTGATGGGGTCGTAGATGTGGGAGATATAATTTATCTGATCAATTATGTTTTAAAGGGAGGGCCAGAACCATCTTGTTCTTAACTTAGCGACATGTCAAATTGAAATGATATGAAACAAACCTAGTGTTCGAGCATATTCGTTTCTTCTATATCCTTATGTTTTTTTCAAAACATGCAAGCGGAAGAGAGCCTTGAATTCTGTGAAAGCTTTCAGCTTTTTTGTTCCTACAAAAACAAATATCAGCTCGATCAATATCCAGAGAAAATATACAAAAATTATCTCCTCGCGCCAACTGGGAAGGATGAACTGAGTAAACCATAATGAAAAAAGCCCTAAAGCCTCATACCATCTGAACTCCATGTTTGCCAGGAAAAGAAATCCCAAGATCGCCTGAGCCATAGTCAATAAAATCTCTATCCTTTGGTGGTGATCGAAATGAATGGCAGAAACTTCCCCTCGACTTATGCTGTAAACAATTGGAATCATGGCTACCAGCACGGTCCATTGGTTAATGTTGGATGATACCATGTTCATCAGCGCCATGGGTGCCTTTTTTACTTTTCTTGCCCAGTTGAAGGCAGTCACTTTTTCTGGAAATTCAGACAAAAACGGTGCCACCCATTGAACGAATACAAAGTTGGATACGCCCAGAAGCGTTGCTAAAGCCAGCATGCTGTAAAGAAACGGATGAGCTACGAAATAAAGCCAGAATCCTCCGATGAGGAATAGCCCAGCAATAGTGACATTGCGTGGTATAGGCTTCATTTTCAGAATCATTCGGGGAATCTTATCTACGTCCTCTATCTTCTCTTGATCCTGGGGAGGGATTTTCTGAAGGATGAAAAGATAACCTAAATACATGATTGTTAAAACCACGGAATCAAACAGACTCAAAGTCCCTTTCAAAAGGATTACGAAAAAATAACCAATCGGCGGCAATAGACCCATCACTTCAATGGCGTGTTCTCCTTCCAGTTTGATATTCACCAATCTCTTCCCGGTCTGTTTCCTTTTTCTGAAGAATGCTGCGGTAAAAAAGATCATGGGCCAGGCCAAGCCGGTCAAAAGACGCAATGAGCCGGTGAAATTTGCCGTTACCAGGTGGACTTTCTCCGGATCGATCCCCGCCTCCCAGGCGATCACCGCCTCCACCGCAAATTCGGGCAGAGTCTGGAGCCAGGCCAAGATAGCCAAGGCCAAACCTTGTGAGAAGAGAAACTGCGCCGCCTCTGCTGCCCAACCGATGATCAAAGCGGAGAAGATGATGGAAGGAAAAGTCCAGATGGCGGAAAGGGCTTTGGCTTTGGCAGAAACCGCACCTAAAGATTTAAGTTCAGATAACATGTAAGCACCCAGGTAATGTGAGTTCAGTTATTCCGGGGATATGATATCCATTTGATTGATTACAGAAGGGGAGGCAATTCCTCCGGAGACGAAGAATTTTATCCCATCCTCCACGCTGATATCCAGTGGAATTACCTCGTCATGTCGAAACAATAGGGTCCATCCGGAAAATGGAGTGGGAGTAGAGGGTATGAACACGGAAATCATCTTATTAGTGGTATCCAGTAAATCGATTTTCATCTCGTTGGTCATGAAACCGAAAGTATATATTCCCTTTCTGGGAAATTCCACCATTACCACCTGCTTGAAAGAATGTTTGTCTGTGTTGGCTACAGCTTCTATAAGCTTTTTGGAAGAACCGTATATTGTCCTCACCAGTGGAGTTTTGATAAAAAATATCTCCCAGATTTTAAAGAGCCGCGATCCCACTACATTAGCGGTTAAAACGCCAGCGATAAAGATCAGGATGATGGTGGCTACCACCCCCAAACCGGGAATGTTTCTACCGATCAGCTTGTTGATGATCGGCGACAGGATTCCATCCACCCCGCTTAAGAGAAACCGCAGGACCAGGAAGGTTATGATCAGGGGCACGATGACCAGGATGCCGGATAAGAAGTATCGCCGGAGTGCCGTATTTAATTTGTCTCTTATAGACATGTCTATTTCAGAAATTAATTCTCACATCAATTCATATCATCCGAATGATCTTATGATTAACCAACTCGGAGCTTAAGTTACCAGATTTACGGGCTTTGTCAAATTGTTTTTTAATTGGCTTTATTTTAAGGTAGAATCTAGTCAGATAGTGCAAAGGGGATTGTTTGGGGTGAGGTTAAAATAAAATACCAGAAACTAATCTTATTAGGTTCCGGCTTTTAAATATTCTTAATAAGATACGGTTTACGGTTTTACGCTCCGGAATACCCAGATGTCTGAGAAATGCTTGGTTTGGCGAATATATATTTTTTGCAGTCGGATCAATTCCAGAATCGCCATGAAGGTGACCACCATCACCAGTTTAATCGGGGTATCAGAGAAAAGCTCGGTGAAGATGACTCCGTCCTTTCGGATCAAATAGTTCCACACAAACTCGATTCTCTCTTCGATGGTGACTTTGGGGTAATTTATGGTGTGAAAAGTCTCCTTGGGACTCAAGTCCAGCATCCTTTTGAATGCCGAAACCAGATCGAACAAAGAGGCTTCCACCAAAATCTCATCCTCTGGCATTTTCTCCAGAAAAGAGAAATCAGTCCGGGGAAACCAACCCGCCTGTTCGGTTTCCTTGGCTTTCAGAACCTCTGCCGCTTCTTTGAATTTTCGATACTCTATTAAGGCATAAACCAGTTCCTCCCGCGGATCCTCCTCCTCCCCCTCATCTTGGGTTTTGGGCAAGAGCATTTTTACCTTGATCCTCATCAAGGTAGCTGCCATGACGATGAACTCACCGGCTATCTCTAAGTTTAAATCCTCCATCAGCTCGATGTATGACAGATATTGCCTGGTGATGTGAGCGATGGGAATGTCATAAATGTCTATTTTGTCCCTTTTTATCAAAAACAAAAGTAGATCCAAGGGACCTTCAAAGACGTCCAATTTTACCGAATAGGATAAGCTATTTTCTTGAGGTTGTGTTTTGATTGATTCCATGCTATTACCCTAAACCAAGTGTAAGATAATTGAGCATTACAAATTACTATATCCAGCACTTCGCTAACGAGCTTTCTTAAAAGCAGGGTTTTGAGCCATTACATCTCGATATAAAGTTTCTGGACAAAGATCAATTCCACTGGGCCAAGCTAGTGTATGACTTTCTGGATCGATAAAGACTTTAGCAAACTCTTCGGGGTCATTCCAAATAACAAAAACACCTTTACCTACTAACGATGAAAGATCTATTTCACCTTCGATTCCATCCGAGAAACGAATTCTTACCCGATATCTTTCTAATGGTTCCACTGCAACAATTTGATACATCTTTCCACCTATCTTAATGGCTCGATTTTATCCAATGGTTTTTGAGTCATGGCTTGAGCCCATACCCGCCGGAGATCCTCTTGATGTAAATTTGCCCATTCGATAACCAAGCCCATGGCACGTGGAGTAAGCCGACCAGACAAAACGGATAAATCATCTATAGAGATCAACACTTCCTCCTCTCCATAAATGGCATGAAAATGCGGAGGCAAGTGTTCACGATAATATACGTATATAACAATGCCAAAAAACTCGGAAATTTTAGGCAAGGTTTATTTTCCTAATTCGTTGCATCAGGACTACAAAGTCCCGATGCCACAATCTCACCATAGCTTCATCGCCCTTCTAACTTCCTCCATGGTTTTTTGCGCTTTGGCTCTGGCTTTGTCAGCACCGGAAGATAACACTTTCTTTACGTAGGGCAAGTCTTTTTCCAATTCCGCGCGTCTTTGCCGAATCGGCCTTAGGGCTTTGTTAGTCAATTCCGCGCAGAGCTTCTTGCATTCCACACAACCTAATTTTCCGGTGGAACATCTTAGGTGAATGGTCTGGTGGTCCGGGTTGTAGATTACCTGCAAAAGATAAACCGGACATTCATCCGGATGTCCGGGATCGCCCAGGCGGATTTTGGTCGGATCGGTATACATAATGGAAATCTTCTTGGCGGTCGATTCCTCCGATTCCCCCATCCCTATTTCGTTGTTGTATGATTTGCTCATTTTCCGATTGTCAATCCCCAGAATTCCGGAAAACTGGCTCAATTTGGCTTGCGGTTCCGGGAAAACTTCGCCATACAGGGTGTTGAATCTTCTTGCCACCTCGCGCGTCAACTCGATATGAGGGAGCTGATCCTTGCCTACCGGCACCCAATTCGCCTTGTATATCAAAATATCCGCTGCCTGCAGCAGAGGATAACCCAAAAAGCCGTAGCTGTCCAAACCCAGTTCCACACTCTTTTCTTTGTAGGACGGTACCCGCTCGAGCCAGGGTGTTGGAACGATCATTGAAAAAAGGAGATGTAGTTCTGCATGTTCCTTTACCTGCGATTGAACGAAGATGGCGCACTTATCCGGATCGAGCCCGGCGGAAAGATAATCGATGGCGATCTCCATGATCCGGTCACCCAGATCCGAGGTATGGTCGAAATCGGAGGTTAAAGCATGCCAGTCCACGATGCAGCAATACATCTCGTAATCGTTCTGAAGCTGAACCCAATGTCGTAATGCCCCCTCCAGATTTCCCAGGTGTAATTTCCCGGTAGGCTGCATGCCGCTTAAGATTACCTCTCTGCTCATCTCTTCCTCTCAGGTGTAAGGTGTTAGGTGTTAGGTTTTTGATTTCGACTTCCATCTTAATAATGATTGAGTTAAACCGTTAAGCATTCTTCCGCATTCATCATATTTCATCAAAATATCCTGATAAGTACTCTCATTTAAATATCCTTTACGAAAAGCGATATTCAAATGATGTTTCGTCTCCTGTAATTCCCCCATAGACCTGTTTATACCTTCAAGATAAATATTCACATGCTTGTTGTTCCACCCCTCTGCGATATTAGCTTCAATAGAATTCGACGACCGTCTTAATTGGGAGCCTAATTCATGCAATTCAAATTTGGGAAATGTCATCGACAGTTCGTTTATCTTCAAGTGTAGCTCACATAGCTTTTTATAAACCTTCAAATCTTCGAAACTGTTTATTCCATCTTCCATCGTTATTTCATTTATTGTTTTTTGTTATCACCTAACACCTAAAACCTACCACCTGTTTTTTAATCCAAAAACATGTACTGTCTCCATCTCTCGTCCGCTATGCCGATGAATTGCTGGATGAAGGTGATATGGGTCGGTCTCCGGGGTGGGCGCAAGAGATTTAAACCCGCCTGCTCCGGAGTTCGATCACCCTTGATGTTGTTGCAGGTTATGCAGGCGCAGACTAAATTCTCCCAGGTATCTTTACCTCCGTAGATTCTGGGCAGTATGTGATCCACGGTCATGGCCCCCTGGATCTCTCCGCAGTATTGACACCGGTGCCCGTCCCGCTTGATGATGTTTTTGCGGGAAAGAAGAATTCTCTTGTTGGGTACATGAATATAGAAACCAAGCCGGACTACGCTCGGCGTCGGCAGCGAAACGGAAACGGCACGAACCAGATTACCATCATACTGCTCAATTACCTCCGCTTTACCCAAATAGACCAATATTACAGCCCTTTTTACCGAACATACGGAAAGCGGTTCATAATTTTGATTTAGCACTAAAACGTTTTTGTTCAGCATACCCCGTATCGATCTCTAACTCGTTAACATCCTTAACCTTAATTAAATCTAAGGAAAAACCTCGTCCTGTCAACCTTTTTTTGAATTTTATTTTACACTCCTGACAGAATCCAATACTCTTCATAAGATTTTGCAGATTAATAGATTATTGAAGATGTGAAGATTTCTCTTGACTGTAATAGCCTTATTATTATATTAATTATTGGGTTGTTTTTTTACATGAAAATTTTATATCCATCCTTAAGAATAGGAATGCACACTAACATCTGTTTCAATTTAATTTGTTATTAGTTGGATAAGGAGGAAATAATGAAAAGAGCGATTCTGATTCTAATACCTATGATTCTGATTGGGGCGATCTTCTTTTCTGGGATAAGCTTAGCCAGCCAGGACCCCAACGATCCTTACGGTCCGGATTCGGTTCTCTTCCGGTCCAAACAGCTGTTAGTCCCCTGCCCGCCCCAAGGGGGACAAGCGGTGTTGCCGCTCTATTTCAGAAACGATACTCCCATCCTCGGACTACAAGTCCCCTTGAGCTGGACCGGACCTGCGGTTCTGGATTCCGCCAGCTTTTTCGGAAGCCGGATCACTTACGTGGTCAACAAGCAGGTAAACATAGACAATCTGAACAAGAAGGTTCTGGTGACCGTTCAGGTGGGTTTTCAGCAGTCCATACCGGATGGTCGGGGGATGCTGGTGAAGTTCTATTTCTCCACCACCGATACCGGTGATTTGATCATAGATACCACCGCTAACTCCCCCCAACCCCAGGAGCATCTTCTCTTCACCCGGGAGGATTCAGTCACCTATACCCCCCAATACCGGAGAGGTGAATTCCATCTGACCTGTGAACATGACCCCGATGATCCGGGAGTGCCGGATTCGGTCTCTTTCTCTCAAGCCCTTGCATATTATCCTATACCCGGTGGTCCTTATGCTTACTTTCCTCTCCCCAGTGGTCCGGGGAGGGTTTTTGCTCATATTCGCGTATGCAACAGCGATTCGGTAGGCGCGATGTTCATTCCTCTTACTACCTCCGGACCGGTTGAATTCGATTCGATCACCTTCCGGGAAAGCATCTTTGGAGATTCACTTTGGATAATAGAGGGGGATAGTGCGGAGCATAAAGGTTTGATTGCCTTGATTCCGGTCAATGATCCACCCATTCCTCCGTCGGCAGGACTTTTCCTTACCCTCTGCTTCACTTTGACCGACAATACTGGGCTGGTGCTGTTCGATTCGACTTTCATCCCCCCGATGAACCATCTTTTATTCACCACCACCGAACCCCAGGGTTATTGTCCCCAGTATATACCCGGTGAATTCCCGGTCTTAAAATATTGGCCCGGAGATGTCACTTTCGATGGTGAGCTGGTCGACGTTGCCGATATCGTCTTCCTGTTGAATTTCATTTATAAAGACGGACCATACCCCTCTCATCCTGTCTCTGCAGACGTCAACGGTCAGGATAGACTGATAGATATCGAGGATGTGGTTTACCTGATAAACTATCTTTATAAGCATGGTCCAAACCCATTACCAGGAGATCCCTGGTAAAATATCTTTGCTTCCGATAACCCGTCTGGGGTAAAACGGGGAAATTGTTCGTTTATAATTACATTATTTGTATTTTGATATTTAAAATGACGGAATAAACTTCGCACGGGATGGGCGATACAAATTCGAAACCGGAACAAATGAATGAAAAAAGATAATCCCTTTTAAATAAGGAGTCAAACCATGAAAAGAACTGCTCTTCTACTTTTAGTGGCTATAGCCGTGATCTTGGGGACGTTTTCCTTTTCCTGGGGTCAATGTCCAGAGGATCCCAAAGATCATGGGGAGTGTGACACCCTTAATGTCACCTGTTGGGAATGCAACCAACCGGATACCGGATCATTTTACTTTATTCGTTTTCCTCTGTGGGTTACACACGACGTTCCTGATCCGCTGATAGATTCCATTGTACCTTTTGTCATCCCTTTATGTTTCACTCACACCAACCCATCCAGTTTCTGCAGCGTGAGCTCATACTGGAACAGGATTCTGTGGAGCAGCAGCAATCTGCCCCGCAGCATTTTCCGTCATCTGATTGTCTCCCCCACTGATACCACTCATAACTGGATGATGGATCTATTCGATGCCGGTAATGGAGAGGAGTGGAACACCATTTTTTTGGATCTGGATGGAAATTCTCATTTCTGGTTAACACTGGTTCCCACCGGCTCGGAGGATCCAAGGTTTGGACCGGGGAACCATATTCTTCTGGCTACCATGACCTTTAAAGTGCAAGATACCATGCATGTATACTTGGACTCCTGTTTCTGGCCTCCCAGCTCTCAATTGGTCTTTGGCCGTTCGGATGGGCCAACCTACACCCCCCGAACGAATCTACCCAACAACTATTGGATTGGACCTCCCCGGATTAGGGTGATTTCACCCAACGGGGGGGAGGTGTGGATTGTGGGAACCACCCATGATATTACCTGGGTCTCCGATAATTTTACGGGACCCAATGTTAAAATCGAATATTCTACTAATAACGGTTCCAGTTGGTTACCAGTGATTAACAGCAGCTCAAATACCGGCTCTTATCCATGGCTTATACCGTCTACATTATCTCCTAACTGCCTGGTTAAGGTATCGGATGCTTCAGATGGGGATCCCTTTGATGTCAGCGATGGAACCTTTTCAATAATACAAAATCCCTACTTTACCATCGAAGCTAATCCCGATACCCTCTGGGTTAAACAAGGGGAAACCACCGCCTGCGAGATAATACTGACCTCCTTTTACGGATTTAATTCTCCGTGTACATTAACCTTGACGGGAATTCCCCCCCAGGCAACTTATGCATTCGATCCTGCCGTGATCACACCTACGGACAGCTCCAAATTGACTGTTGTGATCGACTCACTTACTCCTTTGGGCACATATACTATGACCATAATCGGATCGGAACAATCCAAACTGGTAACCGATAGCGTCCAGGTGCTCCTTTATGTTCTCTCGTCTTTAAATCGTAAGCCGAACATCTCCGTCCCGGCATCGATCACCACCTACGGTGGCTTACAGTTGGCTTTCCCGGTGATCGCCACCGATCCGGATTCAATAGATACGCTTACTTTAACCAAAAGCGGTGTGGGAGACATGCCCTGCTATCCTCGGGTTTCTCCGGTAGTTTGTTATTTCCAGTGGACCACTGAACCTGGGGATACTTTGAACTCACCTTATCCGGTTGTTTTCATGGTGGATGATGGACGTGACAGTACCGATACCAAAACCGTGCAGATAATCGTTAAGCCTTATAACGTCCTTCCCTCGAAGACGATGGGCGACGTTACGGGAGATTCTTTAGTAGACGTGGCGGATATCGTTTTCTTATTGAATTATCTGTTCCTGGGAGGACCACCGCCGAATCCTCCGGCGGCTGGAGACATAAACAGCGATTGCTTCATAGGAATATCCGACATAGTATGGTTGATGAATTATCTCTATCGGCATGGACCCCCTCCTCAGCTCCGTTGTTTACCCGGCGACTTCAACTTTGATGGATTCGTAAACATGCTGGATCCTCCATATTTCATAGATTATATGGCTTACGGCGGGCCTCCGCCTGTATCCATGAAATCCACGGACGTCAATGCCGATTGTTTCATCAATCCGGTGGATCTGGTGTATGAGATCAAATACCTTCTGAGAGGGGGAGATGCCCCTCAACCCGGATGCGTAGAGCCGAAGATAGGTGCCCCCATGGCAGAACCTCCGGGCGCAGCGGTGGTAAGCTTCTCTAAAGCCAAGTATGAATCCACCTCCCGTACCAATCAGATGCCGGTAAATGCCAGCTTCGATAAGGAGGTGGCGGGAGTGGAGCTGGAGATCACCTTCGATCCCGATGTGGTTTCGCTCCTACCGCCTACCCTCACTCCCCGAACGAAGGACTTGGGATTGTACTATAATCTCCAGCGAGGCAAGCTGGTGGTGGGTATTTTGGACATAAATGGGGTTAATACTATTCAGCCAGGTGACGGTCCCATCCTTAATTTGAACTTTGTACCCCGAAATCCTAAGCTTATTAATACCAATAGCATCCAGATTGTAAAAGCCACCTTTGTGGATGTTAGGGCACAAGAATTGTTGGAAAGCGTGGTCAAATAGAAGCAGGGTTTTAGAATTCGAATAAGATTGACTAATTAATAAAGACTTAGTGCAGAGTGGTTGATTCAGCAAACTGCTCTGCACTAAGTTTTTTTATTTTGGAAACCGGACAAGAAATAATATAGTTGATTTTCACAAAAGGGGAATCTAAATTGGGTATATGCGGGTAATCATTACCGGTGCCACAGGATTTGTCGGAAGAGCGTTGGTTGCGGAGTTGGCCAAAGGCAATTACGAAATAGTGGCTCTCACCCGCAATCTCAGAACCGGATTGGCGGGTAACAATATCTCTTTGATTGAATGGGACGCTAAGAATCCAAATGGTTGGACTGCTTATGTGGACGGAGCTTATGCCATCGTTAACTTGGCCGGAGAGAATATCTCTGCAGGACGGTGGACCCGGAAAAGAAAACAGACGATTCTCCAAAGCAGGCTCAATGCGGGAAATGCAATCGTGGAGGGGATTAAAAAGGCAACGAAAAAACCACATGTGGTTGTTCAGGCATCGGCCATAGGTTATTACGGCTCCCGAGAGGATGAAGCACTTGACGAATCGTCTTCCCCTGGAACCGGATACCTACCTGAAGTGGCTCAAAAGTGGGAACTCTCCACCCAGGAGGTCGAGTCGCTGGGAGTCCGGCATGTGATCATCCGGACCGGAATCGTTCTGGGAAAAGGCGGCGGGGCTCTTCCCCGGCTAATCCAACCGTTTCGTCTCTTCGTGGGTGGTCCGCTGGGAAGCGGAAAGCAGTGGTTCTCCTGGATTCATCTGGAGGACGAAATAAGAGCTATCCGTTTTCTGATGGAGCATGAAAACTTAAGTGGCGTGTTCAATCTGACGGCGCCCACTCCTTTGGTGATGAAAGATTTCTGTAAAATCCTGGGCCAGGTTATGCACCGACCCTATTGGTTCAAGGTGCCTGGTTTCATGCTGCGTCTTGCCATGGGTGAGATGGCAGAATCGCTCCTCTTAAACGGGCAAAGGGTGCAGCCGAAAAGATTGCTTGAAGCCGGTTACCAGTTTTTGTATCCTGAAGTTGAACCCACGTTACAACAGATTTTAAACATGGCATGACTGAATATCCAAAAACAAAGTTGTTGGATGAATGGGACATACCGATTATATTCTTCGATGCTATAGCATTGATAATCCCGGTGAGGATAAGCTTTTAAATTCATTATGCCGTTAATATTAGAAAAATGTGATTTTAAGAAACCCAAACCCAATCTAACTAAGGAGGTTTAAATGCTTGTCAAGTTAAGCAACGGGAAAGTGATCCCCATGGAGATGCACAAGGTGAGAATCGTCCAGAAAACCTACCTGGTGCCCAGCGATCAAAGATTAAAAGCGATCGAGGAAGGCGGCTACAATACCTTCTCCCTTCGGACCAGAGACATTTTTATGGATTCGCTGACCGACAGCGGCACCAATGCCATGAGCGATAACCAGCTGGCAGCCATGATGGTCTCCGACGATGCCTATGCCGGATCGGAGAGCTTCTATAAATTGGAATCTTCCATCCAGGACGTTTTGAGATTCAAGTACGTGCTCCCGGTACACCAGGGAAGGGCCGCCGAGCATCTATTGGCCAAGGTCTTTGTCAAGCCGGGCGATGTCATCCCCATGAACTATCACTTCACCACCACCAAAGCACATTTCGAGCTGGCGGGCGGAACGGTTCTGGAGATTTACCGGGATTTGGCTTTGCAGACCGAAAGCTCCGAGCCATTCAAGGGAAATATGGACCTGCAAAAGTTCAGAGACGTCATTAAAAAGTATGGTGATAGCAAGATATCCTTCGTCCGCATGGAGGCAACCGCCAACCTGCTGGGCGGACAGCCTTTCTCCATGGAAAATCTAAAAGAGGTGAAAAAGATCGCAGCGGAGAACGGAATCTTCTTGGTTTATGACGGAAGCTTAATCTCGGAGCAGGCTTATTTCATCAAGCAGAGGGAGAAAGGATATGAGAACAAGAGCATACCGGAGATAATCCACGAGATGATGAGCTATGTGGACATCTTCTATCTTTCCGGCAGGAAGAGCACCATGGTCCGGGGCGGATTTATCGCCACCAACAACCAGAAATATTTCGAGATGATAAAGCCCTGGCTGCCGGTTTACGAAGGCTTCTTGACCTACGGCGGAATGTCCACCAAAGAGATCGAAGCCATGGCGGTGGGCATGCGGGAGATGACCGATCTAAACGTGGCTGGAAGCTCTGCGGAGTTTGTAAAATATTTTTGCGAGAGATTGATCGAAACCAAGATTCCGGTGGTCACTCCTCCTGGCGGCTTGGCCTGTCATCTGGATGCGATGAAATTCCTGCCCAATATGCCCCAGTCCCAATATCCTGCGGGATCATTGGCTGCTGCTGTTTACTTAGCGTCCGGCGTAAGAACTATGGAGCGGGGCACTATCTCCATGGATCGGGACAAAGACGGAAACGAAGTCTATTCCGACATAGAGTTGACCCGCATCGCCGTTCCCCGAAGGGTCTACACCATGTCGCAGATCGAATATGCGGTCGATCGTTTGAATTGGTTATACCAGCACCGAGACCTGATCGGTGGTTTGAAATTCATCGAAGAACCGCCGGTTTTGAGATTCTTCTTCGGAAAACTGGAAGCGCTGAACAACTGGGGCGCAAAGTTGGTAGACGCTTTCAAGAAAGATTTTGGACCGGATTGTTAAAACAGTTTTTTACCTCACCCCCTATCTCCCCCTTGTATATTGAAAGAGTGAGGATAGTTTGTTATACTATAAGCATGAACCTGAAAGAGGATAAATAATCTGGTGTCCTGCGGGGGACACCAGACGGTGAGTGAGAGATCGATATCCCCCCGG
>Ga0315289_10001756_pt1 | contig 33707 bp, 30 predicted proteins | sample YL17G11_40_MG_FD_203452 | JGI IMG/M metagenome (GOLD analysis project Ga0315289, IMG submission 203452) | Sediment microbial communities from Yellowstone Lake, YNP, Wyoming, USA - YL17G11_40 | ecosystem: Environmental > Aquatic > Freshwater > Lake > Sediment | place: USA: Wyoming | collected... | reverse complement strand
GCGTCGGCGAACCTGTTGCCGGGTGTGAAAAGGATGCCCTGCGCCAGGCATTTTGCCGTCCGCTTCGATAAGCCCGCGGAGACAAGGTAGTCCGCGATAGTTGCGGCTTCGGCGTACGAGCGGGGCCAGTTGGATTTGATCAATCCGGAGCCAATCTCGTTTGGCTGTCTGAGCGTGAGGAGGTATATGCAGGTCTGTGCCAGTCCGCAAAGGTCGCTACGCTGGTCGCTTTCGCTGCCCATGAAAAGCTCGGGGATATCGAAACCCTTGTTGGCGATCTGCGTGAACGGGTCGTTGCTTTCTTTGTCTTTATTGTTATCATTGAGGTTTTTCGCCGTGCCGAAATCGATCAGCCTGACCGTGCCATCGCTGCACAGCATGATGTTCTTGGGGTTGATATCCCTGTGAATTATGCCTGCAGTATGTATATATGAAAGGGCATCCAGCAACTGGCAGGCCCAGGCGATGACCTTTTGCTCTTCAGCAGCCGATCTCGGAGAAGAGGCCATCATGGTCTCGCCGCTGACGTACTCCTGGACCAGGTGGAATTCACCGTTATAATAAAAATCTTCGATATATTTGACTATGTTGGGATGGCTCAACCTCTTCAGGTAACCGGCTTCCAGCATGAGCTTGTCCAGGTAAACGTTATCCATGGTCGTGCCCCTGCGGGGCGTCTTGATGATGCATGGTTTGCCGGTTTTGCGTTCGGTAGCCAGCCAGATAGTGGCCATACCTCCCTGCTTGTGAGGTTGCGATTTTACCTCGTAGCGCCCATTTAACAGGTAGGTGCTTTCAATCAAGGAGGCAGACGGTGGATTCGCCTTTCCGCGGCCGGGGTGTGATCTGCCGGTTTTGCGGTGCCGCGCATACTGGACCATGGCGACGGTTAGCGGTATGGCAGTGCAGATCCCCACTATTATTACGATAAGAGTATTGGTATCCTGCATTATACTGTCCTTATGCTGGTCCTGGCAGTGATTATGACCTGCCAGGATGGAAGATTGTCCGGTTTCACTATAATTGCCGATATGTTATCAGGCCCGCCAGCAAGGTTGGCCTGTGCGGTCAGATCGGCACAGGCCTGGTTGGGATGGAGCGAGTTTAAAACAGTCTCAGCAATCTTTTCCGGGGGCAGCACGCTGCAGAGCCCGTCCGAGCATAGGAGGATGTTGTCGCCGGCGTAAAGCTTTACCTGGAGCAGGTCCGGTACGGCATCCGTGGCATACCCCAGGACGCGTGTTATCTCGTTTCTGCGCGGATGATTTCTTGCCTGTTCGGGTGTGATGATTCCCGTGTCTATCAGCTCCTGGACGACGGAATGGTCTTTAGTAATCCGGATTATTTCCCTGGTGTTGATGATACAGCACCTGGAATCGCCTATGTGGGCTACGTACATGTCCTGGCCGATCACGAGAGCGGCGGTGAGGGTCGTGCCCATCCCCTGCAGTTCCCTGTCCCTGGCGGCGTCCAGGACGGCGCTGTTGGCCTTATTAAAGGCGCCAGCAATGATAGAGAGGGGTGGAGCAGGGGATTGTGCCAGGAGGCTGGAAATGCAACCTGCGTGGAAGGTCCTTATGGCGAGGTCGCTGGCGATTTCCCCGGCGTTGTGGCCGCCCATGCCGTCGGCGACGGCGAAGAGCCCGGCGGACATCGTGCCCAGGTGCGTTTTAAGGTCGAAGGCGGTGCAGAGGATGCTATCCTCGTTTAGTTTACGCAACAGCCCTGTGTCCCAGCTATAACCCGTTTCCAATCGTTCTCCTGCTTTTACAATAGTTTGAATGTCAGGGTCAGCTCCGCCTGTCCGGACAGCTCGATTTTATCACCGTCCTTGAGCGGCTGCCTGCCTTTATTATATATGTCGGTATTGTTTAGCCTTGTATGGTTGGTACTGCCCTTGCCGTCGCGGCCGTAGTCCTGCACGTAATAGGCAGCGTTGTCAAAAGTAATCAAAACATGCTGCCGGGAAATGCTCATCAGCAGGTCATGGGGCAGTGTGCTGTCAAAATCGCTGCGTTCTATAAAAGTCGGCGTGCCCGTGAGGACGATTTCAAAACCTCCTGGCATCAATACCTTTGCTTTCGGCGCAGGCGGCGGCGTGGCAGGATCATGTTTGTCTGACCCTTTTTCTGCCTTGCCCTCCTTTACTTCGACGAAATACTTCCCGCAGGTATAACAGAAGAAAGCGCCTGCGTTATTTACAGCCTGGCACCTGGGGCAGGTGATCATGTTTTCATCCATGGTATTCTAAAAAGATTAATTAATTATTAATGATGTTGCTTGACAGCTATCTGACGAATACCTAATATAAATCTGATAAATTTATAGTTCTGCGACGATTTTTCTTGCTATATTATACTGCAATGCGAACCCTGGAGACTGGAGGTAAACCTTGGCATTTCTTATTGTGAAGAGGGGTGATGCAGAGGATATCGGCAAAGTATTCACACTGACTAAACCCGGCCTTATAGTCGGTCGACGCACCGCGCATTATGTACCGGATATCGAGCTGAATGATGAGGTAGTTTCCAGGCGGCACGTCGAAATCCTGCTTAAGGGCGACAGGTATTTTGTAAGGGATCTCAACAGCACCAATGGAACTATGCTGGATGATGATAGGATACTGCCCGGCAATCTATATGAGCTCAAACATAACAGCAAGATCGGCCTGGGTGTGGAGGGTGGTTCGGCGCATATAATGCTGGTACTCAAGGAATCCGAAAGCACGAATATAATCAAAGAAGCCCCGGGCATTAAGCATGGTAAAAAATCTTCTGTAGCATGGTTGATGATTGATGAGGGTAAAAAAGAGGTCTGGGTGGATAAGAAGCAGGAGAAGTTATCTAAAAAGGAATATGATCTTATACTTTTCCTTTACGGAAATGCCGGGAACATATGCTCGCGCGACGAGATAATAGAAGCCGTATGGCCCGAATCAAAAGACCCGGGTGCCATTTCAGATGCCACAATAGACCAGCTAATTCACAGGCTGCGTGAAAAAGTGGAACCTGAACCCGCCAAACCCTCGAGGATCATCAGCAAAAAAGCGTTTGGGTATATGCTGGTGTGAAATAAGTATATAGAGCTTCCGGGTGGTTTGGCGTATTATCGTATAATTAGTTCATATTATGTCAGTAGTTAATAAATTGATCCTGCCCGCAATTCTTATAGTTTCTTTGTTCTTTGCGTGTATCCCTGCTACCCCATTATCTGAAAATGAGCCTGTAAACACACCTGCGCTAAAGAATGAGTCGGCCAGTCCAAACTTATCACCTTCAACCGGCCCGACCAGCAATGAAAAAGTAGTAGCCACAGTGACCAACGTGATTGATGGCGACACTATAGAAGTCAGTATTCAAGGGTCACTTTATAAATTGCGCTATATCGGTATCGATTCACCGGAACTGAATAGCGTCGGCACTAATATGAAGAATATAGCGTTGAATGCAGCTAATAAGGATCGTGAACTTGTAAGTGGTAAGATTGTTGAACTCGAAAAAGACGTATCCGAAATGGATAAGTACGGAAGACTCTTACGATATGTATATGTAAGCGGGATATTTGTTAATGCCGAGCTGGCTAGACTCGGTTATGCGACCTGTTTCCCTTATCCTCCCGATTTGAAATATCAAGATTTGCTTGCAGCTATGCAAGCTGAAGCAAAAACTGCAAAACGCGGAATTTGGGGCACCGGTGGCTATTCTCAAGAAATCAAGTCAACGGAAAAGGGTTTATATGTGGGAAGCAAAAAAAGCGATAAATACCACTATCCAACGTGTTTCTGGGCACGACAGATTAATCCCGAAAATGAGGTATGGTTTGCTTCAAAAGAAGATGCGCAACCAAAAGGTTATGTGCCCTGCAAAGTTTGTAAACCTCCCCAGTAAACGCCTCTAAATCCCGCTCTCTATACAATATTCCCTCAATGTATTGAGCGAGGCGAAGAACTCCTTCATCATGGTGCCCACCGGGTACATTCCTGATCTGGTGACTGTGATGATACCGTTCTTCTCTTTAACCAGACCAGCCATCTTGAAGAAGAGCAGCTCAGCCCGGAGCTTATCATGAATGTCACCGCCGAAGCGCTTTTTAAAGGCAGCAGTATCAAGCCCCATGCCGAAGAACCTGGTGAGCATGTAATAGCGGTAGTGCTCGGTATTTGAAAGGCGGCGCATGCGCACGATGGGCGGCCTGCCCTCTGCGATTAGGTTGTGGTAACCTTCAAGCGAAAATGAATTGACCAAAAAGTCGCCCCCCAGGAAGCTGACCGAACCGGCCCCTATGCCGATGTAGTCATCATAGTCGATGATGTACTCGTCGATCATGAGGTCGCCGCGGGAAAAACACCAGGCGGTGGAAGCTTTATACCCGCGATCCAGCAGTTCACGCAGGATGACATCGTAGAACTGCTTTTCCCTGGAAGTGTCCACCTTCCTGAACTTGCGTGTGAGGGCATCCATCTTGTGTGGTGAGGGCATCAGCGGGTAGAAGGTCGACTGGTCGGTGCCCAGGTCTTTGAAAATCTTCACGTCGGACTTGAACTGCTCAACGGTCTGGGTGGGGAAGTTGAACATGAGGTCGACGTTGACGGTGTCGAATTTGCCCTGCGCCAGCTTCAGCTTCTCGATCGAGTCTTCGCCCTTGAAGAGAATCCTGCCCATGGACTTAAGTAGCCCGTCATCGAAGCTCTGCACACCTACTGACAACCGGTCGATGCCCAGTTGCTGAAGCTGCGTTATTGTCTCCGGCGTGAGCTCACGGGGCGTAGTCTCCAGCGAAATGCGTTTTACGTCGAATTTCGAGCGCAGGTAACCGATGAAGCTTGAAAGCTCGTCCATGAGTACGGTGGGCGTGCCACCGCCGAAATAAAAGTCGTTGAAGTTGAAGCCCAGGTCGATATACATATCGAGCTCTTTGCGCAGGTCGGTGAAATAGCTCCTCGCCTGTTCCTCCTTGAAGAGATACCTGTTGAAGCAGCAGAAAGGGCAAAGCGTATGGCAGAAGGGGATGTGGATGTAGAGGGAGACCCCGTCACCCCGCATCTTGCCCTCACTGGAAATGCGGGACAAATCTACATCCCCGGTGAAGTTGAGGAATTTCTTGCCTTCGCAGCGGACGACGAAGCCGACGAACCAGGGTATCATAACATGTAATTATACATCTGGGACAGGAGATTGCCACGGCCACTGCATGGACTCGCAACGACAGGAATTACGGGGCTGCCTGCAATGACATTTTACGTTACAATGACAGGTTATTTTGTATGCTGATCGCGGGCGCTGAGGGCAGCGCCAAGCGCTGCCATGAGACGGGGGTTTTCCGGCACCAGCGCCTTGACGCCGAGCTTCTCCTCGATGCTCCGTACCAATCCTGTATCCAGTGCGCCTCCGCCGATGACGGCGACGTCTCCTTGAATATTTACCCCGCGCGACATCGCGCTCACCTTCTCGGCGATCGAGCGGTGGATGCCCGCAAGGATATCTTCCGGCCTGTCCCCCTGCGCGATGCGCGTTATCACCTCGGTCTCGAGGAAAACGCTGCAGGAGGTTGAGAAATTGGACGGCTTCGATGCCTTCATGGAGAGCGGGCCGATATCTTCCATGCTGACCTGCAGTATGCGGGCCACAAGCTGCAAAAGGCGTGCGCTGCCCGTGGCGCATATCTCGGAAGCGTTGAAATTGGTCACCTTACCCGCTTCGTCAACGGTGATGATCTGGCTGCCCTGCCCGCCGATATCTATGACGGTCCTGGCAGAGGGAAAGGTCATATTCACTCCGCGGGCATCGCAGACTATGACGCCGTGATAGCTGTCCGCCCCGGCGTTCCTGCCGCCCGTTCCCGTGGCAGCGCTCGATTTAATATCCTGCGGCTGGAGGCCTGCCTTATTAAGCACTTCTTCCTTCACGCTGGCCGCCGTGGTGGCATAGTTGGTTCCCGACGGGACAACAACGGAAGCAATTATCTTGTTGCCGTCTATTATAGCTGCCTTGCTGCCTACGGAGCCGATATCTATGCCAAGGAAGTAGTCTATCATCTGGACTTCTCCCCGAAATCAATTATGGCTTCGCCGAGCTTCTTGTCCCGCCGTACCCTGTACTCGTCCTTCTGAATAAGCTGGAAGGCCTGGTCCCGTGCCAGTATGGCGGCGCCCAGCGCTCCCGTTATAAGCGGCTCCTGCGGCACCAGCACGGGCATGCCGAGTACCGTCTCCATGGCCTTGACCATGCCGACGTTTTTAGCAACACCGCCGGTGAAGACCACGGGCGGCTCAACCTTGAGCTGCCTCGCCAGCTTGACCACGCGGGTGGTGATGGCGATATAAACTCCCGCCAGTATATCAGGTAAAGGCGTGCCTTCAGAGAGGCGCGAGATGATCTCCTGCTGTGCGAAGATGGTGCACAGGCTGTTGATCTTGACGGGCATATCTGTCTGCAATGAGATATGCCCCATCTCGTTGAGGTCAAGCCCCAGCGTCTCCGCGGCGACCTCGAGGAACCTGCCCGTGCCTGCGGCGCACTTATCGTTGGTGAGGAAGTCGATGAGCCTGCCGTTCCTGATCTTGAGCACCTTGGCATCCTGCCCGCCGATATCGATGGCCGTCTTCACGTTGGGGAATAGCGACGCCACGCCCCTGGCATGGCAGGTAAGCTCCGTAATCTGCTTGTCGGCGAAGGGAACATTGACGCGGCCGTAGCCGGTGGAGACTATATAGGCTATGTCGTCAAGCGCCAGGACGGCTTTCTGAAGGGCATCCTCCATGACCCTGTTGGCGCGAAGGCGGTGCTCTGCGCCGGTGGGGCCGACCACGTAGGCGCGCATAGCGCCATCAGCGTCCACGATGACCGCCTTGGACATGGTGGAGCCTATATCAATGCCGGCGAAGAAAAGAGCAGGAGTCGCGTTTTCCATGCGGGCTTGCTGCTTTACCTCAGCCCAGTGTCTCCACGAATGCCTCCACCCTCGTTTTAATGGGCGCCAGCGACCTTTCGCTGTAGTCGTGCTCGATGTAGATACTGGGTATGCCCAGCGTATCAAGGTAATGCCTCAAATTGGGCACCTCATAGCCGTGCGTATCGCAGTATTTCACGCTCTGCAGTATGGCGCCACTCACATTCCAGTCGGTCACGGCCTTTTTGATATAGTTGAACCTGCTGTCCAGGTCCTTATCATAATCCCTTTTAGTTTCGCCGGGCTCGGACTGGCGGTAGGTGCGCGGGCACTTAAGGTCGACCAGGTAACGCTGCGCCAGGGCATGCAGGTCATAAGGGGCTTTAACGTCCGCCCAGAAGGCCCTGGTGCCCACGCAGGTGTCATCCACAACAACGCTGGCATCAGCGCTCTCTATAAGCTCGTAAAGCGATGTATTGTCGAAAACCGGTCCCCATACCAGCAGGCGTGCCTTCTTCTTTGCCGGCCTGTCCTTGCGCTCCTTGACCTCCTTGATGACCTCTTCCAGCAGCTCGTTGCCTTCCTCGACAGGCAGGCTGAACAGGGAGACCAGCACCTCGAGCGTCTCGGTTGAGGTCAGCAGAGGCGGGTCGGACTTGCGCAGATCGTAAAGCTCCCTGACGAGCCTGCGCTGCCTGTTGTGCAGCTCGCAGGCCCTCTTGAGCTTATCGCCGGTTAGCTTTTCACCGGCGAATTCTTCGAGGTGCCGCTTGAAGGAGTTGATCTGGCCTTCAAAGTAATCGACGGCAGGCGCGTGATCGGTGTGGGGAACATCTATCAAATGCGTAAATGGAGCATCCTTGACATAGTCGCGCCATGAAATGACGAGGGTCATGCCGATATCGCATGTATGCGCGCCCACTATGCCGTCGAGGAAATTGAACTTGCCCTTCAGCCCGAGGTCTATAATGCTGCGCAGGAACGGGCACACAACCGTTGTTGATACCTGGTCGGCGGCGGTGATAGGTTCGCTCATATCGCCGAATACGCGGAAGGGCACCATGCCCAGCGCGGTTATTATCTCCACGGGCGGGTAGAGGCAAATATAGCCGACGATCTTCTTGCCTGCCTTACGCAGCTCACGGGCGCGATTGCCCCGGTCCGCATATATCTCGTGTGCCCTGGAAAGTCCTTTGGTTGTCGTCGTTACCATCTCAATCTCCCCGTTTTTTATTCTTCAGTTACCAGTCGAGCCCCCTGGATTTCCTGACTTTCTTGTAATGGTCCATGGTCTGTTCGAAGGCCTCAGCCCTGGCCAGGACCTCCTGCGGGTTGAAAACGCGCTTATCGATTATATCTCCTTCCACCCACAGGCTGGGAACGTCAAGTTTCTCCTGCTCGAAGTGCTGCACCGTCCTGAGGCTGCAGCTGGCCGCGCGGCAGGAGATAAGCGGGTGCATGAAGAAGCCATCGGCCTTGAATCCCCTGGCGATCTTCAGGTAGATCTCAACAACGGCATTGGAAACGTTATCCCGCTTGGCCTCCTCGTAGATGTTGAACATGAAGTTGCGGGAGAGCCGTGCCAGCTTCTCGCAGGGGTCAGAGTACTTGCTCAGGTCGGGCGGTTTGGGATTATGGTAGCCAAAGCTCTCAAAGACGAAGTTCCAGCCCATCTCGGCCAGCTTATCGAAGAATTTCAGGCTGTGCCAGGGCGGTAGTTCGGCGAAGATCAGGCGGTATCGCTCGGGATAGTTGATGCCCGACGCCTTGTTGTTCACCCGCTCCTGGACCTCGGCCAGCATATCCTGGTAGCACTTGAGGGCCACTTTCATATCACCGGCGAAGAACAGGGCCGGCGGCATGCTGCTCCAGAAATCGGTGCTGTGCATGGGGCCGGGAATAGCCTTCCTGACTTCGCTGATCTGGTAGGTGGTCTCGTGTATCCTGACTGCCAGGTCAATCAGTTCTTCCAGCCTGGCCCAGTCCATCTTTTTCTTGAATAGTTTTTCCAGGAAAGAGATGAAATCCTTGAGCTCCTTGACTAGGAACTTCACCTGGTATTCCTCGAGGTCTGCTTCCGTGCCCTCGGCGGTGGCCATCATGGGCATCTCAAGGCACCACTGGGGTGCATCGAAATACCTGGCCAGCGCCTGGAACCATTTGAAACGGGCATCGCAGATAATGCCTGACCCGAGGAGCAGGGCCGGTTTGGCCATGCCGCCCATCGGGGCGTCAGGCGGTATCTTCCCGCCGTTCTCCTTCATCATGCGGTAGGAGTAGCCGATGGTGCTCCTGCCGTAGCCGCACATGTGGGTAGGGAAGCCGTCGGAGTCCGAGGCATCCAGGAATGGCTCAGCAGTACCGGAGGCTGCCAGTAAGGTGGCGTAATTCTCCGGATAAACGATATTGAGCCCCATAGCCTTGAGCGGGAGGTCGCCTTCCCAGTAGTTGAGCATGGCCCATACGGTGGGCTTGCCCTCGTTGCTGGCCTGGAGCGTATTGACGTAGTCCTGCTGCACCAGGTTGCGCAGCGGGTACATGCTCTTAAGCCTGTTTATAGCCCTTTTCTGTTCCGTTTTGGCGGGAGTTGCCGTTTCGCTCATCTTGCACCCCTTTTCGAATTAGATTAACGTGGAGATAAAAGCATCGGCTTTTAATCTTAAAGCATTGTCCGCTTGATTGCAAAGTAATAATGCATGCGACCCGGGGATACGTATTTTAGCGAAAGCGTAGTGTTTCAGGCGACGTAGTGTTGCAGGCGATTGACGGGTGTGTTAGCATAGGTTAGATTCGATTATTTGAGCAGTGCGGAAAGGAGGTAGGACAAGTGGCCGAAGAAACTGCAGGCAAACAGAACCCGTTTTCCCTTTGGAACGAGTGGCAGCAGTCGCTGTGGAACAACTGGATGGACATGGCGAAAAAGGGCATGGAATCCGGTGTGGCTGCCGGCCCCGGTATAGCACCCGGCGCAGCGTGGGGTGACTGGTACCAGAAGTGGTTAAAATCGGTGCAGGAGGCCTGGGGTATAACCAGCCCGGGTGACGGCCTGGGGGCAACCGTCTACAACCGGGTGATGAACGCAGCCAACGTTTACACCGACATCATGAATTTCTGGATCAAGGCGATGGCGCCTTTGGCGAAGCTAGAGCCGGGCGTACCCCTTACCGAGGAGAAGATCAAGGAGCTATACGACGGTTGGGTCAAGGACTACCAGGGGGTGATGGATATGCTGTGGGGTCAGTTCCCCTCCCAGGATGTGCAGGAACTGGCGAAATCATGGAAAAGCGCCACTGACGCCTACGCGGCTTATACTTGGAACTTCATGTCGCCCGTGTTCCGCAACATGGAGGCAATGCCGGACATGATGAAACGGGCTGCTACAGGCGAAGGCGGAGCCGCAGCAGAGGCCGCAGGCCTGTTCTGGAAGAACTACTACGATACCGTCGGCAAAGCACTGCGCGCGCCCACGCTGGGATACTGGCGTGAGTTCACCGAGCGCCAGGATAAAGCGGTTGACGCCTACATTGCGTTCAACTCGGCGCTGGCCCAATACTATGCGCTCCTCTATTCAACGGGATCGCAGACAGGGGAGAAGATTTTCAAGAAACTCGCCGAGTTCAAGGACAAGGAGATGACCCCGCAGACCTACCGGGAGTTCTACCGGATCTGGTGGACGATAAACGAGGAGGCGTACCACGATCTTTTCATGTCCGAGGAGTTTGCCAAGCTGTTCCAGGAGGTGGTCACGCAGGGCATGCACTTCAAGAAATGGTCGGACGATCTCTGGGACCAATATATCAAGTTCACCAACCTGCCCTCCAAAAGCGACATGGACGAGATCTATAAGGCGATCTACGACCTGAAAAAGGAACTTCGCAAGCAGAAGCGGATGATCGGCGACATCGAAGCCCGCTCCGGTAAAAAAGCGGCCAGAGCTAAACCGGAAGCATGAGGCTGGCTCTTGTGAACTAAAGCGGCGCTGTGAAATTAGAAATAAACCTGAGGAGGTTAGGGAATGGTTGATAATCCATATGAGGCCATGTTCAAGGAGGGGTTGAAGGTGCAGCAGAAGCTGTTGAAAGGCTTCGAGAATATGCTGCAGGTGCAGGATGTGGAGGCGGGAGTGACACCGCGCGAACTGGTTTACCAGGAAGACAAGGTCAGGCTTTTTCATTATCGGGGCGACTCGAAATCTAAAATACCGGTACCGTTGCTCGTAGTATATGCGCTGGTAAACCGCCAGTATATGATGGATATCCAGGAGGACCGGTCCATGTTCCGCAAGATGCTGGCGAACGGGATCGATCTCTATGTTGTCGACTGGGGATACCCATCCAAAATGGACAGGTACCTTACCATGGAAGACTACATCATGGGCTACCTTGATAACATAGTGGACTTCGTGCGCAAAAAGACCGGCCTTAAAAAAATCAACATGCTGGGAGTATGCCAGGGGGGGACATACACAGCTATATACGCGGCCCTCTATCCGGAGAAAATAAAAAACCTGGTGGTCATGGTGGCGCCGGTAGATTTTGACACGAGGGATGGCCTCCTCAATATATGGTCCAAGTCCATGGATGTGGACCTCATGGTAGATACCCTCGGCAACATACCGGGTGAGCTGATGAACCTGGGATTCCTCTGGCTGAAACCTTTCCAGCTGATCGTCGATAAGTACGTCGGCCTGCTGGACAATATGGAGAACCCGGCTGCAGTCCGCAATTTCCTGCGCATGGAGAAATGGATTTTCGACTCACCTGACCAGGCGGGAGAGGCCTTCAGGAAATTCATCAAGGACCTCTACCAGGAAAACAAGCTGGTCAAGGGCGAATTCACGCTGGGCGGGATGAAGGTCGATCTCAAGAAAATAACCATGCCGGTGCTGAACATATACGGTGAGCAGGACCACCTGGTACCGCCTTCGTGCTCGCTACCCCTGTCGAAGCTGGTGGGCTCCAAAGACGTAACCACGCGTTCCTTCCCGCTGGGGCATATCGGGATGTATGTAAGCTTGCGTTCGCAGGAGGAACTGGCCCCCCTGATAATCAAGTGGCTGGCGGAAAGGTCAGCGCCACAGGCTGCAGCTTCCAGCAAGCCGAAAGCTGCAGCGGGGACTCGCAGGAAATAACCGACATACCAGTTAAAGCGGGAAGCCGCAGACATCATGCCGTCCCATTTAGTTGCATGAGTTGCGCATCAACTGTATGTAGTAACTGATCATCTCCCCGTAGTTACTCAGAGAGATTTTCTCGTTAATACCATGCAGCATGCCGATATCGTCGCCATAGAGCCTGTGGGGAAGAAACCGATAGATATTTGGAGAGGCATCAACATAATGGATACAGTCCGTCCCCGCAAGCACGAGCATTGGTGTGATCAGGACATCGGGCATGACTTCCCGGATAGTTTTTCCCACGACGCCGAAGCTCCACGAGCTGGTGCTCGAGATGGGTGAAGGGTCGTTGTTAAATCGCGCCAACTCCTGAACTTTGACGCGCGGGTCATTTATCACCGATATTACACGTTCAGTCACGCTCTGTATAGTCTCGCCGGGCAGTATACGGAAATTGACAACAGCGGTAGCACGCATGGGTAATACATTGTCCTGCTGGCTGCCCTCGAACATGGTGGGAGCAGTGCTGGTCCTGATCATGGCGTTGGTGGCCGGCGAAGCGGCAAGTTGCGCCTGTATTACGGGCCCGAAAAGCCACATATTAGCGAAGAGCATCTTGTAGGGGAAGGCCATCTCGGGACCCAGGTATTCAAACAGATCGACGGCCGGCCCGGCCATGCGGATAGGGAAGGGATTGTTCTCCAGCTTATCTATGGCTGCGGCCAGAATGCCGACGGTGGTCTGCTTCGGTGGCATGGAGGGGTGACCTCCCGTAGCCTCTGCGATTAGTTCCAGGGAGAGGTAACCCTTCTCGGCTGTGCCGATGAGCGCCACGGGCGCTTTGATACCCGGCAATGCGCCCTGTGTTACAACCATACCTTCGTCAATAATATACTCGAATTGCAGCCCCTGCGATTTGAGATACTCTGCAATCTTGGCGGCGCCCTCCTTGCCGCCGACCTCCTCATCGAAACCGAAGGCCAGATAAATTGAGCGGGACGGCTTGAAGCCATCCTTAACCAGGTACTCGATTGCTTCCATAATGCTGAACATGCACCCCTTATCGTCAAGTGCGCCGCGGCCCCATATGGAACCGTCCGCAATAGTGCCGGAGAATGGAGGGTATTTCCAGCCTTCAGTCCCGGCGGGAACTACATCCGAGTGCGCCAGCAGCAGCACCGGCTTCTTTTGCGGGTCACTGCCTTTCCAGGTATAGAGCATTCCGTAATTATTAATAACTTTTTTGTCCAGGGTAGAGTGGACCAGCGGGAAGGTTTTCTCTACATCTTCATTGAATTGCCTGAACTGATCGTAATCGACCAGCGAAGTGTCCTTGTTGGAGACGGTCTTGAACTGGATGGCCTGGGAGAGGTGCTCGGCCGCCCTGTCTATATCTACCGGATAGCTAACCTTGCCGGCGGCGGCCACCTGCTTTGAGGTGAATGTGGCGGTTTTAATTGCGATAACAGCCACGAGGATGACGATTACCAGCACAACGGACAGCACTGCGATGACCCATTTCTTCATATTACCGCCCTCCTCTTATTTGGAATGGGGGAATTTTAACACAATATTAGTTGTGCTATATCGCCCGGCTCGTAACGACATCGAAGGGGTCTCTCATCGCGAGGAGCACAGTGACGTGGCGATCTCACGATTTTGCATTAAGCCTTCGATCAGGATATTGCCATATTCCACTGCAATACCGTTGTGTTACATCTTCGGCTTGAGTATCTCGCGCAGCTCGCGCTTGAGCACCTTACCCACGGCGCTGAGGGGTAACTGGTCCATGAACTCAATGACCTTAGGCACCTTATAGGGCGCTTCCCTCTTCTTTATGAAGTCGATGATTTTCTCCTTCTCAGCGTTGCTTTTTTCAATACCAGGCTTGAGCACGATGGCCGTGGCGACCAGCTCGGCGCCCGGGCGGGCGGGATCGGGGAGACCTACGGATGCCGCTATGTCCACATCGGGGTGCTCACAGATGACCTCGTCGAGCTCGCGTGTGAAGACCTTGAAGCCGGATACGTTGACCATGTCCTTCAGCCGGTCGACGATGTAGACATAGCCATCTTCGTCCATCCTGCATATGTCGCCGGTATAGAGCCAACCATCACGCAGTGTGTTGGCGGTTTCTTCCGGCTTGTTATGGTAGCCGATCATGACCTGCGGGCCTCTAACGGCAAGCTCGCCCGGCTCCCCTATGGGGACGGGCTCCTTGGTTACGGGATCGACTATTTTGACCTCGGTATCGGCGATGGGCAATCCCACGGAGCCGGCCTTGTGCTTGCCATAGCGCGGGGGAGCCGTTATCAGAGGACTGGTCTCGGTCATACCGTATACCTCGACGAGCTTACCTTCACCCACGATTTTCTCCAGGTCCTTGATATATTCCACCGGGAACGGCGCAGCACCGCTCACTGCCATTATGACCCCCGAGAAGTCGAGCTGCTGGAACTCCGGCTTCTTAATCAGCTCCAGGTAAATGGTGGGAACTGCGGTTAGCACAGTGGGCTTATACTCTTTGATAATCTTGATGATGGAGTCGTAGTCCCGCGGGTTGGGCACGGCAACCTGGGGCGTGGCCATAGCAAAGCCATAAAGACAGTTGAAAAGCCCTGCCTGGTGGAAGAGCGGGAAGGGGGTGAGGATACGCTCCTGGCCTTTCTTGCCGTCTAAAAAATTGGTCCAGTGGATGATGTGCCTTACGATGTTGTTGTGTGTCAACACAGCTCCCTTGGGGGGACCGGTAGTGCCACCGGTGTACTGCATGAGTAATGGCGCATCTGCACTGACCTTTACATGAACAGTATCGGCGGGCGTGTCCTTCATGATGTCGGTGAAGCGGTAGATGGATACTCCCGGCGCGGATGGAAGGTTGATTGGCTGTGCGGAGGGCAGGAAATCGTTAAAGCCGGTCAGGACAATGGCTTTAAGCCTGGTTTTCTCGATCACCTGGCTGATATTGCCCCAGAAGAGATCCAGTGCTACCAGCACTCTGGCTCCTGAGTCGTTTAACTGGTATTCAAGCTCCCGAGGTGTGAGCAAAGGCGAGACACCGGATAGCACGCATCCTGTCTTAGATATGCCGGGTATGGCTATGTAGTAGGCAGGCAGGTTTAAAGAATAGACGCCCACGACGTCGCCAGCCTTCAAGCCCTGCTTGAGCAGGAAATTGGCAAAACGGTTGGCAAGGGAATCCAGTTCGCGGAATGATATATCGGTGCCCATGTAGCTGATCGCGGTGATATCAGGCACTTCCTTAACAGCCTCCAGGAACATGTCGGTGAAGGTCTTGTTCCTGGGGTAATCGAAGTGGTCTTTTACGTGCGGGTCAAAGGATTTCTTCCAGAATTTGCTCGCATAGGGATCGCTCGCCATACAACACCTCCTCTCGATTTAGTCATAATATGAAGGGCATAAAGCTCGTTGCTACCCTTATCCCCCGAATATCCTCCTTGGGTTTTCCACGAGCATCTGGTTGACCTGCTCATCCGTGACGCCGGCCTTCTTCAACTGAGGTATGATGTTCTTAAATATGTGCGTATAAGACCAGTTGGCGATGAGCGGCTGGATGAAATCGGGCATCACAAAGGGGCGGCCCAGCCACTGGGCGCTGAAATCGTGAGACAGCACGAGGCGGTCGGCGAAGCCCAAACCGAGTAAGCCCAGGATTGTAGCCTTCCTCAGGTTGTCGGGGTAGAGGAAATCGATGCCCCAGCGGTCGAAGGCGACATTAACGCCTTTGTCGATGACTGACATCTGGTATTCTAAGTTGGAATTGCCGCACATATGCCCGATGACAATCTTCTTGGGATCGACGCCCTCGCCTACAAGTAGCGCAGCCTGTTCAGGACCCATGGTGCCCTGCTGGGTGTGGGTGATTATCGGCACGTCTGTCTCTTTTTGAGCTTTTGCCGCCGCCTTGAGGATCCTCTCTTCGTAGGGCGAGATGCAGCCGTGGCCGGTGGCTACCTTGATGACACCTGCCTTAACGCCGCTCTTGCCGATGCCCACAGTGATCTCGTGCATGAAAGTATCATAGAGCTCGGTCAGCGTGTCCAGCACCTGGCTGCGGAACTTGATATAGGCCGGCATACCCTCCGATTCCATATACATCCCGGTGGAGCATATTATATTCAAGCCCGTCGTATCTGATACAACCTTATCTAGCTCCACGTTCCTCCACATATCAATGGTAGTGGCATCCACGACCGTTTTGATGCCGTATTTCTTGACCTCCCCCAGCGAGTCAGCGACAATTTTAGCCAGCTCGTTGAGCTCGAAGCGCTGGCAGAGCGCATCCGTGTCCCATCCCGGGTATGCCAATACCATATGCTCGTGCATAAGCGTGGGTCCCATCTGGTCAGTCTGGATTGTACCGAGCACCGTGTTTATCTTTGTCACATTTAACCTCCACTCTTCAGGTGCGTCCCTATAAGCTTATTTTATTAGCCAACTGGCCCGAGGCCAGCATTTTAACCAGGTCCTTTTTCAGTATTTTACCTATCGGGCTGCGCGGCACTTGCTCCACGATGTAGACCCTGCGCGGTACCTTGAAACGCGCCATTTTGGCGCTGAGAAAGTCAGTCAGGTCCTTTTCACTGAGCGTTGCTCCCGGCCGTGGCACCACCACAGCTACCGGTATCTCACCCAGCCTGGCATCCTTCTGCGGTATGAGCACGGCGTCGGCCACCGCCGGGTGCTGGTACATGGCCTCCTCAACTTCGCGCGGGAAGACCTTCTCGCCGCCCACATTGATGAGCTCCTTCTTGCGGTCTACCATAAAGAAGTAGCCATCATTATCGTAGTAGCCCATGTCGCCGCTGTGCAGCCAGCCCCCGTGCAACGTCTCCTCTGTCTCCTCAGGCTTCTTATAATAGCCTTTCATTACCAGCGGGCCCTGGATTACGAGCTCGCCCACTTCGTTGGGTCCGAGCAATTTGCCGTTCTCATCCATAACGCCCACCTTCACGCCGGGATAGGCCAACCCCACGCTGCCTTCCTTATAGGGCATGTTCATACGCTGCATGGTGGCCGAGGCGGAGCACTCGGTGAGGCCCCACGCCTCGAGTATCTTTATATTGAGGGCCTGCGAGGCATCCTTCATCAGCCGGGCAGGCATGGCTGAAGCTCCGGAGATCCCTATACGCAGGGAGGATAAATCATATTTCGCACGATCCGGATGGCCGGTCAGCACGAAGTACATGGCCACCACCATGGGCAGGAAGGTAACCCTGTGCTTCTGTATCTGCTCGAAGACTTCGCTGGGGTTAAACGGATCGAGCAGCACGAAGGATGAGCCGGTACGGAAGTTGCAGAGCATGACGGTGATGCCGTAGCCGTGGAACATGGGCACCGCCATGAGGGAACGGTCGTTATCGTCGAGCTCAAGCAGGTTAATGATGGCGTCCGCGTGGAAGAATAAATTTTTATGCGTGAGCATAGTACCCTTAGGTTCGCCCGTGGTGCCGGATGTGTACAGGATCTCGGCGACGCTTTCCTCTGTACACTGCGCTTCGAAGGGTGTTGACGGCGCTTCGGCCTCAATCTTTGCGAACTCCAGCCCTTCCCGATACGGCCCATTCACGATCAGCCATTTGAATAGCGGGGGCTTGTTCTCTATTTTGCTGTAGAACTCGGCAAAGGTGGGACTTGCGATGAGCGCCACGGAATCGCTGTCCCGCAGCAGGTATTCCAGCTCCCGTTCCTTGTAGAAGATGTTGACCGGCACCGCCACCGCTCCCAGGTAGGCGCAGGCGAAATAGGAGACGATGAACTCCGGACAATTGTTGAGCATGAGGGCGACCTTGTCATCCGGCTTCACCCCCAGCCTTTTCAGCGCGTGGGCGAATCTCTGCACCCTGGCGAGGAGTTGCTCGTAGGTAATGGGTGTGTCCTTGTAGATGAAAGCAGGGCGTGCGCCTATAGAAGAGGCTTTAGCCTCCAGCATGCCTGGCAGATGCATGGCAACCTCCTCACAGCTTATTGAGGAAGAATCCTGTCACGCAATATATCATCGGCAAATACCAAAGTCAATTAGTTGCGGCAATGGCGTGCGACTATTCGTATCCCAGCTTCTTGTACTCCTGTGCTATGGATACATAGGCATCAGTGCCCAGGCGTATCATGGCAACCTTCTCATCGCTGAGGCGCTCTTTAACCTTCGCCGGGCTTCCCATTACAAGTGAGCGGTCGGGTATTTTCATATTGGACGTTACCAGCGCACCGGCAGCTATCATGCAAGACTCCCCGATCTCCGCGCCCTGCAGCAGGACGGCGTTGATACCGATCATAGTATTATCGCCCACCTTTTTACAGTGCACGACGGCATTGTGCCCCACGATCACATTATCGCCGATGGCCAGGTCCTCTCCCGAATGTATGACGCAGTTGTCCTCGATGCTGGTGTTTTTACCTATGACCATTCTGCCAAAATCGCCCCGGATTACAGCCCCGGGCCAGATATTGGAGTTCTCGCCTATCTCCACGTTCCCCACAACATAGGCGGCTTCGCTGACGAAAGCCGAAGGATGGACCTGCGGTTTTTTCCCTTTTAAGCTGCGTATCATTGTGCGTTTCTCCTCACATCCATAGTTTAAGGCGCCTGGCGGCAGCCATCTTCTCTTTAATGTGCTATTCCGGTGCGTCTTGTCGTATTATGCATGGTTGATAAGGGAAATATCCCGGTGGTTTAATATTAGCAGAATCGGAGGTAGTTAAAAATGGTAGCAGAAAGCAGCGCATTTAATAAATACGGCAAACCGGTTTTGATAGTGCTCGGCATAGCATTGGTAATCTGGCTGGCATGGATTTCAATGGCTGTATTAATCCCCTTCCTTGTCGGTATATTGCTTGCCTGTTTATTGATGCCGCTGGTAACGTGGCTGGAAAAGCTACTGGGGCATAATCCTTGCCCTGCCGGTGGGCGCAACCGTCTGGGGAATCTATAAATACTTCCGCAGCGAGCAACAGTCAGAGAAAATACAAACCTTGCAGGATTGATAAAGACCGGTTAATAGGGGAGGTTGTTAACGGGAACTAGATGTAGCTCTTGTCACTATCGTTGAGCCCGCAGCAGTATGAAATAGCTTTGCTAGCCAGGTTTATATATCTATGAAGGTAATAGTATCTCTTGGTTTCCAGCGTGATTAGCTCGCCGGTGATTTCTTCAGCGACTGTGACAACGCCGTAGCTGCGGCGCATGGCGGGGAACCTGCCACAGACGCTACCAGGGTTAAAGAAAAGAATGCCTTCCTCGATGGTGTTCCGCGGAGAGTGTGTGTGTCCGTAGAGGATGGCATCCATGTTGCCGTCGAACTGGGTAAGCAGTCCCCACTTGAAACCGAAGGGGAACACGCAACCATGACCGTGGATGATGCCAATGCGTTTCTCATTTACTTCAACCAGGTCTTTTTCGGGAAGGCCGGGGATATGGGAATCGTGGTTCCCGGCCACACCGCGGAAATTGGTTATTTCTTTAAGATCGTTGACCAAATCTTCGGAATTGAAGTCTCCCAGGTGGACCACCATGTCCATCCTGGTGAGGACGTTGATAAGCGAAGAGGGCAATTCGCTGATGCGGCGGACGTGAGTGTCAGCTATTACACCTATTTTCATGACGTTTTAAATGTAAACCAGCTTATTCTCCTGAATTAAACCGGAAGGTAGCGGAATAATAGCACATTTCAAAAAACTTTGTCTACTGTTTTTAATAAGTAGCGATGTGCGAAAGTCCCTGAACGATGAAAATTGACTTGGAGGTAGTTTATCCAGGCCTGTGTCAGACAAATAAAAATCGCCGGCACCTCCGTGACGATTAGTTTCAGCGTTAAAAAGTTTCCGGCGAATAGCACACTTATGGAAGCGGGGGCAGGATTTGAACTTGCGACCTTCGGGTTATGAGTCTGAAAATAAGATTCCAGTGAATTGCTTTAGCTTCGGATTAGAAAGCTTGGATCATTAAACCGATCCATTCTGATCGTATGGCTCCAACTGGTAAGGACAAGTTTTATTAGATTCGTTAGCTTTTTTACAGCTACAAAACAAAAAGGAATAATATTGAAATGCATAGCACATTGTAGTATGCTGAAACGACAATAAAGCACTCATCACCAGCTGTCGTTAAAACTTTGGGAGGTGGGCATGCCAAGAGCTAATAGAGGTTCGACAAACACTACTGCTGCCAATGTGGGATACGAAGCTGAGCTGTGGCAGATGGCAGACACGCTACGAGGCAGCATGGATGCCGCTGAATACAAGCATATCGTACTCGGACTGATCTTTCTTAAATATATCTCCGACGCATTCGAGGAGCAGCATGCCAAACTCAAGGCCGAGAGGTCGCAGGGAGCTGATCCGGAAGATCCTGATGAATACCGTGCCAACAATATCTTCTGGGTGCCCCCGGAGGCACGCTGGGGTTACCTGAAATCACAGGCTAAGCAACCGACCATTGGACAGATTGTGGATGACGCGATGTCAGGCATCGAGCGTGACAACCCATCGCTCAAGGGCGTGCTACCAAAAGACTACGCCCGTCCCGCTCTGGATAAGCAGCGCCTGGGCCAGCTTATAGATATGATAACCAACATCCGCGTGGGCGATGCCGAAAGCCGCTCCAGAGACGTCCTGGGACGTGTTTATGAATATTTCCTGTCACAGTTCGCCAGCGCCGAAGGAAAGAAAGGCGGTGAATTCTACACACCGCGCTGTGTGGTCAGGCTGCTGGTAGAGATGATAGAGCCCTATAGTGGCCGCGTTTATGATCCCTGCTGCGGCTCGTCCGGCATGTTTGTGCAGTCAGTAGAGTTCATCCGTGCCCACGCAAGCGGTAACGGCAACGGCGGCAAGGCCAAAGGGGATATCAGCATTTATGGTCAAGAAAGCAACTACACTACCTGGCGGCTGGCGAAGATGAACCTGGCCATCCGCGGTATCGACGGCCAGATCGCCCATGGTGATACATTCCACAACGACCGTCACCCTGACGTAAAGGCAGATTTCATCCTGGCCAACCCACCCTTCAATGTGAGCGACTGGGGTGGTGAACGCCTGCGTGATGACAAACGCTGGCAGCATGGCATACCGCCGACGGGCAACGCCAACTTCGCCTGGGTGCAGCACATCGTATATCATCTGTCACCCGCTGGGATTGCCGGCTTTGTCCTGGCCAACGGCTCGATGGCGTCAAACCAATCGGGGGAAGGCGAAATCCGCAAGAATTTAATTGAAGCTGATATGGTGGATTGTATGGTAGCGCTACCAGGCCAGCTCTTTTATTCTACACAGATACCGGCGTGTCTGTGGTTCCTGGCTCGGGATAAAAAGAACGGCAAGTTCCGCAACCGGCGCGGACAGGTGCTTTTCATCGACGCTCGCAAACTGGGTAGCATGATGGACCGCACCCACCGCGAGTTGACTGATGAGGACATCGCCCGCATAGCTGTCACATATCACGCCTGGCGTGGTGAAAAGCATGCAGGGGAATACGCTGATGAGCCCGGGTTTTGCAAGTCCGCAACATTCGAAGATATCCGAAAGCATGGACACGTGCTAACGCCGGGGCGCTATGTGGGAGAGGAAGCACAAGAAGATGATGGTGAGCCGTTCGAGGAGAAAATGAATCGGTTGGTGGCTAAGCTGGAAGATCAGTTCCAGGAGTCAGCGAAGTTAGAAGCAGTGATACGAAGGAATCTAAAGGAGCTGGGGTATGGCAAGTGAGAAATCACTCATTCCTGTTGACAGCATTGAAAAAGCAATTCTGCTAATCCGTAGACAAAAAGTCATGCTTGATGCAGACTTGGCGGGCCTTTATGGAGTTGAAACCCGTGTTCTTGTACAGGCGGTCAAACGTAATCTGGAGCGGTTTCCTGAAGATTTCATGTTCCAGCTCAGCAAAGAAGAAGTTGATTTTTTAAGATCACAAATTGTGACCTTAGAGAAAGGACGAGGGCAACACAGCAAATATCTACCATATGCTTTTACTGAACAGGGTGTTTCCATGCTATCCAGCGTTTTGCATAGTCAGCGTGCTATCCAGGTGAATATTGAGATAATGCGAGCCTTTATCCGACTGCGGCAGATGCTTGCAACCCATATAGAGCTCGCCCGTAAACTCGACGCCCTAGAGAAAAGGTACGACTCTCAATTTAAACAGGTATTTGATGCTATTCGTCAGTTAATGGCGCCACCTGAGCCCAAAAGGCGGCCTATAGGATTTCGTACAGGTAGAAAATGAAACCGGTTTTACAGCACTATCCGAAATTAAAAATTATGGCATCAAAATGTACAGTGATAGTGGCAAAACACAAATCAAAATCTGTAGCTACCTTTATTGCCAATCTTAAGGAGCTTGGGTATGGCTGATGACAGGTGGGTCACATTGCGTCTTGGCACCATCTGCACGAAGATAGGCAGCGGCGCTACGCCGCGTGGTGGCAGTGACGTTTATTTGGACAACGGACCCTATGCACTGGTTCGTAGCCAAAACGTGCACAACGATGGCTTTCATTACGGAGGCCTTGCTTTCATAGAGGAAAAGCACGCAGCAGAGCTATGTAATGTCGAGGTTAAAAAGGATGATGTTCTTCTGAATATCACTGGAGACTCAGTGGCACGCTGTTGCCAAGTCGACCCGTCTATACTTCCAGCTCGCGTGAACCAACACGTTGCAATTATTCGCACTGACCCGGACAAGTTAAACACTCAGTTTCTCCGGTATTTGATCATTTCACCAGAGATGCAGGCGCGGCTTCTTTCATGGGCCGGTTCTGGTGGGACACGAAACGCTCTTACCAAAGGAATGATAGAGTCTCTTGAGGTACTTGTGCCCGAGAATGTAGCCGAACAACACGCTATCGCCTACATACTGGGCACGCTGGACGACAAGATCGAGCTAAACCGGCGGATGAGCGAGACGCTGGAGTTGACTGCACGGGCGCTGTTTAAATCGTGGTTTGTGAACTTCGACCCAGTCCGGGCGAAAGCCGAAGGCCGCGATACTGGCTTACCAAATCCCTTCACCGAGCTATTCCCTGACCGCTTCGAAGACTCCGAGCTGGGGGAGATTCCGGCGGAGTGGAGGGTAGTTACTGTAGGGGAACTTGGTGAAATAATCTGCGGGAAGACACCCCCAACAGCTGATAAGGAAAATTATGGAGGCAACATCCTATTCATCACCATCCCTGATATGCATAACAAGGTATTTATCACACAGGCGGAAACTCGTTTAACGGCGAAGGGGGCAGAGACACAACCAAATAAACTACTTCCTAAGCATTCTATTTGTGTCAGTTGTATAGCAACACCTGGTCTTGTCGTAATTACTTCAGAGCCCAGTCATACAAACCAGCAGATAAACTCAATCATCTGCAATTCAGTAACCAGTCCTTATTGGTGTTACCTTGCCATGACCAGTATTCGGCAAAAAATCATAACAGGTGGTGCTGGTGGGTCAGCAACACTTAACCTCAACAAAGCGGAATTCTCAAAGTTACAATTGGTAAGGCCTGACAACGAAACAATGCAGAGATTCCATAATTCGGTGGAGCCGATATTTTCCCGAATTCGTTCCAATGATTTGGAGAATATGGCCCTGTCCACTATACGCGATACGCTATTACCCAAGCTCACCTCCGGTAAACTAAGGGTGAAGGACGCCGAGCGCTTTATCAAGGAGAAGGGCTTATGACAGACTTGCCCCCCTGGGCTAGGGACCCTTTGAGCTACTCGTTCATGCTGAAGATCATCTTCGTAGAGGTGAGGACTTTGATCGGCGTATCGCGCTCATCAGTTTTGACAATACTATCGAAGTAGCGATTGCCACCTATCTAACTCTAAACCCAATCCAGCGTGGCAATCGCCAATATAAAAAAGAGGAAGTTGATAAGTGGCTGAATAACTACTTCACGAAGCTCGACTTTTTCGGAGAAGAGATCGACACACGGGGACTCGCTTGGGAAGTAGAGAGGAGCCACATCATTTGGGCACACGATCACCGAAATGAGCAGTATCACAGTGGGCAAAAGGGTACACCAGAAAAGCAGGATCTTGCCTTAATTCGAAAGGCTGCCCTATGGGTCTTCTCAGTACTATATGATGTGAATGACGCGGAGCAGCGGTTAACACAAGCTATAGAGGATGCTTTGCCTAAGCCCGCACCGCAGAATGATGAAGCGTATGATCGAACGATTGACCGCGCATATGGAATGCTGGACGTATGCGAGAACAGCTACTACACAAGCGAAATCTTGTTTGCCGTGGATTACTCCGCGTATCGAGAAATTGGTGGGCGCTTGATCGCGATGCAACAAGAGCAGGGCGATGCAGACAAGCAGGGGACGGAATGAGCAGCAAAGTTCTTACTGAATCGGTCGTGGAAGAGGCCACCCTGGCGTGGCTGGAAAGCCTGGGCTGGACTGTGAAGCATGGCCCCGAGATTGCATGGGGTGAGCTATGGGCAGAACGCACTGATCCTGAATACCGAGATGTGGTTTTAGAGCACAGGTTGCGCGATGCACTGGCGCGGCTCAATACAGGACTGCCCATAGAGGCGCTGGAGGATGCCTTCCGCAAGCTGACACGGCCTGAAGGGGCGACCCTGGCAGCGCGCAACCGCGCTATCCACAAGATGCTGGTGGATGGGGTGACGGTGGAATACCGCACCGCCGAAGGCGACATCCGAGGTGCACAGGCACGAGTAATAGACTTTGATGACATCGATAATAACGACTGGCTGGCAGTCAACCAATTCACAATAGCGGAAAACAAGCATACCCGCCGGCCAGATGTGGTGCTATTTGTAAACGGCCTGCCGCTGGTGCTGCTTGAGCTGAAGAATGCAGCCGATGAGAACGCCACAATAGAGACTGCTTATAGACAGTTTCAGACGTATCAGCAGGAGATTCCAACATTATTCAATTACAATACGGCGCTTGTTTGCTCAGACGGCATCCAATCCCGCATCGGCGCTATCGGCGCCGGATGGGAATGGTTCAAGCCATGGCGAACTATCTCCGGTGAGGCTCTGGCTGACCCCTTTATGCCCGAGCTGCAAGTGACGATTAACGGGGTCTTTGATAAGCGACGCTTCTTAGACCTTATCCAGTATTACATAGTGTATGAGAACATGGGTGGTGGGAAGCTCAATAAAAAGATGGCAGGCTATCACCAATTCCACGCGGTGCAAGTAGCGGTGGGGGAAACCCTGCGTGCTGCACAGTTGCAAATTGAAGCCGCCCGCGTTGCGGAAGAGCGGGGACGCTATGAGGCGGGACTACGGCCCGGGGGCAAGCCGGGCGACCGGCGCATCGGCGTGGTGTGGCATACGCAAGGCGCAGGCAAAAGCCTGACGATGGCTTTCTACACAGGACGCATCATACGCGAGACGATTATGGGCAACCCAACGATTGTGGTACTCACCGACCGCAATGACCTCGACGACCAGCTCTTCGGCACTTTCTCGCGCTGTCATGACCTGCTACGTCAGCCGCCGGTCCAGGCAGAAAATCGAGCTGATCTACGGGAAAAGCTCCGGGTAAAAGCCGGCGGAGTGGTATTCACGACAATACACAAGTTCTTCCCGGAAGAGAAGGGGGACCGGCATTCGGTGCTTTCGGAGCGGCGTAATATCGTAGTAATCGCTGACGAGGCACACCGCAGCCAGTACGATTTCATCGATGGATTCGCACGGCACATGCGTGATGCATTACCTAACGCCTCATTCATTGGATTTACTGGCACCCCTATCGAGTTAACAGATAAGAACACGCGTTCTGTCTTCGGTGACTACATTAGTATTTATGATATACAGCGCGCTGTGGAGGACAAGGCAACTGTCCCAATTTATTACGAGAGCAGACTAGCTAAACTGGAATTGGACGAAACCGAGCGGCCTAAGATCGACCCGGAATTTGAGGAGGTAACCGAAGGGGAAGAAGTCGAACGCAAAGAGAAGCTAAAGAGGAAATGGGCACAGTTAGAGGCAATAGTTGGCTCGGAGAAGCGATTAAAGCTTATTGCCAAGGATTTAGTCGATCACTTTGAAAAACGGTGCGAAGCTATGGAAGGTAAGGCGATGGTGGTGTGCATGAGCCGCCGTATTTGCGTGGAACTACATAGTGAGATCATCGCGTTACGTCCAGACTGGCAACACGAAGACGATGACAAAGGTGCTATCAAGGTGGTGATGACCGGTTCAGCTACCGATCCGCCAGACTGGCAACAGCACATCCGCAACAAGCAGCGCCGCGAGGAACTGGCCAACCGCTTCCGTGACCCACAAGACACATTCAAAATGGTCATTGTACGTGATATGTGGCTCACCGGATTTGATGCTCCATCTTTGCACACTATGTACGTAGACAAGCCGATGCGCGGTCATGGCCTGATGCAGGCGATTGCACGGGTAAACCGTGTTTTTGGGGACAAGCCCGGTGGATTGGTTGTGGACTATCTCGGGCTAGCACAGGAGTTAAAAGAGGCACTGGCTACCTATACTGAGAGCGGAGGCACGGGTAAGACAGCAATTGACCAGGTAGAGGCCGTAGCGATACTGCTTGAAAAGTACGAAATATGCTGCGGGATAATGCATGGCTTCGATTGGTCAACGTGGATCTCCGGAGTGCCCGCTGACCGCCTGGCCATACTACCGGCAGCACAAGAGCATGTCCTAACTCAACCAGAGGGGAAAGACCGGTTTGTGCAGGTGGTGCTGGATCTATCGAGGGCATTCGCCCTGTCGGTACCTAATTCGGAAGCCTTGCGTATTCGCGATGATGTAGCATTCTTCCAAGCGGTACGTGCTCAGCTATTGAAGCGGGCACCAGGTGAAGCCAAACCAGAAGATGAGCTTAATTTGGCTGTCAGGCAGATAGTTTCCAAAGCAATAGCTTCGGAGGGGGTTATTGATATCTTTGCCGCTGCCGGTTTGAGAAAGCCGGATATCTCCATCCTTTCCGACGAATTTCTGGCCGAGGTTCGTGGTATGCCACAGCGAAATCTGGCGGTGGAATTGCTGCGCAAGCTACTCTCAGGAGAGATAAAGACACGAAGTCGTAAGAACGTAGTGCAAGCCCGCTCTTTTATGGAGATGTTAGAGGAGGCAATCCGACGATACCAGACCCGCACCATAGAGGCGGCCCAGGTAATCGAGGAACTGGTCGACCTGGCCAGAAAGATGCGAGAGGCTAATGCGCGTGGTGAATTACTCGATATGACAGAGGATGAGCTCTCTTTCTATGATGCACTGGAAACAAACGATAGCGCGGTGAAAATTCTGGGCGATGAAACGCTGCGCAGTATTGCGCGTGAATTAGTGGTAGCTGTGCAAAATAACGTCAAAATCGACTGGACGATGCGTGAAAATGTAAGGGCTGGTCTGAGGGTGATAGTGAAACGCATGCTGCGCAAACACGGCTATCCACCGGATAAGCAAGAAAAGGCGACGCAGACTGTATTAGAGCAGGCAGAGGTGCTGTCTGAAGAGTGGACAAATTAACGACGTATCCCCAAGGTAAAACGGGATGTATAGGCAGTTATATCTAAGCTCTATCAATTGTTGAATTAGGGGATTTGGAAATAAGTATTTAGATTTATGCGTGATGACCTATGCGCACCCCAGGGGAACCGTGGCTATTTGAGCCACTTGCCGCAGGCCTGGCACTTGGGAGCCTGACGGGGCTGGCCGGTGTTCCTGTCAGTCCATTTGACCAGCTCGATGGTGCCAATAAGATTAGTACAGGTTAACTTACTGGCAGAAATCCAACTGCTACACCTGATAGACTTTAGCTTGGGGTGAAGAATCTTTTTAACTTCAGTGATATATCGTGGAATAACTCAATTTTGATCATACAGGGAGTTTCGCACATCGCTAATAAGTAGTATTGTTTTCATTCTCACTCAATATGAAACAGACCGATTAGGCATCCTGGAAGAGCCAGGTCGAAAGGTATCTTTCTCCCGTATCCGGCAGGATGACGACTATCAGTTTACCCCCGTTTTCGGGCCGTGCAGCCACCTGCAGAGCTGCCCAGGTTGCAGCACCGGATGATATGCCCGCAAGGATCCCCTCTTCCCTGGCCAGCCTGCGGGCAGTAATTCCCGCATCCTCATCGGTGACCTTGATGATCTCATCGACGAGATCGATCTTCAGCACATCCGGGATGAATCCCGCCCCTATGCCCTGTATCTTATGAGTGCCGGGCTGGCCTCCCGAAAGCACGGGAGAAGACGCCGGCTCAACTGCGATTGTCTTGAATCCCTTCTTACGCGATTTGATTACCTCGCTGATACCGGTAATGGTGCCCCCGGTTCCCACGCCTGCAACCAGGATGTCTACCCTGCCCCCGGTGTCCCTCCATATCTCTTCGGCTGTAGTCAGCCTGTGCATGGCCGGGTTAGCCTCGTTTTTAAATTGCTGCAGCATTAGATAATTGCTATTACGGGCAACCAGTTCCTCGGCTCTGGTGACCGCGCCACCCATGCCCTCAGCTCCGGGCGTCAGGATTAGCTCGGCCCCGAAGATGTCAAGAAGCTTCCTGCGTTCTAGAGAAACTGTGTCCGGCATGGTGAGTATGATCCTGTAGCCCCTGGCAGCACACACGAACGCCAGGGCAATCCCGGTGTTACCGCTGGTTGCTTCTACGAGCACGGTGTCCTTCTTTATTAAACCTTGATTCTCGGCCTCAACTATCATGGCAACCCCTATTCTGTCCTTTAGGCTGCTCAGGGGATTGAATGATTCCAGCTTGGCAACCACTTCAGCTTTAACCCCCGTGGTTATTTTATTTAGCCGTACCAGCGGCGTATTGCCGATCAGTTCAGCGCAGCTATTAGCTATACCGCGGGTCAACCGGGGTATCTTCAAGCCATGAAATTTCACAATCTCTGTATCGTTTTTCGGCATCAATTTAAATACCTCCTTGTGTTTATTTCTTTATAACACATGGCTTCTTTGCCACTTTCCTTTGGCACGATTTTGGTGAAACCCTGTGAAAGCTTCATGCAGGTTGTCCCGCACACTTCCATGCAAATTGCGGCAATAAGTAATATCCAGCTCATAATGCACTTCCTTGGAGGTTTTTAAGCAGCATTTTAACACGGTATCGTCAATAGAAACAGCGCGATGACAGCGGGTATGTTAAGTCGTATAATTCATGGCGTTTTACGCTTATCTGCGTACGGGGGAAGCAGCCTTGATAATCAAGAACAGGGAAGAGCTAATCTCTTCCGAATTGCGATCCAGAGCCGTAAATCTAATCGAAGCCGGCATTAACAGTGTTCTGCCGGCGAACCTGATGCAGGCTTCCCTGAAATACGATGGTGTCAGGAAAAAGCTGGTTATAGAGAGCACCTGCTACGACGTATCCCGCGGCAGAATTTTCGTTATAGGCGGCGGCAAGGCAGCCGGACTCATGGCAGAGGAGCTGGAGAAGATTATCGGTGCCGGGAGTATCACCGCGGGCATTGTCAACTGCAAATCTGATGGTTACAACACGGGTAAAATTTCCGTGCTGAAAGCTGGACACCCTATACCGGATAATGCAGGGATCAGGGGCGTGCACAATATGCTCGCCATGAAGGAACGCTACTCCGTCCGCAGGGACGATCTCGTCATCTGCCTGATATCCGGCGGCGGCTCTGCCCTCTTGCCCTTTCCGGTAAGCGGTGTGACTTTAAAAGATAAGCAGGACATCACGCAGTTGCTGCTCAGGTGCGGCGCGGACATCGGGGAAATCAACACGGTGAGGAAACACCTTTCGCTCTTCAAAGGCGGCAACCTGGGCAGATTTTACGAGCCTGCGAAAGTAATTTCCCTGATAATATCCGATGTAGTGGGTGACGACCCGGGGGTGATCGCCTCCGGCCCGACCGTCCCCGACCCATCTACTTTCAGTGATGCCTGCCATGTCCTGGAGAAGTACGGTCTAGTGGATAAGGCCCCGCAGAATGCGATCAATTATATCAGACGGGGATGCCGGGGGCTGGAGCCGGAGACCCCCAAGTCGCTGGATAACTGCCACAACTACTTGATTGGCAATAACAGACTGGCCCTGGAGGCTATGGCAGAAAAGGCCAGTGATCTCGGCTTAAAGCCGTACATTGTCACGGCGGAGCAGACGGGCGATACCGCTGAAGTGGCATACGCAATAGCCCGGGATTTTATAGCAGGAAAATACAAGGGGTTCAATGTTGTCCTGATAGGTGGCGAGACCACACCGCGGTTGCCGGAAAACTCCGGCAGGGGCGGCAGGAACCAGCACTACGCGGCGGTCGCTATGTTAGCTATGAGCCAATGCCCGCCGCCGTGGCTGGTGGCCAGCGTTGGCACAGATGGCTCCGATTACCTGCCCGACGTGGCCGGGGCAATGGTGGATGACCGCTCGCTTGATATGGCCCTGGCAAGTGGTATTAATGTGGAAGACTATATCGCACGTTTTGACAGCAATACGCTTTTCCAGAAAATGGGTAAGTCACTTATCATCACCGGACCGACCGGCACCAATGTCAGCGACGTGATACTTTATCTATCAGGATAAAGCATTATTTTCCATGAAACATACAACGAAGGGAAGATGCTCAAATTTTTTCGTGCCTGTTTCTCTGAAACCTAAAGACCTGTACCATTCCTTTAAGACAGCATGGCTGTCTATTATGCCAAGTGACACTTTTTCTCCACCATGCTTTTTAACGCGATCAATCACGAACTTAACCAGCTTTTTGCCGTATCCCATGTGCCTGTGCTCCGGCAGCACAGACAGCTTATCCAGGTAATAAACTCCCCCTTCGGCCTTCTCGATGGCGACGAATCCGACCTGCATGCCGTCTTTGAACAACCCGAATAAATCGGTCTTCTTTTGCAGCTCGAGTAGCTTCTCCCGGGTGGTGAAAGCGGAGTGCGCCGGGCAGTTCTCCTTCGTAAGATTCAACTCCTGTGCGACAGTTATGAAGGAGTCTCTGATAACTTGAAGACTGGTCTTCAGGTCAGAATCGTCCGTTATTTCTTTAATTTCTACCATGCCCTATTCGATCCCATTCAATTTGTTGTAGCTCTCCCAGTAGCGGCGGAAGAGCCAGCCTGGCTTCGTTTCTGTCATGCCGTCAAGCTTTGCACCCCATTCTCTCACGATGCTTCTTGCCCTGCTAAAGTACCTGTCGATAGTGGCCTGGTTAGTAGTAGCATGCCTTTCTTCCAGTGAAGAGAGCATTTCCCTTTCGTAATCCTTGATGGCAGGCTGGATCTCCTTGAAGGCAGCAGGGAAACGCCATAACGCCCTGCGGTGAAGCCTCTCGCACTCCCACCAGTATGAGTCAGCATTGTATTCGGCACCTCCCTCTAAATACCCCACAGGGTTCGCCGTTCCTACCCCGAAAACGGGATAGTAAGGGCTGAGGCAGGGATTGGCCGCGCCTGTAACATAGAAATATTGTTCTTTTTCGCCGACTTTCCCCACGAGTGAGCCCACCGACTGGCTACGGCGTATCAGCTTGTCGGCTGCGTGCATGCAGACCGTTCCGCCGTGCTTATGGGGCAGGAAGTCACTTCTGCCGCCGTGATCGCGCAGTATCTCCATGAAATCGGCGGCCGTAAGAAAACCTCTTTTCTGAGAAAGCAGATTTCGGGAGCAGGTTTCCCTCGTCTTCCCCGCAGCGCCCCAGGTGATGATGGGATCTGAGTAGCACTTGCGGAAGTTGAACTGTGATTCGCTCTTGCACCAGCCTTTTTTGACTGCGTTCCCTATAAGCCCCGGAGAGCAGGCGTCGAACTCAGCCTCGAGTGAGATAATGTTGGAGATGCTCCAGGTGTCCTTTACTTTTTTCCAGGCCCGCCACGACTTGACCGTCTCCAGCACATAGGCTTCCCGGGTGTCGGCGAGGAGGAAGGTGTTCATGTAGTAAAACTTCTGACGGTAGCCGCAGTTGCCGCCCTGGCCGTGCCTTTCCAGCAACCCGATTATAGTATCCAGCGCTTCTTTTGCCGTCTTGCTTCGCTCCAGCGCCAGCCGTAATAAATCCATGCCGAGCAGTCCAATTTTATCCGGCTTTTCGCGGGTGAAAACCGCTTCGGTGCCTATTATGACGCCGTATTCGTTGGCGCCCATCTCCGCGCCGAACATCCAGAAGGGCTGGCAGAGCAGTATCCTGGCGGTATCGGCAACCTGCGGGATGGAAATGTAGGTGCATTTGACTGTGTCTCCCGGCTTATGCGATTGCCGCGGGGTGATTATGATATTCTGCACCTCGTCCGGTTCGCGGTCGCTGTTCTTCCCGAAGAGTGTTGATCCGTCTTTAGTGGCAGTACCGAGGGCAACGATGGTGTCGCACATATTTCTCTCCCTCCCTGGCGGTGGTCTCTGCCTGCATCTTATCAGAATACGGACGAGCTTGACAAAAGGGCGCGGGCTTCATAAAGTGTGGTGTCATACCTTTTCCTGATTAAATTTCCAGAGGAGTTAGTGCCATGATGGATCTGAAGCATTTTTCGCTCGAAGGTAAGGTGGCCATCGTAACGGGCGCCAGCAGGGGTATCGGGCGTTCCACAGCACTGGCTTTCGCCAGGGTGGGAGCCGATATAGTTTTAAGCAGCCGTAAGGTCGATGACCTTGAGAAGGTAGCCGCCGACATACAGAGCGAGGGCAAGAGAGCGCTGGTGGTGGGTGCACACCTGGGCAGGATGGAAGATGTGAAGAAGGTGGCCGATACGGCAAAAGCAGCTTTCGGCAGGATCGATATTTTAGTCAACAACGCAGGGACCAGTCCCGTATTCGCCTCATTCCTCGAGGCTGAGGAGAAGCTATGGGATACGGTAATGAATTTGAACCTCAAGGGGCTTTTCTTCCTCAGTCAGGCTGTGGCGAGGACAATGAAAGATCAGGGCGGGGGCTGCATCATAAATGTGGCTTCAATTGATGGTTTTTTACCCGAAATTGACAGCGGTGTTTATGCCATCAGCAAGTCGGGGGTGATCATGGCCACCAAGGTCATGGCAAGGGAACTGGCATCATGCAATATCAGGGTCAATGCACTGGCTCCGGGATTCGTTCACACAAAATTACTTGACTCCAGTTTCGATGCCCGCCCGGGGCGGGAGCAGGAGTGTCTTCATGACGTGCCGATGGGACGCCTGGGCCAGCCGGAAGATATGGTGGGCACTATGATTTACCTGGCATCGGACGCTTCAAAGTATACTACCGGGCACACGTTTATAGTGGATGGCGGCCTGCTGTACGTTTAAGCAGAATCAGGGCCTACCGTGGAACTTCAGTGCCAGCATGCTGATGTCATCGGACTGCGGTGTGCCCTGTGTGAAGGCCTGGCCGGGTACTTCAAATCTGCTGCCTGGCCTTGCGGCGCTTATTGTAATCGATTACGGTTTTAAGTGCTTCCGGCGCCCCTGAAAATGAATAGTAAATCGGTATCCCGGCATCAACTGCCCTCTGCATCATGGGAAAAATGATCTTTTGCCAATCTGGAAGCAGGGCCGGTTCGATTACCATGACGGTTGGCTTCTGCGATGTGCTGTATGCGTTGTGAAACCCCTCACCCCAGCCTTTCATTCCTAGCCATGCTTTGGGAAGCGCCTGGCTGGTGCGGAAATACCCGACGAGGAAATCTACGCCATCCCACGACGTGAGTATCTTAACGGCCCTTGCCATGGTATCGGCATCGGTCATGTTCTGCGAGTAATCAATGGGGTTGCGCA
>Ga0315289_10001755_pt1 | contig 33708 bp, 33 predicted proteins | sample YL17G11_40_MG_FD_203452 | JGI IMG/M metagenome (GOLD analysis project Ga0315289, IMG submission 203452) | Sediment microbial communities from Yellowstone Lake, YNP, Wyoming, USA - YL17G11_40 | ecosystem: Environmental > Aquatic > Freshwater > Lake > Sediment | place: USA: Wyoming | collected... | reverse complement strand
TTTTGCTTGGGTTTTAGGAATTAACTGGATATTATTTATGTGGTTACTTGCTTTAATTCAGATCACAGTTTCTAATATAACCTTTTCATCAGGAGATATTTATCAATTAGTTAGGTTTGTGTGTTAACATAACAGCCTCAACAACTAAAATCAAACTTTTCCTTAATAACTCTTAACTCCTTTTAATTTTATTGCCCAAGCTTTTCATCCCTATAACTTACAATTTTTAAAAATTATTAATTAATATTATAAAAAACAAATATCTCTCCTAAATTACTAATTTATAAGAGCGTGTCTAAAAAATAACTTAATTTTTGAATGATTTTAATATTATTTATCTTAGGTAACTGTAAATTATGACGTCCTCCCCACCCTAAAGGTTTTTTGCTGCGGCAAAAAATCCGCTGCGGCGGAGTGGGGTTTCCTAAGGACGATTCGCTTAAAAATCATTCAATTGCTTTTGATTGATGTTGTGCCTCAATACATATTCTCTTGCTGTGTCAACTGTTGTATCTCCTACACTTCTTATCCCTTTATTTCTCCCCCACAAACTTCCTCTCGGATATCTTTTTCTTAGATTAGGAAAAATCCTAAACATTGCCCAAGCAGAACAACCCTTCATTAGCTGTTCGAATTTAGCTATTGACATACTTGGATGCAAAATTGCAGTCCCATGAATATGCTCATTTGCAAGCCCCAATGTTGTCAATTTTATTTCATGTTTTTCTGCTGTTGAGTAAAACACATCTTTCAAAACATTTTTAACATAGTCACTCTTAAATATTTTGTAGCGACACTTTGTTATAAAATAAAAGTGTATCTCAATTTGATATACACCATGATTAAGTTTTGTTAACATTTTGTCCTCCAGAGGTAGAGTTACAACTATCTCAGTTTATTTAGTTCAAAGGGGCTAACGTCTAGCCCCTTATTTATTTAGTAATTGTTACTAGAAAAAATCTTAGCTCAATTCATTCCCCTACTAAACTAGGGGCTTTTCTTGAGCAGTTCATCAAATAAAATATGAGTGAGAAATAAGAATAAAGTTTTTTTATTTTAAACATTTTTTTAATAAGATTAAAAAATTTTATTCTAGTAAAAATCAAAAAATAAAAAGGAATTTGGGAAAAGAATGAGAATTTGATTAGATTCTTCTCAGTTCTGAGCGCAATTTCCCTTTTTTTAATTTAAATTCTCTTGGGCTTAATCCCAAGATTGAATACTCTTTAAAGTTAAAAAGAAGAGTTTTCAATTCTCTTAAATAATCTTCAATTTTATATTTTTTTAAAATCTCATAGTATCTTTTAAAATCTATCTCACAAAAAAATAATAAAGAAATAATGTCTATTCTGTCCTTTTCTCCCTTAATAGAATTTTTCCTATTTGAATATGCTTTTTGCTTTAAGATTAAAAGAAGTTCAGGACAAGCAACATCAAAAACCCCTATTTTTAATGTGTAATTTTTTATATCTTCCACAGGAATCGCTAGTTCAGAATAATACTCTAAATAAATATCTATATCTACTTCTTCTTTTTTAATTTCATATTTCTTAAGCCTATCATTTTTTCTAAGAATTTCTTGTTTAAGTTTTTCTAATTCTTCTATACTAACAACTATGTCAACATCTTTTGATTTATTCTGCCTTGTTAAAAGCCAAACAGCCCATCCACCTATAAGAATAAATTTATATTTTTTCGGCAACTCCTGTAAAATCATCCAGCTTTTTTCTGTTAAAAGAGAATTCCAAAATTCATTTTTTTCTTTATCCATTTTAATCTTCTTTTAAACATCAAAAATCTAAAGATTTTTGTGGCTTAAAAATCCTTCAGGATTTTTAAATTTAGTTTATTTTCAAGAGCTTTTAAAAAATCAGAGGCATACCAGTGTTTTATATTCCATAAATCAACAAAAATCTGGGCAATTGTGCATGTTTTTTCATATTTATCCATATTTTCGTCTTTTTTAAAAACAAAAATATTAGGAAACTTATCAGTTTTATTAAATCTTTTTATAATTTCTTTTAATTGCTTTTCATTAGCATACACATAAACCTCTGAGTAATCAGCAGGAACATCTTTAAATTTAAATTTATAAGCAGAATATCCCCCATAAAAAACATCAGGCAAATCTCTTTCTATTTCTCTTACAGGCATCTCTGCTCTTGTTTTATAAATAATATCTTTCTCTAAATTTCTTATAGAGGCCCAATAATAAAGAATTTTCTTTATATCAATGACCCTAAAACCCATCTTTTCTATTATAACTGCCCCCATCTTTTCTATTTTCTTGATAGCTAGGTTAACATTACTTAAAGAAATATTAAGTTTTTTAGAAAGCTCTAGCTGAGTTAATCTTCTTTCCTGCTTTTCCATAGCCTGATACAAAATTTCTCTAAAAACTTGTTCTATTTTTTTCATTTTAACAAATCCTCAGATTTTTAAAATACTGAAAAATTTATTTTTCTTCATTTTTTCGTCACTCAATGCTTTCTAAAATAATATATTCTTATTTATAAATCTTTCGATTTCTATCGAAAGCATTATAATCATACTAAATTAAAAATCGAAACCTAATTTTTAAAACTGCTTTAAAAACTAGCAGAAAAATTTAGGAAAAAAATGAGGATATAAAAATTGGTTTAATAAGAAAAGATATCATAAGGGTGTGAAAGGTTATCCTGCTAATCTTTATGTTAAGTTGTGAAATTGACTTAACACCGCAGAAACTTTTAAATAACTTAATATCCTAATATATTTATAATTAAAAAAGGTGTATAGGAAATAAAGATTCATTGAGGGTAAAAGATGAATTATTAGACACACTAATTTACAATAAAGTTTAAAAACTCCTTATTACTATATAAAATATGGAAAAGGGTGATGAATTTATAAAAAGATTATTAATTTTAATCTCAGTTCTTCTTATTTTATTTTTAGTTGTAGAATTATTTTCTCTTACTATAATAAATGATTTAAAAAACACTTCTAATCTAAAAGGAGAATTAGCTACACTTTCAAGAAGTTCAAGTACATACACTTCAAGCTCTTCTTCAAGTTCAAGTTCATCAACTATCCCACCAGATTTTTATCTTCGTGCATATTATAAATTTGAAAACAATGCTTTAGATTCTCTAGGAAAATATAATGGAACAATTTATGGAAACAAAACATTTATCTATGGAAAATCTGGAAAAGCTTTAAACTTTGATGGGAATACAACCTATGTTTCTTTAGGAAATGTCTTAACCAGTGATATGGCTACTTTCACAATAGGCGCTTGGATTAAACTTTCTCCAGGAGCACTCCAAAAACCTCAGAATTATATTTTCCATAAAAATGATGACATGCCAGGAATGTCTATTGGTTCAGATGGAAAAGTATATTATTGCAAGTTGTCTGCTGGAACAGGAGCTTGTTTTGCAAGTTCAATAAAAATTAATGAATCAACCTGGTATTATATTTCTTATACTTTTGATGGGACTACTTTTAAAGGATATATTAATGCTCAGCTTGTAGGAAGCCTTCTTAATTCTGTTGGCACTAAATATTCTCCTGGAACCATAATCAGTTTAGGTAAAGATGAAAAAACACCATCTTTAAACAGATTCTTCAAAGGAGCAATGGATGAAGTTAAAATTTGGAAAAAAGCTTTAACTCAATCAGAAATTATTGCAGAATATACTTATCTTAGTGTTACAAGAAAAATTTCAGGTAACACAGTTACTCTTAATATTTTAAAATATAAACCATTGCTTGAAAATGAAATTATTATGATTGCAGAAGAGCTTCCTTCAGGTATAACTATGACTAGTTCAAGTATTGCTCCAACTTATAAAGATGGAAATATACTTGTTTGGCTGTTTTCATCAAGTTTAGAAAGTTATCTTGGGCAATATAAATTAAGTACACTCCCTAGTTCAATTACTTACACTACTTCAAGCAGTACATCTGGAATCAAAGGAAAATGGGCATTGCAAAATGCAAATGAAGAAGGAGTGATAAAATGAAAATAAATAAAAAATATTTAGTTTGGTTGATAATTATAATAGTATTAGTTATTGCAGGAATGATTATTTATACTTATCTTAAACCTAAACCTTTGGAAAACTCAAATTCTGATAATTCTTTAGGCAATCTAAAACCCCAAGGTCTTGAAAGTCCTGTATCTCAGCCCTCTAATCCTACTAATCAGCCTAATAATCTTAATCTTAGTGATGCTGAAAAATTTTATAGTGTTGTTGAAAAATTAAATCCTACAGAATGCAATAAATTAGGAGGAGAATATAAAACTAAATGTTTAAGTGATATTGATTTTATAAAAAATGCTAAAACTCCTGAATCTTGTTTTGATGAATCAGTAAATATAGACAGCATAATAAGATATTTATGCATGAAAGATGCAAGCATGAGGAGAACTGGCTAAAATGAAATTCAAATATTTTTTAATTTTATTATTAATTGTATTTTTTTCTGTTTCAATTGTTTCTGCATGCTTACTTCATGTTGATAAGGGCAGCTGTTCACAAACTGGTTTAAGTCGTTATATTAGTCCTGATTGGGGACAAGATCATAGTATTGATGAGAGTTCTTCTTGGAGTTTTACATATGACAATAATACTGGATGGAATGGAGAAGGAAGTCTTTCTAGACATGATGTAACTTCATTTTATTCAACAATTTGCAATCTTTTTTATAATCGTAAGATAGTTTGTAATAATATATGCACAGAAACTTGGAGTTCAAGTGAGAGGTGCTCTGATGGAACAAATAATATTAATAGAACAGGTGCAGGACAAACTATTCTTAAAAAGTATGAAAAATTTTTTTATTGTGATGCAGAAATGCCTGGAGCTTTTTGTGCAGGGTATGATAACTGTATTACCTCAAATACTGCAATCAGTATATCAGATTTTTGTATTAAGCAGAATTGGAATGGTATTCCACAAACCACAATTGATATGCCGCAGTCAAAAACAAGTTGTGATTATACTTACAGTGATGGCACAACAACTCATTGCGAATCTGAATCAAAAATTAATAGTGAATATGGATTATGTTGCAATACTGATAGTTGTGATTTAACAAATAAAGATTATACTTGTGATTTATCTGCAGATTATCCTGGAAAAGATTATTGTAATAACATAGATACTAATGGTAATGGATATAATGATGCTTGTTGCCCTGCTAAATTAGGAGATGCAGCAAAATATGTTTTGCCAGTAACAAACATAGAAAAGATTATTATTTCAGGAGAAGGTGGAGGAGATTGTTCTGATTTATATAACAATGCACTAATACGTTCAATGATGAAAACAGGAGATCTTATGTCTTGGGATTGTAGAGCTCTTGGTTGTGAACCAATGCTTGATAAAACAAAAACCCCTTCTGAACAAGCTTGCGGGGGCGATGGAACATATCTTTGTGCTGGAATTGCTTATAATCCTAATTCTGGTCTTTCTTATCAAACTTTAGGTTGGGCAGAAGATGTTTGTAATGCTCTTCCTGAATGCAAATGGGATAGCAAGAATAATGTTTGTGGACAAGAAATAGAAATTTGCAATATTACTTCTCCAAAACAAGTTTGTTCTCCTTGCACTATAGCAACACAAGAACAAGATTGTGGAACAGGAAATAAATGTTGTATTCAAACAGGTGGAATAGGAACATGTTATAATCCTGCTTCACAAGTTTGTTGTGGGCCTGGAAACTGGGTAGAAAATTATGGATATGCAGGATGTGGAGAAAAAAACATGAGGGGAGGAGGAGAACTTGGTTTTTGTGTTGAGTCAGGAGGAGTTTGTTATCAAACTGGAAAAAATACTGAGTGTAAGAAAAAGGATTGGGAACTTCCTCCTGGTTATGTAAAAGATGTATCTGATGATTATAATGTTCTAGTAGGTAATTTACCACTAAAAATTAAAACCCTAGGAAATGCTTTTTGTAGTAAATTAAGTTCAGAAGCTACTTTAGATATTGAAGAACCTTTTGGACAGAAAACAAAAATTGCAACCCCTGGTTGTAATTTTCAATACACCTCTTTGGGTGGTCACAATGGTGTTCATGCATCTTTTGCAACAGACCTTAAAAATGTTCCAATATTTGGGGATATTACTGCAAGATGGCATGCACAATTAGATTATAAAACTAAAATAAAATATATTCGTGGTACTACTGGTTATAAAAAAGTAGTTGATAATGAAGGCAGAGGAAGAGGAGGAGGAAGAGGTGGAGGTGAGCCTGAATACGAAGCAATAATTGGTATTATAGGAGAGGATAAAACATTTGAACTAAAAAGTTGGTTTGGTGGAGGACCTGTGTTTGAAGTTGAGAAGGGTTGGACAATTAATCCATATGTTCTTGTTAATATGGCTGGTGATATATTACCTGGAGTAAACTTAGGAAATGGAATCTTACTTATTGATGCAAATCCAGAAATGATAATAATTAGTTTGCGTTGGCTTTTTTAAAAATGAAAAAAATTAATAAACTAAAAAACAAAAGAATAAAATGAAAAAACAAAAAATATTAATCATAACAGCATTAGTGATATTAATTTCTTTTTCAATAGTAAATGCATCTATGCTTGATACCATTGTATCATTAAAAGCAAAAAACTGCAATCTTATTGACAATCTTATTGAAAATGATTATGTTTCTAGTTCTGTTAGAACAGCACTAATAAATAAATTTGGATTAACTTCTAATTCTAATGCAGTTTGTAGTTTTGTTCTTGATTCTTCTCCTTATACTGAAGAAAACCTATATCTTATATATTATAATGAACCAGAATATGCTGAAATAAATTATCAAGTTGATGGTTCTCATGAATATTTATTTTTATTAGGAATAGATTATACTGCTCTTGACAAAGTAACAGCCCTTGTTGCAAATTATGAAACCTATCAATATTATTTAAAGAGTTATGATACTCAGTATAATTATTTTACATATGGTAGTGGGCATGTTAGTTTAATTCCAGAATATTTTTGGACTTATTATAATTCAAATTATAGAGGCCCTGAAGATGAGGGCTGTGTAGATAATGCTATTGAAAATATTTATCTTGGTAATCAAGGTTCTTATCAAAAGAATGGAGCAGTTCAATTTAGTTCTTCTTGCATTGATGCAAATACAATATCATATGGTTTTTGTTTTGCAAAAGAATTTATAAATCTTAATCATAATTGCAAGTGTGCTGCAGGAAAATGTATTGCAACTCCATATGAAATATTCTATTATTTTGGTTTATTTGACCAGTATGCAGGCCCTCTTGGAAGAATAATAGACAATAATTTAATTAATTCTGCTGTTAGTAGTTGGGTTAGAAATTATTAAGGTTGTTTGATTATGAAAATAAATGAGATTTATTTTAAACATTTTTTTAATAAGATTAAAAAATTTTATTCTAGTAAAAATCAAAAAATAAAAAGGAATTTGGGAAAAGAATGAGAATTTGATTAGATTCTTCTCAGTTCTGAGCGCAATTTCCCTTTTTTTAATTTAAATTCTCTTGGGCTTAATCCCAAGATTGAATACTCTTTAAAGTTAAAAAGAAGAGTTTTCAATTCTCTTAAATAATCTTCAATTTTATATTTTTTTAAAATCTCATAGTATCTTTTAAAATCTATCTCACAAAAAAATAATAAAGAAATAATGTCTATTCTGTCCTTTTCTCCCTTAATAGAATTTTTCCTATTTGAATATGCTTTTTGCTTTAAGATTAAAAGAAGTTCAGGACAAGCAACATCAAAAACCCCTATTTTTAATGTGTAATTTTTTATATCTTCCACAGGAATCGCTAGTTCAGAATAATACTCTAAATAAATATCTATATCTACTTCTTCTTTTTTAATTTCATATTTCTTAAGCCTATCATTTTTTCTAAGAATTTCTTGTTTAAGTTTTTCTAATTCTTCTATACTAACAACTATGTCAACATCTTTTGATTTATTCTGCCTTGTTAAAAGCCAAACAGCCCATCCACCTATAAGAATAAATTTATATTTTTTCGGCAACTCCTGTAAAATCATCCAGCTTTTTTCTGTTAAAAGAGAATTCCAAAATTCATTTTTTTCTTTATCCATTTTAATCTTCTTTTAAACATCAAAAATCTAAAGATTTTTGTGGCTTAAAAATCCTTCAGGATTTTTAAATTTAGTTTATTTTCAAGAGCTTTTAAAAAATCAGAGGCATACCAGTGTTTTATATTCCATAAATCAACAAAAATCTGGGCAATTGTGCATGTTTTTTCATATTTATCCATATTTTCGTCTTTTTTAAAAACAAAAATATTAGGAAACTTATCAGTTTTATTAAATCTTTTTATAATTTCTTTTAATTGCTTTTCATTAGCATACACATAAACCTCTGAGTAATCAGCAGGAACATCTTTAAATTTAAATTTATAAGCAGAATATCCCCCATAAAAAACATCAGGCAAATCTCTTTCTATTTCTCTTACAGGCATCTCTGCTCTTGTTTTATAAATAATATCTTTCTCTAAATTTCTTATAGAGGCCCAATAATAAAGAATTTTCTTTATATCAATGACCCTAAAACCCATCTTTTCTATTATAACTGCCCCCATCTTTTCTATTTTCTTGATAGCTAGGTTAACATTACTTAAAGAAATATTAAGTTTTTTAGAAAGCTCTAGCTGAGTTAATCTTCTTTCCTGCTTTTCCATAGCCTGATACAAAATTTCTCTAAAAACTTGTTCTATTTTTTTCATTTTAACAAATCCTCAGATTTTTAAAATACTGAAAAATTTATTTTTCTTCATTTTTTCGTCACTCAATGCTTTCTAAAATAATATATTCTTATTTATAAATCTTTCGATTTCTATCGAAAGCATTATAATCATACTAAATTAAAAATCGAAACCTAATTTTTAAAACTGCTTTAAAAACTAGCAGAAAAATTTAGGAAAAAAATGAGGATATAAAAATTGGTTTAATAAGAAAAGATATCATAAGGGTGTGAAAGGTTATCCTGCTAATCTTTATGTTAAGTTGTGAAATTGACTTAACACCGCAGAAACTTTTAAATAACTTAATATCCTAATATATTTATAATTAAAAAAGGTGTATAGGAAATAAAGATTCATTGAGGGTAAAAGATGAATTATTAGACACACTAATTTACAATAAAGTTTAAAAACTCCTTATTACTATATAAAATATGGAAAAGGGTGATGAATTTATAAAAAGATTATTAATTTTAATCTCAGTTCTTCTTATTTTATTTTTAGTTGTAGAATTATTTTCTCTTACTATAATAAATGATTTAAAAAACACTTCTAATCTAAAAGGAGAATTAGCTACACTTTCAAGAAGTTCAAGTACATACACTTCAAGCTCTTCTTCAAGTTCAAGTTCATCAACTATCCCACCAGATTTTTATCTTCGTGCATATTATAAATTTGAAAACAATGCTTTAGATTCTCTAGGAAAATATAATGGAACAATTTATGGAAACAAAACATTTATCTATGGAAAATCTGGAAAAGCTTTAAACTTTGATGGGAATACAACCTATGTTTCTTTAGGAAATGTCTTAACCAGTGATATGGCTACTTTCACAATAGGCGCTTGGATTAAACTTTCTCCAGGAGCACTCCAAAAACCTCAGAATTATATTTTCCATAAAAATGATGACATGCCAGGAATGTCTATTGGTTCAGATGGAAAAGTATATTATTGCAAGTTGTCTGCTGGAACAGGAGCTTGTTTTGCAAGTTCAATAAAAATTAATGAATCAACCTGGTATTATATTTCTTATACTTTTGATGGGACTACTTTTAAAGGATATATTAATGCTCAGCTTGTAGGAAGCCTTCTTAATTCTGTTGGCACTAAATATTCTCCTGGAACCATAATCAGTTTAGGTAAAGATGAAAAAACACCATCTTATAACAGATTCTTTAAAGGAGCAATGGATGAAATTAAAATTTGGAATAAAGCTTTAAGCTCTTCAGAGATTATGACAGAATATACTTACCTTAGTATTACAAGAAAAATTTCAGGCAATACAATCACCCTTAATATTTTAAAATATAAACCATTGCTTGAAAATGAAATTATTATGATTGCTGAAGAACTTCCTGTTGGAACAAGCATTGTTAGTTCAAATATTGCTCCAAATTATAACAACACTAATATAATGGTCTGGTTGTTTTCATCAAATTCAGGAGCTTATTTTGAGGGATTTAGTTTAAATATACTTCCTAATTCAATAACCTACACTGTTTCAAAAACAGGTGTTTCTGGAATCAAAGGAAAATGGACATTAAGAAATACAAATGAAGAAGGAGTAATTAATTAAAATGAAAATAAATAATAAAATAATGTTTTTAATGACATTAATTATTTTAATTAATATGGGATTTATTTCTGCTTGTATTACTGATCAATATATTACATCAGAATCTTACTCATACTCATCTTCTGCTGAATACTATGGTGGTCATGTATATAATGGAGGTGCAACTATGGATTTTGTATATGATACTGCTGCTGGAGGATGGGTTGGTACTGGTAGAATAGATGAATCTGGAGGTGCGTGGACTAATACTGAGAGTCTGGGTAGTTTTGTTTCAACCAGTACTATTACTTGTACTGCAGGAAATTGTACTCAAAATTATTCATATTCATCAACTGGTCCATATGGTGGGAGTAGTGATTCAGGGTCAAGAAAAATAGAAAGCCCTAAATCATATGGTGTTGCATATCAGCATGATTATGCCTGCTCGTGCCCTAATCAAACATTTTCTGTTACAAAGTCTACAAGTAATTGTGTTCTAGCCCCAATATATTACGCAAATAAACATTGGACTGAAAAAGGAGCTGCAACTTGCGATTATACAGATTGGAATGGGAAGGAACATTGTTCTTATTCTGTTGATGTTTCTCATAAAGATGGTTTTTGTGAGGATGCAAATGGGGATTGTAATATGGATTCAGATGATTTTACTTGTGATTTTATTCCTGGAATATATAATGGTGATTATTGTAATGTGCATGGTTGTATTGGAGATACTTATCTTGAAAAAAATGAAGATTCTATTAAGAATATGGATAGTGATGGTAATGGATATAATGATGCTTGTTGTCCTGCAACTTTAGGAGCTAAAGAAAAATATGTTTGGAATATAATGAAAAAGAACCTTATCACAGGAAAATGTGAGGATTCTGGAAAAGACAAGTGTGTTGAATGTACTGAGGAGACAGAAACAGAAGACTGTGAAAAAAATGAAAAGTGTTGTGATGGAGATTGTATTCCTAAAAATTGGTGCTGTTGTAAACCTTGTAATTGTAAATTAGGACCTTGCGGTGGGATTCTTGGTTTAGGTGTAACGAACCAGTGCTGTAATGTGCAAGAAGTAAAAAATACAGCTTGTAATCCTATAACAGGATTGCCAGAACCTGTTGCAGACTATTGTGCAGAAACAGTACCTACAACATGCGCTACTTTTGGTCTTCTGGATGATTGGAATTGTGGGAGTTGTGGTAATTGTTGTAAGGCCCAATCTAAAGGAAATACATTTTTTTATAATGGTAGTTCTATTACTTGTAAAGGACATTGTGAAAATAGAGTTGCTGCTGCAGGTATTTTTGATGGTTTTGGTTATGATTGTTATCAATGTAGTAAGAGCCATAATCAAAAAATATATTTTAATGCATGCAAAAAAAATAATGCAGGATTTACAAGTTCTGGGCCTTATAATGTAAATAATGATTGTGTATGTGGTCCTGTATCTTGGGGTCTTGGATTTATTTGTTATGGAGGTAAGTGTAGCGGTAGTATGCAAAGTAGTGCTTTTAATGATTGGGTGAGGAGCATAAGAGCTGCATGGGGAGATGAGTTTAAATTTGCATTCTGGGCATATCTTGCTTTAGGACCAGGTTCTGGTTCTGGTTCTGGATCTTCTGTTTGCTCTCAAGCTAGACCACCAGTAATAACTACTTGTTTCCCTGCTGGAACAAAGATTTTAATGTCAGATGGAAGTGAGGAAAATATTGAAGATGTTGAAATAGGAGATTCAGTAGTTAGTTTTGATGAAAAAACTGGAGAAAAAGTTCCTGGAGAAGTGCTTGAATTAGAACGCCCTATAAGAGACCATATGTGTGAATTGATTTTCAAAGATAATTCAAGTATTAAATTAACTAATGATCATCCTGTTTATACAAAACAAGGCTGGAAAGCAATTGAACCAAACTTATATGAAAATTTAAAAGTAAGCAAGTTGCAAGTTAATGATGAAGTTAAATCTATAGATGAATTTAAAGAATTAATTAAAATAAATTGTTGGGCTGAAACAATTCAAACTTATAATTTAAAAACAATTAAAAATCATTCTAACTTTTTTGCAGAAAATATACTTGTTCATAATAATTGTGGTCAACCTCCACCATCAGGCCCACCAATATTTGGCCCACCAGGCTAAGATTATTAAAAAAATCAATAAAAAGATATAAAAACAAAAACAACTTAAATAAAAAATGAAAAACAAAAAAACAGGAATAATAATAGCATTAATGATTTTGATAAGCCTGGCTATACCAATGGTTTTAGCAAATGATACTCAGAATTTTTTAACAGACATGAAAGCACATCCTGGCAATTATTATATTTTAAACAATAGAACAGAAACAGAGATGATTAGTATTATAAATAATTTTGCAAATTATTTTGGTGTAGATGTAAGGAATACAATAAGTCCAGGCAGAAACTTTGTAGTAATTGATATTGCTGGTGCTAGTGAATCTTTTCCAAATTATACTTATAGTCAAGGAATTACTCGTGCTGAAACATTTACTAGTTTAGAAACAGGTAAAAATATAAATTATACTTCCATATCTCTTTCAATTGAACAAGGTTATGATTATTATCTTGCATCATTAGATGATTCCCAACGATATGAATTAGTAAATAGGTTAGATCTTAATGGAGATATGCAACTTAATGATTATGAAGTAATTTTTAATAATTTAAAATTAGTATTAGATCGTCTTTTAATTTATAGCACTAGTCCTATTGATGCAGATTATATTGAGGTTGCTGAAGGAAGTATTGTTCAGGGCAGGCCAACTTGTGCAGAGTTTGGTGAAAAGGATTATTCTGCTTGGTTTAAAGATGAATTTCTTTATAAAGGACGTCTTTATGAAGATTATTGTACAGAAATGTATTTTGCAGGAGGAGAAAAGTATAATATTATACAAGAATTAACTTGTATGGATGATGGTTATGTTGATTATGGATTTTGGACTTGCCGTAAAGGATGTTCTCATGGAAGATGTATCTGGTCTGGAATTTATTTGGTTGTTGAATATGGAGCAGGAGATATTGATGCCACTAATTTTTATGATTCTCTAAGTGTATGGCTAGATGCTAAGGTTTAACTAAATTGTTTTTGTTTTAGGTAGACAAATTGAGGTGATTGTTTTTATTTATCGAAGATATTTTTATAAAACTAAGATAAAGTTTATAAATGTGTTAGATTTGATATAGATTAATATGAAAAAAGGTGTTGTGATTATTATTGGAATTGTGTTTATTACAATTATTTTGTTTTTAATTATTTATGTTTATAAAATTAAGGGTTTTGAAAAATTTGATGAAAGAACTTCTTTGTGTATAGGTGGTTGTGATAATGAAGCTTGTATAACTGCTTGTAAAGATATGTATTATTTTGCAAAAGCAGAAGGAGATGGTTCTTTAAAATGGTGTTCTAAGATTAATAATGAAAATTCTAAACAAGGGTGTGAAGATTTATTATATTATACTTCATCAATAAAAGATAAAAAGATTTCTTCTTGTGATAATATAAATGAAATAAATTTAAAAGAAAGGTGTAAAAGAAAAATAGTTTATGATGAAGGAATAGAAGGAAAAAATCCAGATTCTTGCAATAAATTAAATGATTGGCCTGAATGCAAGGATATTATTAGAATTAATATAGCATATTATAATAGTGATTTAAGTTTTTGCGAGCAAATAGAAAATAGTGAGATGAAGAGTATTTGTTTAGAAAGTGTTAATTTAAAGAAGGAAGAAGAGGCAAAATTAATACAGCCTCTTGTATCTGAACAAACTAATCCAAATACTAATCCTCCTGAAATATCTTCTACTCCTTATTCAGGAGCTCCTGATTCAGTTGAAGTGGCTGATCCAATAAATGTTTATTTAAATATGTATTAAAAATAATAAGATGTTCAAAAAAAAGAAATTACTTATAATAGGAATATTTTTTTTAGTGCTGAATATTAGTTTTGTTTTAAGTGCAACATATAGAGTTTATAGTGGTTCTAATAATTTTGTTTTTAATGCAAATAATCTTGAATGGAAAATTGATTTTTGGACTCTTGGGGGTCCAAGTTCAGGTAATTTTCCAAGATTGTCTATACCTGAAGCTGGAATAAATCTTGTTGCTCCTGAAGCAACATGGATGGATGATTATAGAGCTGATAGTTGTGGTAATACCCCTGTTAATGGATGGGTTACTACTCCTTGTGAGGGTTGGGATTATTGGTATTATCCTCTTCATTATCCGTCAATGGTTTCTTTAAAGCAGACAGTAAGTCCTGGTTCATATACTTTAAATGCTAAATCTTATGGTTCTGGAATAACAGACACTGTTCTATCTGCTGTTGATGGAGGTTATGGTTGTGGTGTGTTTTGTTATATAATGAAAGTAGATGGTTCTTGTCTCCATGCTGGTAAATGGTGGCGAGCAGATATTTATGACTGTCATCCAAGCCCTGATTCTTGTTATCAATATAATTATTGGTGGGGATGGAAGTGCAATGGTTTGTGGGCTCAAATAGAATTTTATGATGGAACTACTGCAATACCAGGGGTAGTGTTTAATAGTAGTGCTTGGCCAATTATTGGAGATACTAAAGAAAGTTATGATGGTTATAGTGTTACTTGGTTAACAGATAGAAACCCTCAGACTGTTGAAGCTCAACAAACAATGAAAATATGTATGGATGAATGTGTTGCTTCAAGCAGTGGTTGTTCTGTTGCAGGAACTGCAATGTGGAATTGTGTATTTCAAGCAGGAGATTGTTATCATAAGGTTGAAACAGCCTGCGTAGCACCAACCCCTTATTGTAATGGTGCTGGAACTTGTGTAGAATGTAATTATCAAACAGATTGTGGAACAGATGGAAATTTGACTATTTATCAATGTAATGGAAACTGGATTCAACAAAAATATAGAGATTTTTCTTGTAGTGCTAATAAGTGCAGTTCTGTAGATACCTGGCTAAATAAAACAATATGCTCAAGCCCTCAAGTTTGTAATCCTGAAGATCCTAACCCTAGTACTTGTTGCACTCCTAATTGTGGTTCAGTAAGTTCTCCTCATGAATGCGGGAGTAATGATTGTGGTGGGAGTTGTGGGACTTGTCTTGAACCAACCCCGAATTGCAATGAGGATTACACTTGTGAAGGTACAGGACTTGCTTATTGGGCAAATATGAATGGAGATAAAATAGGAGACGGAAGCTCTGTAACACATTCTGAAATTGGTGATAGTGTTCTTTTGATTTATAAGAATATGGGAGCCTATATTAATACTTATAATTTTGTTATTTCTGAAAAAGATGGTGGTTCTTATGATACTGTAAGAACAATTCCTGCAAGTGAAACCTTTAATTATAGAGGAAATTTAGCTGCTAAATGGATTATTAATTCAAGCGAGTTTTATTTAAAGAGTGATGGACTTATAAATAAAGAAGCAGAATTTTATTTTGATGTTAATGGGAATAAATCAAATGAATTAAAAGTTAATGATTCTAGCACTACTCCTTCTAATTCTCCAACAGTTATTATAAAAGAGCCAGTAATAGATTCTCAAGTCAGAGTTGGAAATTTGCTTAATTTCACACAAATTGCAAAAGATGCTGATGATGATTTAAAAATTAGATGGACATTTGAAGATGGAGACAATAGTGAGTGGATGTATAATTGCTTAACAACAGGCAATTGCAATACTACTCATGCTTATGATAGTTCTGGAACTAAAATTATTGAAATTATTGCAAGAGAAATGACAAGAACTCAAGAAGCTGTTAATTATTCTCAGGTTTTTGCTTATGCTCCAGGAATAAATGTTTTTGCAGTTATAACTTCCCCTCCATTTGGAAAGATTTTTACAGGCCTTGGTGCAGTAGATGTTTTTTTTAATGCAAGTAGAACTTATATTGCGAATTGTACTATTGGAGGGTGTAATCCCCCCTGCACTTATGATGTAGAAGATCTGCATTGTTATAATTTAAATAAAACAGTACCAACAACTATCCCTGCTAGATATAATTTAGATTTTAATTGGACATTTAGTGAAGGTATTGGAAGAACTGGGAGATGGTATCCGCTTGATGAGAATAATTATAAATGGGTTGTAAATTTTACAAGATTATTTATTGCCCCTACTGCACACTGGGCAAAATTAAGGGTAGATTATAATCCTAAAATTGCATAAAATTTAGATATTTTGTTTAACCATAATGAAAACATTTATTTCGATAATCTTTTATTAGTGATATTAAACATTTTTAAGATTTTCAAGAGCATACTCTAAAAATATTAGAAAATTCAGAAAGATTTATATAGAGACATATCCTGTATTATAGATGGAATGGAAAAGAGGGCTTAATTTTTCAAGAAAGAAGTATAAAATAATTGAAAAAAATATATTTATACCCCACATAAGAAAGGATGGCAGAGCAACTATTCCTTATCAAATTCTTCTAAATTTTAATATTTCTAAAAAAGAAATTGCATTAATTAAAATAAAAGGTAATGGAATAGAAAAATTAAGGATTAAGAAACTTTATGCAGAAACCAATAGTTATACAATTTCATTAAAAGCAGAAAAAAAATTTAAAAATTTAAAAATAGAAGTCTTAGATATTATATCTGAAAAAGATGCTCTGTCAAGAAACCCAGAAAATGATTTTTCTTTAAAGAATTTTATACCTCAATTTACTTCTTCTAATAAAGGTTCCACTCCAATCTATTTATTTGAAATAAATTCTAATTTGATTGTAGGAGGTTATTACAAAAAAGATTTAAAGATAAAAAATAAAATTGATTTTAATGATTCTTCACTAGAAGCCATAGGGCTTTATTTTGCTGAAGGAGGAAAAACAGCATCTTCTTTTACAAATTCATGGCCAAATGCTATTAATTGTGTTTTGAATTTCATGGAATATCTTTTTAATATCAAGAAAAAAGAAATAAAAGCAAGTATATGTTGTAATTATTCTCTGAATAATAAACAAAAAAAACTTGAATATTTCTGGAGAGTTCAAACAGGAGTTTCTAATTTTTCAAGGGGGTTACACTTTAATAAAAACTCTACTTCTCCACAAGGAATTCTTGAATTATACTTTTGTAGTATAGTTATAAAAAGTATTTTAGTCAGTATAATTGAGAAAATCTTAGATTATGATATTAACATAACCCCATTATTAAGAGGGATATTTTCAGGTGATGGAAGCCCAATATTGCAAAACAAATACTGCATAACCCATAATCTTGCTTTTAATAATAAAGAAAAAAAGTTTTATTTAAATGTACTTAAGAAAAATTTTCCAAACACTAAAATTAGTATTGTAAAAGGAAGATTTGTTGTTTATTCTTCATGGGAAGAAAATAGAGAGCTATTATTTAATGATATTTATATGTTTAATTCTATTAATAGAGGGAAATTTGCTAGACAATTTTTCGCATTACCAAAAACAAAGAGAATGTTGTCTAGTGATCCTAAATTGCAAAGATTTCTAAAAAACAAATATCCTAAAATAATTTCAGAACTTTTAAATACTTACAGAAAGTTAGTTAACTTAGGTATTCAAAATAAAGATTTTATTAAAAACAAGGAGAAAATATGGATAATTTGATTTGCAATGCTGATTTACATATACATGGTTTATATTCTGCGGCAGTAAGTCATGATATGATCCCAAATAAAATAGCTGAACAAGCGCCCTTAAAAGGACTTAATCTAATTGCAACTGGAGATATATTAAATTCAAGATGGATAAAGCTTGTAAAAGAACAGCTTAATGAAAGCAAAGATTGTGAGGGATTTCTTGAATATAAAAATGGCATGAAATTTATTTTACAAACAGAAATTAATGATATGAATAGAGTTCATCATATTATATTATTTCCTAACTTTTCAAAAGTTGAAGAAGTTAGACAAGCTTTTATGAATAAATGTAAGGATTTAGATGTTGAAGGAAGACCAACCATACACTTAAATGGCGAGGAAATAGCTGAAATCTGTTTGAAAGCAGATTGCTTGCTTGGATTCTCTCATGGGTTTACCCCATATTTTGGTTTATATTCAAAATATAATTCTTACAAGGATTGTTATGGTAAATATTGGAATAAAATCTATTTTATGGAACTTGGATTAAGTGCTGATACTAATATGGCTGACAGAATTTCCGAGCTACATAACTTAACTTTTACTTCAAATAGTGATGCACATTCTCCATGGCCAAATAAGCTTGGCAGAGAATTTAATGTTTTTCAGCTAAAAGAGATAAATTTTGAAGAGATTAAGAAAGCATTAAAAAGAGAAGATAGAAGAAAATGTATCTCAAACATAAAATTTAATCCCTTAGAAGGCAAATATCATAAGACAAGATGTACTGGCTGTTTAAAATTTTATGAGCCTGAAGAAGCAATAAAATTAAAATGGAGATGTTCAAATTGTAATAAATATATAAAAAAAGGAGTTGATTATAGAATTCACGAAATTGCTGATTTACCAGAAGGAAAACATCCAGATTATAGGCCGAAATGCATTTATATTATTCCTCTAAGTGAGATAATTGCATTAGCATTAAATATAAAGAATGCATGGTCAATTAAAGTTCAGTTAATTTGGAAAAGATTTATAGAAAAATTTGGTAATGAAATTAAGGTTCTTTTAGAAACAGAAATAAGTGAGATAGAAAAAATTGATAAAGAAATTGCTAAATATATAAAATATTTTAGAGAAAATAAGATTGAATATATTCCAGGAGGAGCAGGGGTTTATGGAAAATTAGTCAGGCCAAACGAAAATATAAATATTAACAATTTCAAGAAAAAGCAAGCTTCTTTAATGGATTTTGCCTAAAAAAAAGTCAAATTATTTTAATATCTTTATATTATTTAGAAAAAAACTTACATTTTTAATTTTAATACTCAGCTTTTTTCCAAAGAAAAATCACATTTTTGTTTTTTTGCTTCACTCTCAATTTTATTTATTATTTTATTAATTTCTGATTTTAATTCTTTAAAATTTTCTCCAATCATTAAAAGCCTGTATTTTCCTGCTGCAATATAAGAAACCTCACATCTTGAATTTTTACACGCATTATTTATTATTTCCTTTATGATTTTTATTCCTTCAGAAGATTTATTTGAAAGTTTGAAAATTTGTTTTATTTCTTTGGGTTTTTCTTTTTTTGATTCTAAAATTTGAATTATTTTTTCAGCTTCTTTTTTACTTATTAATTTTTCTAAATTTTGTGGGTGTTCTTTAATTTCTTCAAAAAAATCAAAAATGCTTTGTTCTTGAATTATTTTTTCAATTATTATGCCTGCTTTTTCTTCCCCTAAAACTGTTTTTAAAATTGCATTATAAGTTTTTTCTTTTTTAATTTTATCTAAAAGCTCTTTTTTCTCATTTTGTTTTACTCTTCTTAAAGATAGCTGCACTCTTCCATTCTTTATACTTAGTACTTTACAGACAATTTTTTTTCCTGGCACTACATAAGCTCGTAAATTCCTAATTCTCCCAGGAGCAATTTCAGAAGTTGTTATTGTTCCATCTACATTATCCTGCACTTTAACAAAAACAGTAGTTCCTATTATCTTATCCACAGTACAGAGTACAATTTGTCCTTCTTCTAATTGTTCCATACAAAGAGAATTTTAAGAGAGGTTATAAAGTTTATGTTTTACAAAAATAAACTTTAACTCTTAACATCAATATAGCCCTACTTTACTCAGCTCAATTTATTCTTGCTAAATCTTCTCCTCTTGCTCGAAGATTTGCTGATATTTATTAATAGTTATATAATAAATCTCGACATCGTTAGATGTGGGCATTTTTAATTTAGAATCTTAAGAATAAAATAAAAATTAAAAGTACGAATAGAACAAATGTTAAGTTGGATACTTAACAGTTTTACAAAAGTTTAAAAACCTCTTATTACCCATGTTTTTATGAAAAGTAAAAACAGATTCATAAAAGTCAGATGTCAAGGTTGTAAAAATGAGCAGAATATTTTTGAAGGAGCAACCACAAAAGTAAAATGCTTAATTTGTGATGCTATTCTAGCTGAGCCAAAAGGCGGAAAAGCAGAGATAAAAGCAAGAGTTGTTGAAGTTTTGAATTGATTTTCTCATATTAACCTTATTCTATTCTTATGTATTAAATACTTATATTTTGATAATTTTACAAGATTAATTAAGAATCATAGATATATTTTGAGCTTTTATGGAAAATTGCGAAGAAATAATATCTTAATCTTTATTTATCAGCTCCTTCGGAACTTCAAATTTTTTATTTGAGAATACAATGTTTTGTGCTTGGGATATGGCTTCATTACATAATGCCATCATTTCATCATATTGCTCTTCAACTTTTTTTATCTTAATTTTAGAGCTGTATCTTGCATCTTCTCTTTCATCTACAGCACTTCCTTTGTCTTTCTCTTTGTAAACCATTATTTTTTCAATAAATTCATTATCATAATCAATTAATCCCTTTTCCTTAACATATTCCAAAAATAGGGCAGTGCATCTTTGGCTTCTTGTTTCAACACCAAATTTAGATAAAATAGCCAATGCACAGTAATATCAAGAAAATCCTCTTCGTTTTGTTTTGGATTTTCTGGATGATCCAAAATTGAAAACCTAAACTAATACTGCATTCTAAAGAATGTAGTTTTCAATTTATGGACATAATGAATAATACCACTCTTCAAGGATTTTGTAGTCTGCTCTTTCTTTTTTATATAAATCACAAAACCTTAAACTATCTCTTGCTTTGTCTAGATAATCTTTTGCTTTTTCTATAGAAAGGGCCACAATAAGCAGGCCTTTATGCTTTTTACCTTTCTGCTCGTCTTTCACAGCACTTTTAAAACACTCTTGAAGTTTTTTATTCATTGTAAGCTTTTAATGAATTTAATAAAATTTTCTTGCCCAAAGATGACTATACATTTTTTGAAAGCATCTAAATAAGCTTTATTCCCATCTTTTAATTCTTCTTTTAATTCTTCTTTTAATTCTTCTTTTGTGATGTCTATGGTATGAATCTTTTTATTTTGAGTTATCTGTATGTTTCTAATTATTTTATCGAGTTTTGTAAAGTTTTTCTTATTTATTACTAAATTTAAAATATCAATATCATTTGCTTCTTTAGGTGAATGCAAAATGCTCCCAAATAATATAAGAAATTCAACTTGATTTTCTAGTTCTTTAAAATTATGCATCCACTTTTCTTGTTTAAGGCTATCTTCTGTTAATATTGCAGCTAATGTTTTCTCAGCAAGTGGATTTTTCCAGTTTAGTGTTACTTCATAAGCACTTGTTTTTCCTTCTCCAATTGGAGCAAGGTTAATCAGGCTCTTTGATTCTAATCTTTTAAGTGCTTTCCAGGTTCCAGGTCTTTTTATTCCTATTTCTTTTGAAAGAGAGGTTATAGTGTGTTTTTTTGCAATATCCTTTAGTAAGAGCCTCAAGATGTTTTCATCAGATTTTTCTAACATAGCCATTTTGAAATTTTTGTTTCCTAATTGGAAATAGTTATTTCTTTTAAGGAAATAGTCTTTATAAATCTTTCTATTTCAAAAAATAAATCCCTAGAATGATGTTTTTAAACCTATTTTTCAGCACATTTATATCTTTATTAACTCAACTTCAAGCTTGTTTTTTATTAAATCAATAAACTTATCTTCATCTTCTCTTCTGATTATGCACCCAGCTGCTTTTTGATGCCCTCCAGATTCTCCTCCAATTATTTCTGTTATAGATTCCATTAATTCTTTGAGATTTCTATTATATTTTGGATTTCTTCCAGCCATTCTAGTTGAAATTTTAATTTTATCTTTATCATAAGCCATTCCAATGATTATTGTTCCTTCCTTATAAATTGATGAAAAAGAGAGTATACTTGTAAGAGTCCCTATTAATGTATCTTTTATTTTATCTTTTACATTGATTATTACATATTCTTTTCCCTGTATTTTATTATTCTGTTCAATATGCTTTAATCCAGAGATTATGTGCTGGCGATATTTTACATAAATTCTTTCTGCATTCAGCCTTGCTTCATTGTTTCCTAAACAAAACATTAAAGAAGTGGATGGATGGCCCATTCTGCTTCCAGCATTTATTATTGCAGAAATTTCTCTTGCATCTTCAATTTTATTAAAAAATTTTATAAGATATAAATTTCCAAGATATTCTTGTGATTTTTCTTTTCCAGAAAGACGCAACATAACCGCAGTTACTAAATTTTTCATTTCTTTTTTATTTAAGTCAATAAGAGCTTTATAGGTTTTACCAACTTTTTCTATTCCTGCTTCTTTTAAAAGTTCAAAAGTTCCTTTTGCATCTCCAGTAACCCCTGGGATAAAGGGCCTTGAACTATATTCTAATGCCTTGTCAAGTGGTCTTGTTGAGGGATAAATTAAAAGCCCTTTTTTAATATAAACATTAGAATCTTCTATGATTATAGAAGTAGTTTTAGTGATTTCTGATTCCATTGTGTCTCCAATCCTTCCAACTATTGCTAAATGTGCTAAATCTTTATTTTCTTCTGAGATTTCTTTTGAAATAAGATAAGTTATTTCTGCAGTGCATAAATTTTCACATCCCTCTATTAGGTGGGGGTTTATTATTTTGATATTTGCAGCAGGAATTTGATTTTTTATTTCATGATGATCTATTATAAAAACTTTATTTTTTAATTTTGATAATTCGTTTAAATGATTTGACCCTAAATCAAGAAGAACTATTGTTTTATCATCTGGAAAATTTTCTATTTCTTCTTTAGTTAGTGATTTAAGGATTTTGACTGAAAATTGTTTAGCTAATCTTTTTAAGGTTTTTATAAGGATTGCTGCAGAAGTAATTCCATCAGTGTCAAAGTGATTTACTAAATAAATTTTTTCTTCTTTAGTTTCTTGCAAAAAGTTTTTAGTGAAATTTTTAATTTCGTCAATCATATATTAACCCCTTTTTTATTTTGATAATATTCTTTATTTTTAATATTATTAATCTTTATCTTATTAATGCTTTACAGATGAGTTAATTAAGCTCCTCATCAATAACATATTAGTTTTATTAATTATTAAATTAATTTTTTTATCTTTTCTTTTTCTTTGAATAGTCTTCTCTTTTTTTAAGTTTGGCTTTAGTGATTATTAATGAGAGCTCAGCTCTTTTATCCTGTTCATGTTTTTTGTAATGAGAGATTATTTTTTGTAACTTGTTTTTAAGATTTAAGTCTGTTGGTTCTTGAAATTTTTCTTTTAGAATTTTACTTATTTTAAGGTTATATATTTTAACCTTAGGAATACCATATTGATCTCTTAGAACAAGCCCTATTTTTTCAGCTGTTAATCCTTTGTCAGCTAGTTTTAAAACTATTGCTCTTACTTCTTCTTCTGTATATTTTAACCAGACTGGTTTTTCTGTTTTATTTGATTTTTTTGTTTTTGACATGATAATCTCATGTGATTTTTGGTTTAAAAAGTTATTTGTTGATTAATAAATATCTATCGTTTAGCGGTCAAGAATAGGTTTAATAGGTTTATAAGTTCAAAAATATTCTAATCTTAATGAGATTGCTATTTGAAAAAGGAAAGCAAAGAGAACTTTTAAAGAAAGAAAAAGAAAAACGTAATCTAACTTGGGACAAATTCGCATTTGAATTAGGAATAAAACATTCAAAACTTAAAACTTTTTTTAATAATGAGGTTTTGATTGATGATAAGACCTTCAATAAACTAGAAATAAGGCAAGACTATAAAAAATTTATTATAAAAAGATTAAATGAAAATTGGGGGCAATCAAAAGGGGGTAAAAATTCTAAAGGGAATACTAAAGAAATAAAAATTCCTAAAAGAAATGAGAAATTAGCAGAACTTTGGGGGATTTTGCTTGGCGATGGAAATATACAAAGAATCTTTGGTTATAAACTAGGGACTTATGATATAAATGTAACTGGACATTCTATTCTAGACAAAGATTATATTCTCAATTTTGTTAAACCTCTTGGAGAAAAATTATTTAAAGTTAAAGGGAGATATTATTATTCTAAGCACAGTAATGCGATCCATCTCTATTTTGATAGCAGAAAAATTGTAGACTTTTTCGAAAAAGAAGGATTTAAAGCAGGAGATAAAATAAAAAATCAAGTTACAATTCCTAATTGGATAAAAGAAAACCCAAAATTTTTATCAGCTTGTTTAAGGGGGTTACATGATACTGATGGATGTTTTTATAGACTAACTAATCAAAATAGCTTTCAGATAGGTTTTACAAACCTCAATCATACATTATTGATTGATGCTAGAAATGGATTATTATCTTTAGGGATAGGAGTATCTAAGATAATTGATAATAGAAAATATGTTGTAACTAAAAAATCTGAAATAGCAAAATTTTATAAATTGATTGGATTTCACAATCCTAAGCATCTTAATAAGATAAGAGCTTATTTTAAAGCCCTGTAAGATAGTGGTCAAGTCCCAAGGTCTTTGGAACCTTGTACCCAGGTTCGAATCCTGGCAGGGCTATCTGATATTCTGCACATAAAGAGGTGTTAGACCTTAGGAGATTAGGAGGTAATTCTTGCGAGAATATGCGATAAGCCAAGCAATGGACTACTTTTATAAATCCATTTTAATTAGAATTTCTATGAAAAGGAGGATATAATGAATACTTTAACAGTTTCTTTAATTATGGCAATAGTATCCCCATTTATTTGGGGATTTATGAACACTTTAGACAAATTTGTCGTATCTCGCAAGATAAAAAATCCTCTGAGTTATACTCTTGTTGCTGGATTAGTTAATCTATGTATCGGCGTAATATTAGCATTATTTTTAGATTGGTCTAACTTAACATTATTAAATTTGGGTTTTCCTTTGCTCGCAGGAGTTATCTTTGGTTCACAATTCTTTCTTTACTATTATATGTTGTCAAAGGAAGATGTTTCTGATGTAATTGGATGGATATATGTCTATCCGATTATCGTGGCATTATTATCTTTTTTCTTCATAAATGAGAAACTATCTCTAATTAGCTATGTAGGAATGGGTCTTATTCTGTTTGGAGCTTTGATGTTATCGATTAAATCCAAGAAAATAAAAATAAAAGTAAGCATATGGGCAATTATCTCTCTAATTCTAATTGTTGCATTATATGAATTTTTTATTAAGATTGCTACAGCAAGTATCCCTGAATTAAATGGTATTTCTTTAAGTTGTATTGCAGTGGGATTAGTCATTAGCTTAGGATTTATCCATAAAAAGACAAGAAAAGGATTTACTAAAGAATTAAAAAACATCAAATGGGCTATATTAGTTGAGTCTTTAACATTCTTTGGAATATTTACAACATATTATTCAATGGCAGGATTACCCGCAACAGTAGTTTCTTCCTTAGCTGCAACCCAACCATTAACAGTATTAATCATTGAGAAAATATTTTATAAAGCAGGATACAGCATAAGTAAAGATAAAAATTTCTTATCAAAATTAATTCCTATCAGTTTAATAGTCTTAGGCGTAATAATAATGTATTCTCAAGAATTAATGCTCCTGCTATTTTAATTCATCAACGATAAAACCTCAAATTCTCAGTATACATTTATATATCAGTAGAGCTTATTTTCAGTAAATGTTAATAAACAATCAAAAAATAAAGATGCGTAAAAAAGGTTCGGAAACTACCATTTCGCTGAATTCTATAACTGATGAATTAAAGGATATCCGAACTACCGACGTCCAAACTCCCAAATCCCACGTTTCGCTCAGGGCGAATCCTGGCGGGGCTATTGATTTATTTTTGATTTATAAGTTTATTTGTATGTTATATTATAATTTTATTTTAAAATAGTTATTTACTTGATTATTCATGAATTTTGATATTGAACAAATTATTTTAGATAATACAAAACATATAAAAAATAGAGAAGATAAGGAGCATTCTAAAATGTGGTTAAGAGCCTATTATATAATAAGTAATGAGACCGGAATCCAGCTTAAAGATACTGTTAATTATAGTTATTGTTTTGTGAAAAAAGGCAAACTTTTTGGAAAAATAGGGGTTTATAGCAGGACAGATGGATATGTAGATTATTTTAGATTTGGCAGGAAACCGGTCGGTTTTGATATAGGAAGCGAGGATATTTTTTGTAGCAAAAACCCTATTATGCTTCTTGAAGAAAGAGAGAAATTTTTTAGATTATTTTAATGCTTGTCTTTATATCTTCCTCTTGCTTCAACTTTTTCTAAAATAGAAAGATTTAAATAATTGGTATAATTATTAATTATACCATGGTTGTTCAAACTAAAACAAAAATACGAGAATGGGGCAATTCATTTGGAGTAGTTATTCCAAGAGAATTAGTTCTTAAGGAGGGATTTAAGGTAAATGATAGAATAACCATTATTATTAATAAAAAGCAAAGTTTAGAAGAGTTTTTTGGGAAAGGAAAAGGAAAAATTAAAGATGCACAAAAAGAAAAAAACGAGGCAAGAAAATTATGGGAGATGGATTGACTTTTTTCTTTGATAGTTATGCTTTAATCGAGATTTATGAGAAAAATCCAAATTATGAAAAATATGCAAAAGCAAATGTAGTGACTTCTTATTTTCAAGTTTATGAGGTTTATCATATTTTAATAAGAAATAGTTATTCAAAAGAAGAGATAAAAGATTTTTTTGAGTTTCTTCAAACTCTTTGCATTGAACTGGACTTTGAGTGGATCCCTAAATCAGTTGAATTTAGAAAGGAACATAAAAAAAGAGAACTCTCTTATGCGGATTGTTTGGGGTATATAATTGCAACAGAGTTAAAAATAAAATTTTTAACTGGGGACAAGGAATTCGAAGATTTGTCAAATGTAGAATTTGTTAAAAAATAGCATGGACCTTGTGGGCTATTGATTTATAAGATATATCTAATGATTCTTATATCTTCCTCTTGACTCTACTTTTTCTAATTGTTTTAAGATTTTATCTTTATCCTTGCTGTTATAACCTTTAATTATATGCTCAAAAAGAGATTGCCAATATTTAAAGTGTTTTGCTTCTAATGCTTGTCTTATCAAATGCAAGTCAACTGCCTTGTCTTCAATTCTTTCTGAATGAAAACCTAAACCAAAATCAATAAAATAAACTTTGAAATTATTATTTTTATTATTGATATCTGATAATCCTTTATTAATCGAGTTATCTTTTATTCTATTTTTATTATTAAGATTTATTAGTTTATAAGGATTAATTGAAATTTCCTTTATACTTTTTAAATCCTCAACATAAATCATATTTGAAGTTGTCAAGTCTCCATGGATAATATCAGAATCATGGATTTTTGCTATTTCCTGTCCTATTTGTTCTGCGATTTCATTTTTGTTTTTTAAATCATCTAAACAATCTGAAAGTTTTTTCCCATCAATATATTCCATAATTATTTCATTTTCTTTAGTTTCAGTTATTTTTGGAACATTAATTATTGATTTTAATTTATTGATAATTTTAGCTTCTGATTTTGTTCTTGATTTCCTTAATTTTAAATCCAATTCAGGATGCCTGTATTTTTTTGAAATTCTATCTTTTACAACTTTGTCGTTTATCTTATAAATAATTGCTTCTGCACCTTGTGCGATTATTTTTTGTGACATAATTTATATTTCTATTTTTGGTTTATATTTTTTTATGTGCTCAATTATTTCCATATCCATCATATGCTCATTAAAACCATTAATAACATTTATGCTGTGGTTTCTTGTTATTTTGATTATTGAAATTTGTTCCTGAAAGCTTAATTTTTTCAATTCTCTCTTTGTTTGTTCATTATCTACTATTGTTTTTTTAAATTTAATATTATTTTTCTGCAAAAATTCTTCTATGTTTAATGAATGTTCGCAATTTGGAACAGAATATAATTCAATTTTCATTTTTTTATGATATTTGTTTCTTTTAAATATCTATCAGTTAATTGTTCTATTAAATTTAAGTCAATATTTGTGTAACCTTTAGAGATTCTTAAAAGAAGTTCTGCTTTAACTTTACTCATTATTTTCTCTCTGATATAACTAATATCCTTAAATGGAAAAGAAGTTTCTTTTGGGTTTATTTTTTCCCTATATTTTTTTGCTATTACCAAGCTATTCAGCAATTCTTTGTCATATTTAATAATTAACTCATTCTGGAATGTTGCTTTTTCTAATATTTCATGGGTTATTGAATTAGATATATTGCTTATAAATAATTCTATTAGCTTATTTCTGTTCTGAACCATCTTTAATCCCTGCCATTATTTTATTAAATATTTTATTATAATATTTTTTATAATCCTTTAAAAAACTATTTTTTTCAAGTAAATTTTGTTTTATTTTTTCACTTTTTATATCAAAAATATTATTTATTTCTTTTTCCAGATTTTCATTGTTAATTTTTTTGTTTTCTAGAAATAAAGAAACAGCAAGCATATTTCTTATTAAATAATATTTTTCATCTCCATTTAAAATATCGAAATTCTCAATTAAAACTTTGCTTTTTAAAAGATGCAAGTCTAGTATTTTATAATTTATTTTTTGCTTTATCTTATAAATAAGTCTCTTTTTAGAAATATATCTGCTCAACATCATTTGGTAAAGTGGGTCTGATGATAAGCCCTTTATGAGTATTTTGTTATCTAAGAAGATAATATGCGGCTTAATTCCTACCTGCTCCTTTATTTTTTCTTCTATTAATTTTATATTACTATCATTTTTACCTATCAAAATTATATCTATATCATTAAAATCAAATCCTTTATCTAAGAAAGAGCCAGTAATTATCATGTTCTCGAATTCAGCTGTTTTTTTAATTATCTTCATTAACTCATTTATTATATTAAGCTTTATAGGTTCTATTTTTTTAATATTATAAAAATATGGTTTTTCAACTGATTTTCCCATGTTTTCTTCTGTATCTAAGGGTTTTATAATTACATAGCTTCCAGCAGAAAAACCGCCCCTATTTTTTGGGATATAGATTTGGTCCATTTTACTCCCCTTGCTTATTCTTGATATTATTTCCATATTACGTAATATAACGTAATAACCTTATTTAAGCTTTTCTATTTTATTTTTAGATTAAGAATTAAAAGAATTAAACCCTAATTTTTCTTAACAAAATTATGCTACAAGTTTCTTTATTATTCCTAAGTAAGTTAGTCTGGGTTTTTCATCCAATCTCCTAACAACCATCTTACCTTTAGTATAACCTAAATCCATATATTTTTTCATTGCTTCTGTAATTGTTTTTCCAAAAACATATTTTCCAGAAGTTGTATCAATAGCTACTATCTCATTTATGTGTTTCAACATTTCTTCTAAATTATTTCTATAAATTCGTTCTGCTTTTTGCGCTAGTTTTTTAAGCTCTCTCATATTCTCTTTTAAACAATAGTGTATTTAAAGATAGTTGTAACTGTAGCTAAAAATGTGCTATCTCACATCCTCATTTTTTTTCCAAATTTCTTTGCAAGTTTCATCATTTGCTTTTGAGAAAGCCCTTGGCTTGGGTCAATATCCGAAATTCCTGCTGTTCCTTGAGTTAATTCTTTTAACATCTTATACTGCTTAATTAATTGCCTAATATCACTTGTTTTTGTTCCAGAGCCTTTTGCTATTCTATTAAACCTGCTTGTTTGTTTTTCAATTATATCTGGGTTATTAATTTCTTCCTCTGTCATTGAATTTATTGCATGCTCCCATTTTTTCATTTTATCTTCTTGGGTTCCTAAAAGATTGTCTGGAATTTTTGCTTTCCCTAAACCAGGAATCATTTCTGCTATTTTTGATAAGCTTCCCATACCTTTCATTTGTTTTAATTGCTGTTGAAGATCTCTAAGATTAAACTCTCCTTTTTCTAATTTTTCTTTTAATTTTTTCTGTGATTTCTGGTCAACTGCAGATTCTACTTTTTCTAATAACCCTTCTAGATCTCCTAACCCTAATAATCTTGAAATAAATGACTTTGGATTAAATGTTTCAAAATCATTTATTTTTTCTCCAGTACCAATAAAATAAACAGGTGCTTTTGTTTCAGCACAAGCAGTTAAAGCTCCTCCTGCTTTTGCAGTACTATCCATTCTTGTAATTATTATTCCATTAATATTGCAAGCTTTTTGAAATTCAGAAGCCTGTTGTTTTGCAGCCTGCCCAATATCTGCTTGAATAGTTAAAAGCATATAATTTGGTTTTATTTTTTTCTCTAATTCTATTATCTCTTTTACAAGCTCTTTGTCTAATGAGTGTCTTCCTGCTGTATCTATTATAACTAAATCATAATCTTCTAATTCTGCTTTATATTGCTCATATATTTTAATAGGATTTTTTTCAGATTTGTTAGAAATTTTTGATTTCTGAGCACTATCAAAATCCGAAGATTTTGAAGTATTTACAAAAACCTTTATTTTAATTTGACTTCCTAATTGTTCTAATTGGTCTGAAGCAGCAGGCCTATGAACATCAAGGCCTAGAATTGCTGTTTTAAACCCTCTTTTTGAATAATAAGCTGCAAGTTTTGCTGTTGTTGTTGTGTTATGAACAATAAATCCTTCTGAAATGAAACTATGATTATCTTGAACAGTTAAATCATAGACATATTCTTCATCATTCTTTATAGGAGTTATTTTATTAATTTCTGACCAATAAACATTTGAATTTGATAAATTCTCTAAAAATTCTATTAATTCTACAGAATTAGTTTCTTGTATTTTTTGTAAAAAAGTTTTTCCATTATTGGTTAAGATAATTTTATTTGAGTTATTCTGAATAATATTCCAATTTTTTAATTGATATAATAATCCATTAATTTGCTGAGTTTTATAATTTTCTTTAATAGAATTATTTTTAATGCTTGTTAATAAATTTAAAAACATGCCCTTCTTCTTTTGTTTATAATAATTAATTAATTTTTGTAATTTTTCTCTAGATATAATCCCCCTTTCTTCATATCTCCCATAACTATACACAGCATTTTTTTGAATCTCTCCAATTGAAAATCCATTTGCAATTCTAATTTCTTTTAAAAGTTTTCCTAATGGTATCATGTCTTCTTTTCCACTGCCTTGAATTAATCCATAATCCTTAAATTTATCAGCTCTATTTTGTTTTCTTTTTATGAGATAACCTATTTTTTCTGCATATTTTTCTGCAGATTTTGACTTAATCATTAATCTCCAATAGGGAACATTGTTAATTATTTTTTTTGAAATTGTTGATATTATACAAAATCTTTTTAACAGTATACTCATTTGTTCAGTTAATATGTGACTCTCTGATGTGAGTTCGATTTGTCTGTGATTGCGTGAAGGTGATGAGTCACAATCAAAATATGCTCTTATAAATGTTCTGATAGTTTCATTGTCTGAAAGTAATATTTCTTCAGGGACTTTAAGTTCTCTTCCCTTTTTTCCTGGTTTTAAATGGAAGATAGATAATAGATTAACTAAAGTTTTTGAACAAATTCTTATGTCATACATCTTTTTTGTTCTTTTTGCCTTTTTTATTATAGGTTCTATATTAAAAATAAGTTTGGATAATTCTTTCACCCTCTTGATTATTTCAGGATCTTCATTTGAGATCTGAAGGTATTGGGATCTAATATTTCCATCTCCCATTAAATAACCTAAAAACTCTGCTAGTTCTATTGTTAGGGTGGTTGGGAAAGTTATAATTTTTTGACTTTGATATCCTTTAATTTTTAGAATATTCGGATATTTTTCACTAATAAGTTCTATGGGAAATCTATATTTTTTAATACTTGAAGTTAAATAACAATAATTCTTTTTATAATATAATCTTTTACAAATTTCTCTTAAATTCTCATTTTTGAAATAGATATATTCTCTAATTTCTTCAGGTGTTAAATAAATATCTAAATTAAATTTTCTAATTTTATTAAACAACAATTGTAATTCTCCATTTATTCCTATTTCTCTTGGTGTTGCAATATAATCCCCTTCTTGAATTTGGTCAGCTCTTATTTGTTCAATTTTTCCATTCCTTAAAACAAAGAATGGATGCTCAGGCGTTACTTTTATTGAATAATCATTTCCATTATCTAAACCTATTTCATAAAGTTCTTCTTTTTTTAATTTCCAGAGGTGAGTTATTTTCTTATCCTCAATTTTTAAAGTTTTAGGATTAAATGATTTAGCATAAATCTCTTTTGATAATTCTATTACTTCACCATCTTCTAAAATTTTTTTTATTTCTCCAGTACCATATTTTTCATAAATATCTTTTATTTTAGTATATTCTCCATTATTTAATAGAACTTTACTTTTTGCATGAATACATTTACCAGCTCCATATAAACCTAAAAGCATAATTTTGTTTTGTTTTCCTTTTTTAATTTCTAATTCTTTTTTCTCTCCTCCAATAAGAGCTAAAATCTCATCATGTAAAACCTTTGTTAAATGCTCTTTTTTCTCAATTCCTTTGATTTTTTCATCTTCACCAGCTTTTTTAATTCTATCTCCTAGTTCTTTCACTAAATGAACATTAACATCTGCCTGAATTAATGCCCTCTGAAGTTCTTTTACAACACTTTCTATTGTTTTTTTGTCAATAAATATAGCTCCAGCTATTTTGTCAAATCCTCTTTTCAGAGCAGAACCAAGTGAAGATAACATTTTAATTATTATAAAGTATCAATAGGGCTTTTTATATTTATCACCTTTTATTTTAGGGGATTAGTTTATAAATATTTATTTACTTCTTGATATATGAAAATCCTTGCAATTGGAGATTTTCATGGGAAATTTCCTGAGAAACTGAAAAAAAGAATTGAAAAAGAAAAAATTGACTTAATTATTAGTATTGGAGATTACATACCTTTTCATTATAGAAAATTATGGTTTAAACATTGTTATGGTAAAGATATTGAATTATGGGAGATTATAGGAAAAGCTAAATATAAAAAATTAGTAATTAAAGATTTAAAAATAGGAGATTCTGTTTTAAAAAATTTAAATAAATTATCAATTCCAATAATTAGTATTGTTGGAAATTTAGATTATCCAGGTTATATTGATACTCAAGATTCGAGAGTCATTAATACAAAAAAAAGAATCTGGAAGTGGGATAACCAGGATTTCTTGAATAAGCTTTTAAAAAAATATAAAAAAATTAAAAGATTTGATTATGATTATACTAAATTCAATAATCTTATTTTTATAGGGGGGTTTGGGCACAGCAATCCCGGTGATATTAAAAGTAAAACACATAAAAAATATTTAAAAAGATTAGATAATTTATTCAAAAAATTTAGAAAAGAAAACAAAAAAAGAAAAGTTATTTTTGTATTTCATAATATGCCTTATAATTGCAAATTAGACTTGATTAGGGATAAAAAAGCAGATAAAAGAGCAAGATATAAACATTATGGTTCTAAG
>Ga0315289_10001754_pt1 | contig 33744 bp, 22 predicted proteins | sample YL17G11_40_MG_FD_203452 | JGI IMG/M metagenome (GOLD analysis project Ga0315289, IMG submission 203452) | Sediment microbial communities from Yellowstone Lake, YNP, Wyoming, USA - YL17G11_40 | ecosystem: Environmental > Aquatic > Freshwater > Lake > Sediment | place: USA: Wyoming | collected... | reverse complement strand
GGCGCCGGCGGCCGCGCCAACGGCGGCCACCACCACCACCGCGGCGGCGACCGCGCCGGAGACGACCACCGCGACTGGATGGCCGCCGTCGCCGCCGTCGCTGCCAGCGGAGGAGGAGGGTGCGGGGTCGGAGCGGGAGGAGACGCGGCCGGAGTCCCCGGAGGAGGCGGGGGAGGGAACGACCTCGACGACTTTTTTGCTTGAAAAAGCGTGAGAGGGACCTTTCATGCTTGACTAGGAAAAAAAAACGATGCAAATGAAACGGAAAAAATGAAAAAAAACTGGTCCTTTTTTCCACGTGAAAGAGAACGACCGGCAACAAAAAGAGAAGAAAACACCGCCCTCACTCTCTCCCCCTCCTTCTCTCCTACAGGATAGGCAGCGAAGCCGTGCCCAGCCTGTCCGACAGCGTGACGTGCGCGGACACCAGCTTCGAGAGGTACAGGAGGAGCATCGCGTCCTGCGTCGCGCCGGCCACCAGCTGCTCGACCTCCGGGGCCGGCAGCGGCGCGAGCGCCGCGAGCGCGTCCGCGAGGCCCGCCGCCGCGGCGGGGTCGGGCGCGGCCTCGCCCGCGGCGACGCGGGAGCACCACCGCGAGCCCGACTCGAGCATCGACACCAGCCGCTCGAGCGACGCGTCGAGGCTCGCGGTCGCCGCCGCCTCTGCCTCGCCCCCAGCGGCCGGCGCCGCCGCCCCCGGCGCGGCGGGCGAGACAAGCTCGGTCGTCAGCAGCCTGGCCCCGAGCCTCTCCGCGTCGGCCGTGATGACCTTGAACGGGATCTCGACGAATGCCGTGGCGAGCGTCTTGGGGGAGGGGCGAGGGGCGGCAGAGAGGGACGGGGAAGGGGGAGCGGCAGCAGAAGCAGCAGCGGCAGCGCCCGCCTCGCCGGGAGAGGCCGGCTCCGCCGCCGCTGGTGCGGCAGCAGAGGTCGACGCGGCTGCGGCGGCGGGGGCGGCGTTCCCGAGGGACAGGCTCCTCCCGGAGTACGCGCAGATCCGCACGCTGCTCCCCGTCAGGCTCGTGTCGATGGTCACGTGCACGGGCAAGTGCGAGGGGCCGCACTCCCTCGAGTAAAAGTCGTGGATCAGGGCGTCGCCCCCCGAGGGCGGCGCGCCCTGCGGCGAGGTGGCGAACCAGCCGACGACGGCGTCCCTGGTGGTGACCCTGCGGTGGAGGGCGAGGAGGTTGGCGTGGTGGGAGATGTCGACGGCGACCTGCGTTTTGAGTGGGGTTGGAGCGGGGGAAGCGGAGAGAAGAAGGTGAGGAGGATGAGGAAGAACCGAGGTCGTGGCGGCCATTCGAAGGAAGAAAAAAAACATCGATCGCAAACGTTCCTCTCGCTCCGTCTCTCCCTCATTCTCTCTCTCTCCACTCCACTCCACTCCACTCCACTCTACGCACCTGCTCCGCCGTCTCCGAGTGCGGAACCGTGAAGCAGTCCCTCACGTCCACCGCGCCGTCGGGCGCGAAGCCGCCGAGCAGCGTGCCGATCACGCGGTCGGCGCCGCCGTCGGCCGGTCGGCGGCCGTGGGCGTCGGCGATTGAGAGCAGCACGGCCGGCTCGATGCGGACCGAGGGCGGCGGAGCGCCGCCCGTTGCCGGGAGGGCCAGGGGCTGCGCCGTTGATGCTGCCATCGTCGTCTCTGCGGAGAAAGCAGATGCGAGAGAAAGAGAAAGAGAGAGAGAGAGAGGGCGCGGAAAAAAAGTGCCCCACTCTCCTGCTTTGAGAAGAAAAAGTGGAGAGTTTTCGTCTTCGATTTTTTTTCCGCCTCTCTCAGAGAGACTCTCTTTGCTTCACTCTCTCTCTCTTTCCCTCTCTGGCGAATTTCGAGCAAAGCCTAGTTTCTTTGCTCTCTTCTTTCCCCTCCCCCCCCCTCCCCTTTTGCACCATGCTCGCCAGGGCCTTCTCCGGCCTGGCCGTGTCGACGCCGGCGCCGGCCCGCAGGAACCCGTCGCTGGCGTCGACCTCGTCCGTCAGGGGCACGGCCCTGCTCTCTCCGAGGAGCGGCGCATCGGCGACCCCGACCGCGCGCGGCTCGGTCGTCGTGTTCGCCAAGCAGAACGCGCTCCAGAGGCAGCGCCTCGCCGAAAAGCAGCGCGTGTACAACAAGGCGCGCAAGTCGGCCGTGGCTACGAGGATCAAGAAGGTTTGTGCCGGCGATGGAGAAGGCGGAGGAAGCAAAGAGGGAAAAAGGAGAGAGAGCCGCCGCCGCCGGCAACGACGCTGACGCCGACGAACGACGGCCTGCACGTCCGCACGCTTTGGGCTCTCCCACGCGCGTGCTTCAGTCCGATCAAGATACCAGTGCTCGCGCGAGATTATGACGCGCGCTCTGTCAGGAGCACAATCTGCCTGCGACGAGGAGAACACGCCGGGCGACAGCACGAAAACGTCATGGTCGCATCGTCGCTCGCTGCCCTCCAACAGAGGGATTCCACCTCGACGACTTCTTGGCTCACCCTCTTTTTCTCCTTGATTTTCAATTCTCTCTTAACTTCAATCGCCAGGTCCTCAAGGCTGTCGTGGCCCTCGGCGTCCCCACCTCCGAGGAGGACATCAAGCCCGTTGAGGTGCTCATCTCCGAGGTAAGGAATCGAACGAAACGGGGGCGATGAGAGAGACGCGGCAAAGGGAAATGGCTCAATCGACGATGAGCGGCGGCGGCTAGGGGCCTCTCTTCCGAAACTCACCCGTTCTTTTCATTTTTCTCTTTTTCTCTCGTTCTCCCCTTTTTCTCACAAAAAAAAACCTCCTCCACCACGCAGGCCACCAAGGAGATCGACAAGGCCGTGCAGAAGGGCGTCCTCCACGCCAACACGGGCGCGAGGCGCAAGGCGCGCATGGCGGCGGCGAAGAGGAACGCCTTGATCAAGGGCGGGCTTTACACTCCGGCGTGAGAGAAGAAAAAAGTCGAGAGAAAAGTTTGAAGTCTTTTTTCCCGGTTTTCCAATCACCTTTTTCCCGTTTAGTTCCCAAAATCGTGTTACACTTGAAAAAACCCCTTCGTGGTCGCAAAGGCAATTTGCGGCGTTTTGATAAAAAAAGAAAAAGAGAGAGAAGTGAGAAGAGAGAGAGAGAGTGAGAAAAAGTCGTTTCTGTTCCGTCCTTGTTTATATTCTCCTTGTTCTCTTCCCTCTCTCTCCCCCTCACCTTCTCTCTCCTCCTCCTCCCCGCTCGGCCCCCCTCATCGCCACCCGCCACGCCTCCCTCGCGATCACCCCCTCCTCATCCGCGGGCACCACGGCCACCGCGATCGAGCGGGCGCCCCGGCCAGTGTCGATCCGTAGTGCCTCCTCTCGGCAACCGACCGCGGCCGCGTTGAGCCGCTCGTCGACCTCGATGCCGAGGTGCTCGAGCCCTTCGAGCGCCCTCGCCCGCACCAGCGGGCAGTTCTCGCCGACCCCTCCCGTGAAGATGATTGCGTGGGCCCTGCCGTTCAGGTGCCGGCCGAGAAGGAAGGCCCCCAGGTAGTGCCTGATGCGATGGACGTAGACGTCGAGAGCGAGCCGCGCTCCGCTCGAATTCCTGGTAGCTTTCGCCCCTTCCCCAAATTCCTCTTCTTCTTCTTCTTCTCGTTCTTCCCTCTCCGCGGCGGCGATGACGTCCCTCATGTCCCCGGAGGGCGCAACGCCGGGCCCGGCGAGGGCGGCGAGCCCGGCGTCCCTGTTCAGAGCGCGGAGCACCCCCTCGGCGTCCCTCCCTCGCTCCGCCGCGAGCAGCAGCGGGACCGCCGGGTCGACGTCTCCGCACCGCGTCGCCATCACGAGCCCCTGCAGGGGGGTAGCCCCCAGCGACGTGTCCACGGACCTCCCCCTGTGGATCGCGGCCGCGCTCGCCCCGGCTCCCAGGTGGAAGGCAATGGCGTCGAGCGCCCCCTCCTCTCCCGGAGTTGGCGGGAGTCCGAGAAGCCTCGAGGCGGCGGAGACGGCGTGCTTGAACGAGGAGCCGTGGAAGCCGTACTTGCGGAGGGGGATGGACGCCGCTGCCGCATATGGGGGCAGAGGAAAAGGAGGAGAACAAGAAGACGACGACGACGACGACGACGGCGAGGAGGAAGAAGAGAGGCTCCGCATCGACGCCGGCAGGGCGTAGGTGAACGCCTCCGCTCCCATGCTTGCGACGTGGAATGCGGTGTCGAAGACCGCGACGTGCGCCAGAGCCTCGGGGAACGCCTCCAGCGCGGCGTCGGCTCCCGCCGCGCCGGATGGGTTGTGGAGCGGCGCGAGCGCCGTCGCGGCGGAGACCGCAGCGCGCGTCGCGGCGTCTCGCCAGTCGCGCGGCTCGGAGAGCTCGCCGCCGTGGACTATCCTGTTGCCGACGGCCGTCAGCTGGCGGCGAGGAGAGGAGGAAGAAGAGGAGGTCGAGAGGCCGAGGCGGGGCAGGGCGGCGGAGAGGGCGGCTCGGACGTCCCCCGCCGAGACTCGCTCGGCGGCGCCCATTTTCTGTCCTCCTCCGCCGCCGCTTTCGCCGCTGCCGCCTTGGCTGCCCTTGCCCCCTCCTTTCCTCCACGAGCGGAGCGTGGCCTCGTCCGTCCCGAGCCTCTCGACCAGCGCCGAGGCGACGGGGACGAGGAGGGGCTCCTCGGTGACGTCCCTCTCTCCCTCGGCGGCCTCTTCGAACAGCTTGAGCTTGAGCGAGGACGAGCCCGCGTTGAGGACGAGCACGCTGCGGCGGAGGAGAGGCGAAGACGAGGTCGAAGAAGAAAAGAGCCTCGCCGAAGCCGACGCTCTCGCTGCGAGCGACGCGAGCATGATGGCTCCCTTCTTCCTTTTCCTTTCTCTCTCTCTCTCTCTCTCTCTCTCTTTCTCTCACTGATTTAGATTATCTATTCTCTAGAAGGAGCGTGGGCCTCCATCGGCGTGCGGGAAGAGCCGAGGGAGAGAGAGGACGGTCTGAGAGAAAACACAAGGAAAGCTGTCGTTTGAAGTGAGACGATTGCGGACACATTTTTTTTGCTTTCTCACTTTTTCTCCTTCTTCGACATCTCCGTCGACGTTCCATTCAACCCTCGACTCCGCTTTCTTCCTCCGCTTCCCAAACAGTTCATGTCAGCTGAGGAAGCCCTCGCCCCGACCCTTCGACACCAACACATCCTCCCCGACGGCCGCGTCGCCTACGAGTGGTCCCAGTCGCTCAGCGACGTCACCGTCTTCGTCCCGTGCCCGCAGGGAGTCCGTGGCCGAGACCTCGACGTCTGCATCGAGCGCGAGCGGTGCAGGCTCGGGCTGAAGGGCAACCCGCCGTATCTGGACGTGAGTGCTGCCTTTTCCTCTCGAATGGAGCAGAAGGAGACGGCTCTCTATCCCGCTCTCGTATCGGGAAAGGACCAGAGAGGGGGGACAGAAGAGAGACGGCGTGCGGGGGGAGCGAAACGTTTTTTCTGTTTTTTTTCCTGTTTTGCTTCTTCTTCGACGACGCGCGATCGAAGAAGTCGACAACGGCAAAATCGCTCACGCCCTTTCAACCTGCTTTCTTCACCTCCACTCCACACCAAAATCGCAGCACGCGACCTTCAGCGTCGTCAAGGCTTCAGAGTCGTTCTGGACGCTCGGTGAGGAGGCCGGATCGATTGGATGAAGAACGAGTTACTTCGCCTCTGTTTTTTTCGTCGACGCCGAAGCCGAAGCATCATCTTGTTCGGTTTGAAAATCCGCCGACCTCTCCTCTCTCATCGTTCTCTCTCACCTCCCTCGCCTCTCTTGTCCCCCCCCCCTCCCCCCACACACCCACCCCACAAAAAAAAACCTTTAAAAACAGAGGACGGCGTCCTCCACCTCCACCTGACCAAGGCAGACCCGGGCGAGCCCTGGGCGGCCGCGTTCGCGGGCCACGAGAAGCAGCAAGCCGGAGGAGCGCAGGGCAGCTCCCCGGCCGAGGACGACGCGGGCCGACTCCTGCTCGAGCGCTTCCAGCAGGAGCACCCGGGGCTGGACTTCTCGGGCGCGCGGCTCTCCGGGCCGGCCCCCGACCCCAGGACGTTCTTGAAGGACCTGGAGGAGCAGGAGAGGAGTTGAAAACAAAAAAACATGATTCCGTCGACGGCAGCGGCGCGGCCGAGCGGCGGCGGGAGCGCCGCCTTCCTCGGCGGCGGGGTGAGGAGCCGGAGGGCGCCGCCGGCGGCGCCGCAGCGGCCCCAGTCTTGCTGCCGCCCTCCCTCGCGCTTCCTCCTCGTCTCCCGAGTGGCTTCCGTCTCGGAGTCCTCGAGCGCGCGCGACGCGGCCAGGCTCTGGCCGGAGGCCGAGACCGCGGGAGCAGGAACAGCGGCAACAGCGGCAGCAGCAGCTCCTGCCGCCGCCGCCGCCGTTTCTCCTGCTCCTCCGGCGGCTGCGACGTCGACACCAACGACAGCACCCCCTCCGCCTCCCCCCGCTCGCGCGGACGCGGCCCCGCCCCCCGACCTCTCCTACCTCGCGGGAAAGCTCGCCATCGTCGGCGTCGGCGCCAGGGGCGCCGCGGCGGCCCGGTCCCTCGCGATGGACTTTCCGCTGATCTCGAGGCGTCCGACGACCCCGGCGGCCGACGGAGCCGCGGCGCCGCCGAGGCTGTGGGCGCTCGACTCCGACGCCGCCGCCCTGGCCGCCCTCACCTCCTCTTCCGCCGCAGCCGACAATTACCTCCCGCTGGCCACGCCGGTGCTCCTGACCGCGGCCGCGGGCAACCCCGCGCGCCTCGGCCCGGCCGCGGCGGCCGCGCTCGTCGCCGCCGTCGCCGGCTCCGACGCCGGCGGCAGGGGCAACGCCTCGGCCGGCGACGGGGGCGTCGCCGTCGTCCTCGGCGCCGCCTGCGGCACTCCTGGACCGCAGGCCCTGCTCGACACCGCGCGGGCGTTCGCCGCCGCCGGCGCCCTGACGGCCTGCGCCGTCGCGGCGCCCTTCGGCTTCGAGGGCGCGCAGGCCTCGAGGGCGGCAGCGGCGGCCATCGCCGCGCTGGGCTCGTCGGCCGCGCACGTCGCCGCCGTCGTCGACCAGGCCGTGCTCGCCGCCGCCCCGCCCGAGCCGGGCGCCCCCGGGGTCACGATGGCCGAGGCCGCGGCGATCGCGGACGCGGCGCTGGCGCAGTGCGGGAGGGCCCTGCTGGCGGCGCTGGCGGCCCCCGACGTGCTCGGCGTCGCGGGCAACGGCGCCGCGTCGTGGCACGCCCGCGACGCCGCCTCGGCCGCGGGCGCCTCGCCGGCGAGGAGGGGCCCCTCCGCCGCGTCCCTGTCCTCGCCGAGGAACTCCCGGAGGGCGCTCTTGCCCCCCCTGGCCGCCGCTCTGGCCCCGCCGGGGAGGTCCGCCCTGGGGCGCGGGTCCGCGGCCGTCGGGGGAGGAGGGAGCGGAGGAGGGGACGCAGCGCCGCTCGTCGCCGCGCTCGCGGCCGACGCCGCTAGGGCCGCCGCAGAGAGCCCCTTCCTGCTCGGCGCCGCCGCCGCCGCCGCCGGCGGGGGCGTCGGCCCCTCCTCGCTCGTCGGCGTCGTCTTCCTGCCGCTGGACCGGCTCTCGAGGGCCGAGGCCCGCGCCGCGGTGCAGGCCGCCGCCTCGGCCGCCGCGGAGGCGTTCTCTCCCTCCTCTCCCTCGTCGGCGGGCGGCGTCGGCTGCGCCGCGTTTGTCTACGCGCCGCTCTTGGGAGGGGAGGGAGGGGGAGCCGAGGACGGCACCGAGCTCCGCGCGGAGGTCTCTCTGCTCGCGACGTACGCTGAAACGGCGGCAGCAGAGACGGGAGAAACCTCCTCCTCCGCCTCTCGTCGCTCCTCTGCGCTGCCGGAGGGGGTCGCGGCTGCGATCCAGGGAGCGGCGGCGGCGGCGAGGAGGGAGAAGGAGACGGAAAGGGAGAAAGGAAGAGTCGTCGCTCCCGCTCCCGCCGCCTCTACCTCCACCTCCCCCCCTCCTTCTCGTCCCCCTCCTCCTCCCCCTCCTCCTCCTCCCACCGCAGTCGAGACCCCCTTCACCTCCTCCCCTCGCGACACGGCTCGCAACCCCAACGCCGTCGCGCGCTCGCTCGACCTGCCCCCCGCAGCCGCGGCCTGGCGCGAGGCGAGGAGGGCGCCCGCGGCGCCGAGGGTGCGGTATCTGCCGGTCGGCCCCGACGGAGGCGGCGCGTTCTCGTCCTCCCTTTCCGTTTTGAATGGAGACGACGACGATGACGAAGACGAAGGCGGGGCGGACGTCGACGAGGACGACTGGGGGAGCGGCGAGGACGAGGATGAGGACGGCGAGCACGGGGGAAAGAGGGGGGTCCTCGCGACCCTTGCTTCGCTCGCGTCGCTCCGCCGCCGCGGCGGGGGGAGAAGCGGGGGGAGGGCCTCGGGCTCTTCCGCCGCTTCGGCTGCCTCCGTGGCCAAGACCAGGGACCGCGTCGCGGGGATGCTCGAGCGCGAGAGGGACTTTTGACCTCGAAAGCGAGAGAAAGGGATAGAACCAACGGAAACGAGATGAAAAAAGTTGTTTTTCTTTAAAAGAAAAAAAAGTAAAATAGATTTTTGTTTCAGACTGAGTTCTTTCGTTTGCAATATGCTATAGTTTTCTCAACCTCAATTAATCACAACTGCAAGTCCGAAAAACGCGAGGCCGCCGAAGCAGGAGCAGCAGCTGCAGAAGCAGCAGCGGAGCGGCCGAGCTTCAGCCCCCCGCCTCCGCCCCCGCGAGCAGCGTTGGCGCTGGCGCCAGCAGCACTGCCGCCCCGCCTCGCTCCGCCGTTGGCCGCCGAGGGCCGCGGCCTCAAAGGTGGAGGGGGCGCCGGCGCGTCCATGCTCTCCCACTCGTCATCGTTGTCGTCGCCGTCGAAGTCTGCGGCGGGGGGTGCGACGTGGCCCGTCGCGCGTCCTCCGTCGCCGCTGAAGTCGTCGTTGTCGTTCCAGCCGTCGTCGCTCGCGGCAGCGACGGACAGCGACGGCCCCCTCGACGAAGACGAGGGGGGAGCGCTGGCGCCGCTGCTCGGCCTCCTCGTCGAGGCTGCTGCTGCAACGAGAGGCGCCCGCGGCCTCGGGGGGACGATGAGGACGTCCGGGGCCGCGCGAGCGGGACCACGCGGAGAAGCGGCGGCCGGGGAGAAGTGAGCCGAGCCCCCGCCGACCCCTCCTCCTTTCGCCCGGGCCTCCTCCTCCTCCTTTCTCTCCTTGTCGTCGAGGGCCGCGGCGTTCTTCTTCAGAGCTGCGACGACGGCGTCGACGGCGGACAGCGCGGCCCTTCGAGCCCTCCCGTCGCCGTCGGCGCAGACCGGGGCCAGGGCGGGGAGCCCCTTGGCCGCGACGTCGGCCGGGCTGTGAAGGTGGAGCGCCGAGGCCAGAGCGGCGGCCCCGGCGGCTCGCGCGGGGGGGAAGGGGTCTCTCAGAGCCCGGGCGAAGGCGTTGAGCAGGACGCCGCGCTGGACGGTGGCGGGTTCCAGGAGCGGCGCGAGGTTCCCCAGCAGGATCGTCGTGTTGGCCCTGATGCCGCCCTCGGCGTCGACCTGTGCGCGCGCGAGATGCTTGAGCAGGCTCTGCGACAGCGTCCGGGGCTGGAGCTTCGGGGCCAGGGTCAGCATGGCCTTGAGGGTCAGCTCTCGGATGTACGGGGAGGGGTCGGAGAAGCCGCAGCCCAGGGCGTTGCCGGCAGCGGCCGCGCAGTTGGTGCCTCCTCCTCCTCCGCCGCCTCCCCCGGTCGCCGTCCCCGTCAGCGCCGGGTACACCTCGCCCTCGACGACCGCGGCCGGCAGCCTCGCCCCGAAGCCGGGGATCCCCTCGAGCAGGCATCGCCTCACTCCGCGGTCGGCCGAGCAGCGGAACAGGCGCGCGAGCAACGGAGCCGCCGAGGCCGCGAAAGCGTCGTCGCCGAGCGAGGCCGCGATCTGCAGCAGCGGCGGAACAGCCGAGGGCGGCGCGCCACCAAACTCGACGGCCGCGCCCAGGGCCGGCAGCAGCCGCCGCTGCGCCACGACGGGCGGGAAGCGCGGCAGGGCCGCGGCCAGGGAGTCCGCGGAGGGCGCATAGCTGCCCGAGTCCCCTCCGCCACGGAAAAAGGCGTCCTTCTCCGTCGCGTCGCGGACGGCCAGCGAGTCCAGAAACGCCAGGGCGCACACGGGCGGCGTCCTCAGCGCCGGGGACGCGGCGAGGGCCGCCGGGTCGAGCCTCCTCGCGGGGGAGGACGCCAGCAGGCGCTGGTAGTCCTTGACGAGGGCCGGGGGAAGGCTCGCCGCGGCGTCGCGCAGGGCGCCCGGCGCCGCCGGCAGAGGCCTCCCGGCAAAGGCCTCGGCGACGAGGCACCCCAGGCCCCAGGCGTCGACGGCCCAGGGCGGGGCGCCCGAGCTCACCGAGAGCGCGTCCCACTCGCCTCGCTGGGCCTCTCCCGGAAGGTAGTGTCCCCTGCCGCAGTTCAGCAACAGGGGCCGCGCGCCCGCGGGCAGCGGCGGGAGGCTGGAGTGCGGCGAGAGGTTTGACAAAGACGCAAACTCGGTCATGAGGTCGAAGCAGCAAAGCTTCCATTCCAGAGAGGGAGTGACGGCGACGGCAGCGGCGCAGACGTTGCCGTGGACGAGCTTGCAGTCGCTTGAGAGGAAGGAGACCGCGCGCGCGACCGAGTGGAGGCCCATGGCGACGAAGTCCGACCGCTGACCCGCGGTCATCTTTGCCGTCGTGGTCTCACCTCTGTCGTCGCTCCCTCCGCCGCTCAGCTCCTCGAGCGTCGAGAGCAGGGGCGTCGCAGGCTCTGTCACCAGGTAGATGACGGTCTCGCCGCGCTCCTCGGCCTCGTGGGTGTCGCGGAACGAGAGGATGTTTGGGTGCTTGACCTGTTTTTTTTTTTTTGTGAAAGGTGGAAGAAAGAGGTCGAGGTTGAAGAAAAAAGAAGAAAGAAAGAAGAAAAAAACGGGCGCGCCTCGATGCCCGCCCCCCTACCCACCGAAACGCCTTTCTTCTCTCTCTCTTTCTCTCTTCTCCTCCCGTCCCTGTTTTCCGCAGTCCTCTGAAGGCCACCAGCTCACCATCTTCAGCTTGCGCACGCCATGCCTCGCCAGCTCCAGCCTCGCGTCCCCGGGGCGCCCCGAAATCCGCCACACAGAGACAGCGCTCGACGAGTCGTCCCTGGCGACGCCGGCATGGAGCTTCCACCCCGTCCACTCGCCTCCGCGGAGCGCCTCGCCGACCGTGTACGGAAAGGCGGGAGCCTGTCCCAGTGCGAGAGCCGCGAGCTTCGTAAACATCGGAAAGAGGAGAGAGATGGAAAGTCTCTCCAAAAGAGAAAACCGAAAAAAGAAAAAAAGTGATTTTCTTCCTTCGCCGTGAACGTTCTCTTCTTGCTCGCCGCGGCCGCAGAATGCACTTCTTCGCTCCGATTCGATCAAGCAATTGACTCATTCTATCTCGCTCTCTCTCGTCTCCCTCTTGGCGGCAGGATGACGGCATCACCCACGCAGCCCAACCCGCTCGAAGTCCTCTCCAGCGCGGCCAGGGGCGCGGCCGAGGCGATCACGACGGCGCTCGCCCGCTTGCCTCCTCTGCCAGCGTTCCCCGGAACGCCTCGTCGCCCTTCTTCTCCTTCGGCGGCGGCGGCGGCGGCGGCAGCAGCGGCGCCGACCCTCCGAGCAGCACCGGCGGCGCCGAGCAGCCCCCCCTCGTTCCCCGGAGCGCGGAGGTCACAGCAGCATCTGCAGCGCGTCTCGAAGGACGAGCTCGGCCGCGCGACGTGGACGCTCCTCCACTCGGTCGCCGCAGCCCTGCCTGCCGCGCCCTCGCGCTTGCAGCGCCGCGCCTTCTGCCAGCTGGTGCACTCCCTGGCGGAGCTCTACCCGTGCGCCGAGTGCGCGGATCACTTCGGGAAGATTGTCGACGCGAGGCCGCCGGAGAGAGCCGTGGCGGCGGAAGGCGGCGGGGGCGCGCGGCAGTGGTGCTGCGAGGCGCACAACGACGTCAACGAGAGGGCAGGGAAGCCGCGGTTCGACTGCTCGCTGGCCGCGGCGAGGTGGGCGGGGCTGGACTGCGACGGGGACGGGAGTTCGAGCTGCGAGCTAGCCGGTCCGGGCGCTGCTCCTCGTCGCGGGAGGTAAAACAAAGCGTGAGGAAAGTTGGAGAAGGAGAGTTTTTTTTTGTTCGGGGGCGATTCAAAAATTGTGTGTGTTGCTACAAGTTTCAAGTCTTTTTTATAGTTATCTCCTCTCTCGTTCTCTCTCTCTCTCGAATTCAAAAGCCCTCGCCCCCGGGTGCGGGCCTGCGCACGTAGGAGCGCTCCGGGTCTCGGGCGGAGGCAGCAGCAGCGCCGTTTGGATCCGCTGCTCCTGGCGCGGCCGCCGCCGCCGCCCCCGAAGACGCCCCCACGCCTCCGCTCCAAGAGCTCGGCAGGCCCTTGAGCGGCATGCTCGCGCCCGCCTTGCCCTTCTTCTGGCCCCCCCCCGCCGCCGTCACACCGCCGCCACCGCCTCCTTTCTTCGCGAAATCCCTCCAGGCTCCCACGCGCCCCTCCCTGCTCTTCTCCCACGCCTTTTCGCTCTTCCGCTCCGTCTTGGCCTTCTTCCTCTCGGCCTTCGCCTCGCCGGCCAGCCGCTCCTCGGTTTCCTTGAGCCGCAGCGTCAGCTTCCGCCGTTTGAACTCGTTGCGGGCCAGGGACTCGCGGCTCAGCGCCCGCCACCGCTCGTGGAAGGCCTCGGACCGCTCCCAGGCGGCCTGCACTCCCTGCGCGCCGCCGCCGACGACGAGCGCCGCCAGCCTCGCCGCGCCGTCCTTTTTCGCCTCTTTCTTCCTCTCGGCGCGGAGCTGCTCCCTCGCCGAGTCCAGCACGAACCGCAGCTCGTCGAGGCCCTCGGCGCCGTCCCTGAGCGAGGCGGCGGCGGCTCCGAGCAGGTCGAACGCGTCCGCGGCGCGCGGGTGCGAGCACTTGTCCGGGTGCACGAGCAGCGAGGACTTCCGGTAGGCCCTCGCGACCTCGCCGGCGTCGGCGTCGAAGCGCACCCCGAGCTGCTCGTAGGGGTTGAGCTTGAAGGCGCCCAGGATGCGGTTGACCTCGGCGTCGCGGTCGGCGGACTTGACCTCGGCGAAGAAGGAGGCGAGTAGGGCCTCGTCGTCGAGGGGGGGTTGAGGAGGAGGGGCGTCGGCGGCGTCGGCATCGTCGGCGTCGGTCTTTGTTGTCGCCTTTTCTGTTTCTCCGTTTTGTTGCTGGTGCTCTCCTACTCGCTCTGGGACGTCTTTAGCTGTTGGGGGGTCGGCCTCGTTCGGGTGCGACCGAGCTGGAGCAGCAGCAGGAGCAGGAAGAGCAACGACACCGTCGGCGGCGATGTTCGTTTGCGTCGTCGCTGCTGGTGCTGCTGATGGTGGTGGTGGTGGTGCTGCTGTTGCTGCCGTCACGCCTGCATCATCAGGGGCAGCAGCAACTTCAGCACGCTCGTCAGCGTCGCCCTCCATCGTTGTGACGCGCAGAGAGGCGCGAGGAGAGGGAGAGAGCTAGAGCGAACGAATCGAATGAAAAGTGAAAAAAAAATTGCTCACAGTGACACTGAACTTCAGCCTTTTGACGAGTTCTAGGACTAGTAAAGCGGTTATTTCCTTACAGTCTCTTTCTCTCTTCCGTCTTCTTCTCTCTGCCCACCCATGACGTACACCCAGGGCCTCCGCGCTGCCGGCGGCGTGGCCAAAAAGGCCGCGAAAAAGGGCGGGGGCGGGTTTTCAGGTAGGAGAATTGCGGCGTCGACGTTCTCTCTCGATGTTGGGCGGCACTTGCGGATTTTGTTTTCCTCGTGCCCATCGATGGATGCCTCCGATAGTCGTTGCCGTTATCCAGAGCCTAGATGATTGCGTGAAGAATCGCCTCAAAGATTGAAAACGTAAACAGAAAGGCTTTGAAGGCTTGCGCCTTCCGTCGATGCGAAACGCATTTCGCGTCTTTTCTTTCGACGGCGGCTCTTTTCTCTCTCTCCCGCTCTCTCTCAACGACCTCGGGCGCCAACCTCTCCTTCCTCTTCTCTCTCCAACTCCGACAAAACTCCAAACACCACCAGGCATCGAGTTCCTCAAGTCCCGAGGGCAACACATCCTCAAGAACCCCGCGGTCGTCAACGCCATCGTCGAGAAAGCGGGCGTCAAGCCCACCGACGTCGTCCTCGAGATCGGGCCCGGCACCGGGAACCTGACGCTGCGCCTGCTCGAGCGCGCCAAGGCCGTCGTGGCCGTCGAGGTCGACCCGCGGATGGTCCTCGAGCTCCGGCGGCGCGTCGCCGGCACGCCGCACGAGTCGAAGCTGACCGTGCTGCAGGGCGACGTGATGCGGACGCAGCTGCCCTACTTCGACCTCTGCGTCGCCAACATCCCGTACCAGATCTCGTCGCCCCTGACCTTCAAGCTGCTGAGCCACAGCCCGCCGTTCCGGTCCGCCGTGATCATGTTCCAGCACGAGTTCGCGATGCGGCTCGTGGCGAGGCCGGGCGACTCGCTCTACTGCCGCCTGGCCGCCAACGTGCAGCTGCTCAGCAGGGTCAACCACCTGCTGAAGGTCGGCGCCAACAACTTCCGCCCGCCGCCCAAGGTCGACTCGAGCGTCGTGAGGATCGAGCCTCGCCGCCCCCCGCCTCCCGTGCACTTTGGCGAGTGGGACGGGCTGCTGCGCCTGGCTTTCGGGAGGAAGAACAGGACTCTGGGAGCGCTGTTCAAGCAGAGCGCGGCGCTGGCGCTGCTCGAGCACAACGCGAGGACGCACGAGGCGCTGGCCAACGCCGCCACCTCTGCCTTAGCTCATCATGGCTCTGCCGGGGGTGCTACCTCTGCCTCGGCCCTCCCCTCGGTGAGCGGCATCGAGGCGATGGCCGTCGACGACTCGGTGGCCTGCAGCGCCGCCGTGGGAGGGGAGGAGGAGGGCGCCGACGACGCGCGGCCCGATCCGCGACAGGGGAGCGCCGGCCCCGCGGCAGCAGCAAACCCGGCGCACCAGCGGCGGCGCGGGAAGGTCTCCGAGGAGTTCCGCGCGCGCGTCGCGAGCGTGGTCGAGTCGAGCGGCTTCGACCAGAGGCGCGCATCCAAGATGTCGCAGGACGAGTTCCTGGGGCTGCTGGCGCACTTTAATGCCGCCGGGATCCACTTCGCTGCTTGAGAGATGAGAGAGAGAGGGGGGGAAGCGAGGAGAAGAGTTTGAGAGGGAGTGGAGAGAGGGAGGGGGTGGAGGACTCGGCAGCTCTCTGTTCCCCTTGTTTTATTCTGCGCTTTTACTTTTTTCGTCTTCTGCAGCCTGCAACAAACAAAACGAATGAAAACCCTAATCGAATGAAAAGAGAGCTTGGTAAGAGAGGAGGGGAGGCCGGAGCGGAGAAGAGACAGAAGAAGAGGAGATAGAGGAGTCCAACAAAAAATTGAAGCAATCTTGCTCACTTTCTCTGTCACTTCCGCCTTCGGTTCTCGCTTCCCACAGCGAAGAATGAGCCAATTCGTGCCTCCGCGGCTCCCGGCCTGCAGCCGCCTCACCGTGGCCGACGCCTCCGCCGCAGAGTCGACGTCCTACGACCCGGCGACGTCCGCATACTGGGCGGCGACGGCCTCCGCGCGTGGCATTCCTGGGCTCGCCGCCGGAGGCGTCGTCCTCGGCTTTGGCGTCGGCGCGCTGTGCGTCGCTGCTGCTGCCGCGTCCGCCGCCGCGCGCAGGGTGAGGGTTTCTCGCTCTGCTGGTGCTCGGGCGGCGACGAGGAGGAGAGCGGCGGCTCGAGAACAGCTGAAGAAGCAGCACCAGCAGGGAGGCGTTTCGTTCAACTTCATCGCCAGTTCCAATGAAGCAGAAATTTCAATCTCGGCAAGCCCTCCCTCCCCGCCGTCGTCGTCCTCCTCCCTCCCTTGCCTCTCGGCCCTCGTCCTCCTCCTCTGCGCCGCGACGCTCTCCCTCTGCTGCTGGGGCACCGCCGCAGCGGCCTCCGCCCTCCGCGGGCAGCCCAGAAGCTCCTGGCGAGCGGCGACCGGGGCCGCCAGCGCCGCGCTCGCAGCGCTCGAGCCGGGCGACGCCGCGGTGACGCTGGCCCGGCAGGCGCAGTCGGGGCTGCTCTCGCTCGCCGGGGCCCTCCCCTCGATCGTCTCTGCCGCCTCCTCGCTCTCGACTTCCGCCGCCGCCGCCGCTTCTCCATCTTCTTCTTCCCTTTCTTCCGCCCTGCTCTCCTCGCTGGGTCTGGACGTCGAGGCGCTGCAGGCAGACGCGACCTCGGCCGCCGCGGCCGCGGGCGCCGTCGCCGACAGGGGCGGCGCCGCCGCCGCCGCGGTTCGCTCGGCGCTGACCGGGGGTTTCGAAGGGGCCAGGCGGGACTACGAGGCGTGGAGCGAGCACGTTGCGGCCGCCGCCGCCGCCGGGGTCCTGGCCCTCACGCTGGGATTCCTGGGGGTCGCCGCCGCGGTCCTGGGCGCGGTCTCGCTCTCGCCCGCGGCGCGGTGCTGCCCCTGCTCGCGGAGGACGAAGAGGGAGGGGGGCGACGCGTCCCCTCCTCCCACTCCTCCTCGCGCCCGCCGCTTCCTCCTCGCCGCGGCCCTGGCCTTTGCGGCCGCGAGCCTCGGAACCGCTGCGGGCCTGGCCGGAGGGGCCGTGGCTGCCGAGGCCTCGAGGGACGCGTGCCTCTACGGAGAGACGGCCGCAGCCCGTCGCTTCGCCGCCGCCGCTTCTTCTTCTTCTCTTTCTTCTTCTTCTTCTTCTTCTTCTTCTTCTTCTTCTTCTTCTGGTTACGTCGATGGCGATCTCGCCTCCAGGCTCGCGCTCTTTTACCTCGACGGAGGAGCACCGACGGGAGGAGCAAACAGCAGCAGCAGCAGCAGCGTCTTTTCGCTCCTGGGCATCTCTCCCGACATGAGGCGCCTCCTCCTCGCCGACAACGACGCCGCCGCGGCAGCCCCAAAGCCCCAAAACGGCACGACACAAAAGGCGGCCGCTCCTCTGGGCGGCGCCGCCCTCGCCCTCCTGCAGACGGACGCCGGCAGGGGCCTCGTCGCCAAGGCGGGCCTGCCCGCGAGGGAGCGCCGCTCGATCCTCAACCTGCCAGAGACCGCGGCGTCGCTCAGGGCGCGCGCCCGCGAGTTCGAGGCGGCCGCCGCGCCGTCGAGAGTCGCACCCTCGCTGCTGGAGCTCAAGAGGCTGCCCTGCTGCGCGCTGAGGGACGCGAGCGCGCCCTGGGCCGCGGCGGCGACGGCCGGAGGGTTTGTGCTCGCGGCCGCGGCGGCACTGGCGTGCTTCGCCGGGGTCGCTGCTGCCGGCGCCAGTGCTGCCGGTGCTGCTTCTGCTGCTGCCGGCGGCGGGGGCGGCGACGATTTCCCCGAGGAAGAGGTCGAGCCGCGGCCGTGGCCGACGCTTTGAACAACAACAAAAAAAAGACACTTTGCTTGTAAAAAAAACATTTGTGCCACTCCTTGTTCTTTCTCTTCCCCCCCTTCGTCCTCCCTCTGGCTGTAGCCGCTTCTAACCAATCGCGATGCAGACAATGCGCTTCTCGACGATCCCTGCGAGCCGCCACGCCGCGATGGTCGCGACGGGCAAGGCCACGAAGCCCCGCGCCGCCGTCGCCCGAGTCGTCTCGGCGTCGGCAGCCATCAAGCCGATGACGACCGCCGACGACGACGCTCAGATCGATCGCAGCCGCCGCGACTTTTTGGCGACCGGTGCGTTTTCAATTATTGTGGCAATCGATAGAGAGGCTCGCGATCTATCCAAAGGGGACGCGGCGGATCGCAGTTCCGAGGAAGCGAAGAAATACGAGCGAAGATCGGGGAACTGACTGATGGAACGTTAGAGGGGGAGGATAAGGGTCGATGCCCACGCGTCTCGCTCGTTCCCTCCTCTTCCTCTCTTTTCTCTTTCTTCCTTCCTTTCTTTCTTTCTTTCTTTCTTTCTTTCTTTCTTTCTTTCTTTCTTTCTTTCTTTCTTTCTTTCTTTCTTTCTTTCTTTCTTTCTTTCTTTCTTTCTTTCTCTCTCTTTCATTTCGCGCCTCTTTCGCGAGCGACGTATTGAAAAAAGGGGAAGAGATTGCCAAGATCATGAAACCCACTCCCCAAAAATTAACGACGACACTCAAAAAACAAAATCACGCCCCCAGGCCTCGCCTCCGCCGCCGCCGCCACGCTCGCGGCCGCGTCGCTCCCCGCCCTCCCCGCCCTCGCCGCCGACGGAGGCGAGTCCAAGAAGAAGACCATGACCATCCCGGTCGCCTCCCTCAACACCTTTCAGAAGGGCGCCATCCGCAAGGAGTTTATCCAGCGCTGCGATAAAGCTTTAAGGGAAGTCATCACGGGCGACGACGCGCGCGTCGCGCTGCGCCTCGTGCTCCACGACGCCGGAACGTACGACGTCGCCACCAAGTCTGGCGGCCTCGACGGCTCCGTCATCCTCAACAAGGAGGAGGCGGCTAGGCCCGAAAACAGGGAGTTCGCGCCCTACGTGGCGAAGCTCAGGAGGGCGAAGGAGGCCATCGACGCGCAGGCGCGGCCCGGGCAGGCCGGCGTCTCGTGGGCCGACCTCGAGGTCCTCGCCGCGCGCACGGCGCTGCGCGCGAGCTTCCGCGACACCAAGCTCCGGAGGGCCGCGGCGCGCAGCCCCGACGGGAAGGCCAACCCCGCCGCGGCCGACGCCGTGACCGCGGACTTCCCGGTCAACGTCGGGCGGGTCGACGGCGGGGAAACGGCGGGGCCGGCCGGGAAGCTCCCGGCCGTCGACGCCGACGCCGTGGCAGTCCGCGACTTTTTCGCCGGGCTCGGCGCCAAGCCGGGGAAGGACGGCCCCTTTGGCCCGGCGCTCCCGCTCTTCTGGCAGAGGCCCGCCTTCGTGCTCTGGGCCGCGTCCGTCCCCGAGGACAGGGCCGAGGAGTGCGAGGCGAGGCTCGCCGCGGCGGACCCGCTCTTCGCCGAGGCCAAGAAGAAGTACGACCGCGACCGCAACACGTTTTCGCGCACGGGCTTCGAGGTCGACGTGATCGAGGCGTTCGCGGCGCTGTCGAGCTCGAGGTGCGGCGCGAAGGTCGATCCCGACGCGTACCTCTACGACATCCAGGTCGAGACTGTCAAGATCTCGTGACGGAGAGGGAAGACGGGGAATGGTGTTTCACGTGGCGCGGGCGAGGAGAGAGAAAGGAAAGATAACTTTTTTTTTAATTTTGCGGCGGCCGAGAATTTTTTTTCAAGAGTATTTTTTGGGGTTCGGTTTAAAAAACAACAACAAAACGTGATTTGAAGATTGATCGGGGGGGCGGCGGCGGCGAATGGTAAAGAGAGGGCGGCGCGCGTACGGTACAGCGGGAGGGCGTATCTGAGCGCGTATGTCTAGAGAAGAAAATCAGCTCTGAAAGAAAATCAGGGAAAATCATTGATTTCCTCTTCGCTCGCGACCCGGCGCCCGAGGAGGACGAAAGAAAAAAACGTAAGAGTACAATCGTGCTCTGTTTCTTCCCACGTTGAGAACCTCGACGCGTGTCCCCCCTTTCCCTCTGGCGTCGCGCGTTCTGGTAGCACGCTTCGGGCGATCCCGTCGACGGGAAGAGAGGGCCGAAGAGGGGAGAGGGAGAGAGGAGAGAGAGCAAGAGGACGCGAAAACAAGGTCGACCGGCAACGAGGCATTGTTTCTGGAGCGAAGCAGAAGAGACGAGGAGCGAGAAAGCCTCTTGTCTTGTCTCCTTTGCGTCTAACGCTCGACGATCATGATCCCACACGACTATATGGCCGCGGCGTCGGCGATGGCCAGTGAGTTTGGAGGGGCGATGGAGGAGAGGGAGAAAGAGAAAAAGGGGGAGAGAAGAAGAGACGCTTTCTTTCGACTTTCCGAAGCTTTTTGATCGACCGCTGATATCTTTTTTCCTCAACTTTTTTTTCTATCTCTTCTCTTTTCATCATCACAGGCGGGCCTCAATCCCAGCTCGTGTGCGCCGGATGCAGAACACTGCTCGCGTATCCTCAGGTGAGTTGATTAATGGGGCGAAGAACAAGAGGGGAGGAGAGAAAGAAGAAAAACAGGGGAGAGGGAGATGGATGGCGCTCCTTTTCTTTCTTTTTTTCGACGAGCGGCGACCGCAGCTCGTCGCCACTCTTCGAAACGAAGCGACGGCCGGCGAGCAAAGGAGGAGGAGCCGATTCCACCATGTTTTTTTTTAATTTTCCCGTTCCGTTTTTCTTTGTTTAAAAAAAACGGGGAAACACAACAGAGGAAAACGCTCGCTCACCTTTCTTTCCTTTCCTGCGATACAAAACGCACACATCAACAACCGCTCAACCAGGGAGCCCAAAACGTGCGCTGCGCCCGCTGCGGCCACATCACGAGCGCCGTCGGCGGCGTCGGCCCCTCGTTGCCCTCCGGAGGCCCAGGCGCCCCCGACCAGCAGAGGGACATGGCCCAGCTCGTCTGCTCGAGCCCGCAGTGCCGCGTGGTGCTGATGTACCCGAGGGGCGCGGAGAGGGTGCAGTGCTCGATCTGCGGGACGACCAACTGCGCGATAGCGGTGAGTCCGGAACGAACGTCCCCCCCACCATTTTCGAAGGGGAAGAAAAAAAAGTCAAAAAATCCTCTGTCGTCGGGTTCTCCCACTCACTTTTTTTCCTTCCGCTCCCTCTCTCCTCTCCCTCTCTCTCTTTTTCCTCCACTTCCAGGCCAACCAGGTCGGCCACCTTGTCTGCGACGGGTGCCATATCACGCTCATGTTCGCGCACGGGGCGCAGAGCGTGAAATGCGCCGTCTGCAACTGCGTGACCCCGACTTGGAGGCCCCCTCTTCCGCGAGCAGACTATACCCAGCAGCAGCAGCAGTTTTCGGTCCCTCCGTTCGAGGAGCCGCCGCAGCAGCAGCGGGGGCAGTTTTCGCCGCCGCCGGTGCCGACCGCGGTGGTTGAGCACCCTGGGACGGGAGGAGGCGCGATCGCCGTCGCTGATGCGGAGGAGCAAGGAGGAGCGGCCGAGGAGGCGGCGGCGGCAGCGACTGGCTATGGAGGAGCCAAGGAGGAGGAGGAGGAGGAGGAGGCGAAGGAGGAGAATGAGCCCGCTGCCGCTGCTGCTGCTCCTGCCGCTGCTCTAACAACAGCAGCAGCTGTAGCAGAGCCGGCACCAAAAGCAGCAGCACCAGCAACGGGAGGCAAGGGGAGCTAGCGTTTCCCGCGGCTTTGATTTTTTCTCCCTCCGAGCAGCGGCGCGAGCGAGAGAGAGCAAGCGATTGACGGCGTCGGGAACCACCGCCGCTGCCACTGCCTCTGTCGCCGCCGCTGTGGGACATTTTTTCCTTCTCTGGCCGCCATCCATAGATTAACCGCTCCCTTTTCCTTTCCACAGGGACCCTGCTGCGCCCCGTTTCTGCGCCCCCGGGAAACCACAAACCCACGTCCAAAGAACCGAAAACACAAAACTCATGGCTTTTTTATTTTCAGAGAGTGCTCTTCCGAGCTTCCTCCCTTATAGGATCCCTTATCCCCTTGGACTCCAATTATTTCTTTTAAAAACTACTGCCGATACCATTCCAATCCTTTTTTTACAAACTACTGCCGATACAATACCAACCAAAACGACAACTCCTTCCGACTCCGAGGCCGATGCCGATGATCTATTCTTTTTTACCCGAGAGAGGAACCAATAACACCATTCTCGATCCGTTTTTTTGATTTCGTTCCCGATCTAATGCAGAGTTTTTTAGTTATAACTGATTTTAAACTTCTGGAGGCGGGGGCTGAGCGGCGAGGGAGAGAGAAAATGAGCCCTTTTATAAAGAGAAGAAAGAAGATGAGACCGTTTTCTGTTTCGTCTACTATTTCTTCCTCTTCTCCTTTGTCACGTCTGAGCCCCCCCTTCCATTCGTTTCCGGTCCCTATCACACACACTCCGCAATAAAATTCTTTCCAGGGCTTTCTTTCTCTGGTTTCTCTCTTCTGTAATGATTGATAATGGACGTTGAGACGAATCACAAATTCTAAGAAAACGGGAAAAACAAGACCCTCTCGTGAAGAAAGTTTTTGAAAAAAACTCACAGAAACGAAAAATAACAAAACTAAAAAACATCACCTTTTTAATCACCGCTCCTCGATCTGCGGCAGGCTCATGATCATCCGCACCGCCTCCGCCGGCGCCAGAGCCCCGTCGAGCACCTGCGCCACCGCGGTCAGCACCGGAAGCGCGACGCGGAACCTGCGGGCCAAAGTAACAACGACGCCGGCCGTCGCAACGCCCTCCGCGACCTGGCTCGACGACCCGAGAATGTCAGCGAGCGCCTCCCCTCTCCCCAGCCTGACGCCGACGGCCCGATTCCTCGACAGCTCGCCGTAGCACGTCAGCATCACGTCGCCCATGCCGCTGAGCCCCGAAACCGTCTCCGGTTTCGCGCCCATCTTCTCCGCGAGCCACCGGATCTCGGCGCACCCCTGAGAGACCAGCGCGGCCTTGGCGTTGTTGCCCAGGCCGAGGCCCTCGACGATGCCGGCGGCGATCGCGAGCACGTTCTTCAGGGCGCCGCAGACCTCGACGCCGACCACGTCCGAGGTCGTGTTGACCCGCATGGTGGGGGACGCGAACAGCTGCTGCAGCTGCCGCTGCAGCGCCTTGTCCCGCGAGGCCGCGACGAGGCCTGTTGGACGCCCGTCGACGACCTCTGCCGCGAACGAGGGCCCCGAGAAGAACGCCGCCGGCTGGTGCTTGCGCCCCAGCGCGTCCGGGATCAGCTCCGAGAGCATCAATCCCGTGCCCACCTCCAGCCCCTTCGAGACCGAGACGATCGGCGTCGTCGCCGGCAGCGCGGCGCGGAGCTCGGGCCTCTCGAGGAACGCGCGCGAGTGCTGGACTGGGACGGCGTGGATGCAGTACTGGGCCCCGGAGATCGCCTCGGCCGCGTCGGTCGTGGCTCGGACGTTGGGAGGGAGGCGCCTGGGGTAATGGAGGCAATAGAGGAGGAGGAAGGACGGGGACGAAGAGCGTGCGTTGTTTTGAGTTGTTTTTGTGTTTTGTCGAGACCTCGCGCACCCAAAAAAGAGAGAAAGGAAAAAAAAATGAACACGATAAGAAGAAAAGCCCTCACCTTCCGGGGAGGTACCTCGCGTTCTCGTGCTTGCTGTTGATGTCCGCGCACAGCGCCGGATCCCGCAGCAGCATGCAGACGTCCAGGTCGGCCTTCTGCCTTGCCAGCGCCACCGCCATCGCGGTCCCGAACGAGCCGCCGCCGAAGACGGCGACCTTGAACGTCGAGTCGAGCGCCGAGGCCGAGCCGCGCTTGCGATCCCTGAAGGCCGCACGCGACCAGCGCATGATAGAGTCCCACGACTCGCGGATCTGGGAGCGCTCGGCCGGAGGGTAGAGGGAGTTACCGACGGGTACGGGGGCGTTGGTGGCGGCGGCGCCGGCCGGGGACACGGCCGCGGCCGCCGCCCGCGCGGCGGCCCTCGCAGCCCGAGCGGCGCCGTCGTCGGCGTCGTCGTCGGCGTCGTTAGCGTCGACGGCGTCGTTTTCTTCTGTCTTCTCTTCGGAACCGGAAGAAAGTGCGGCTACTGCTCCTTCTGCTTCGTCGTAGGAGCCTCCGGAGCCGGAGGCCAGGGCCAGGGGCACGGCGGGGGGCACCTCGCTGGTGGAGTCCCCCGAAGAAATCGAGGCAGAGACAGAGGCCGAGGCCGGAGGAGGAGTGGAGGAGCTCGACGCTGCTGGCGGCTTTGCCGAACGAGAGGAGGACGAAGATTGCACGGAAAACGGCCGCGGCGACGACGCTCGTGCGCTCACAGTTCGCCTGCTCCTCGATGGCCAAGCCATAGAGCCCGCCCATTCGGGCGCGCTGGTCGAGGCCTGCCCCAGAGCGCGCCGCGGGAGGGGCGGCGGGCTGCTGCTCGCGGATGCTAAACGCTGCGTTGACGTCGACGACGACGCCGCCGCTGCCGCCGACGACGTCGTCGCAAATAATCCGCGCATGTTTATGGAAAAGGGGCGCGAAACACGCTTCGGATCTCCTCAGACGCGCTTGCTCAGTGTCGATGAGATCGAGAGAGGGGCGCTATCCGCGAAAAAATATCGGCAAAAGAGAAACTGAAGGGCGCAAATTGAGTTCTTTTCTCTCAATAAAAAAAAGTGGCGAGGGTGCTTGCTGCTGTCGAGCCGAAAAATTTCTCAACCTCTAAAACTCTCCCCCACTCCGTTCCCTTTTCCCCTATGCCTACTTTTTTGAAACGGAAAACAAATACCTTTTGGATGAATGAATGATTCTCAGATTTACACGCGACTGGCTGGAAGACCAGTCGCGTTCTTCTCCCTCCCTCCCTCCCTCCCTCCCTCCTTCCCTCTCTCCCTCCCTCTCTCTCTCTCTCTCTCTTCTCTTTTTCTCTCTGTCACTCTCTTTTCTTCTCGGTGGTCGCTTCAAAAAAAAATTCTCACAGCTCTCACATCACATCACCCCGGCCTGCGTCAGGGCGGCAAAGACCAAAAACAGCCCGCCGCCGATGAACCCGATCGCGCGCTCGGACAGCCACCGGCTGACGAGCGCGCCGCCCAGCACCGCGATGGCCGTCGCGAGCGCGTGGCCCGCGGTCGCCCCGGCGGCGACCCCCACGGGGCCCTGCGCCGCGGCGAGCGCGATCGTCGCGAGCATCGAGCGGTCGCCCCACTCCGCCACGAAGATGATCGCGCCGACCTCGAGCGCGCGGGCCAGGGCCGAGGAGGAGTCCCTGCTGTCGATCGCCTTCTTGGGCCTGCTCGGAGAGGCCCTCGCCGCCGCCGCCCCCCCCTCTGCCTCCCCCTCGCCGAGCTCCTCCCGCGCGGCGGCGAGCTCCTCGCCCGCGGCGTCCGGCGCGGCCGCCCACGCCGCCTTCAGAGTCCGGACCCCAAAGTACGCCAGCAGCGCCACCGACGCCCACTTGGAGATCGGCAGGCTCGAGGACACGAAGGTCTCGGGCACGCGCTGCGCCGCGGCGCCGATCGCGGCCGAGACGACGCTCATCGCCGCGAGCGCGGCGACCGAGCCCACAAACGCGACCCTCTTCCCGGCTCTGGCGGCCAACAGGGCGGCCAGGAAGAAGGTCTTGTCGCCAAGCTCAGAGAGAAAGACAAGGGAGAAGGCCGGGACGGCGCCGGAGAGGATGGAGGCGTCGATGGCGCTCTGAGGTGGAGTTGAAGAGAGCGACAGGGGAAAAAAAAAAGAGGGGGTGGGGGTGAGAGGAGGGAGGAGTGTCTTTTTTTGTTTTTTTTCGCTGCTGTCCGTCGCTTTGCGCCGCTGAGTAGATTGTTTTCATTCGCGGCCAAACTTCCAACGTCATACTCTCAACTCCCGACTCACCAGGATCACGGGGCCGTACCCAGCCTTCCACGCTGCAAATGCAGCCGCGAGGCCGGCGACGGCGACGACCATGACTGCCTGCACGACAGCAGTGGGCAATCCACCGCCGCCGCCGTCGTCGTTCTTGTTGGAAGAGGAGGAGGGAGAAGAAGAAGAAGAAGCTCCTGCTGCCGATGCTGCTGACCGCGCGATGACGACGCCTTTCCTCGACGATGCCAGAGGCATGGATGACGCCAGTGGCTGAGATGAAACAGAGCAACGAAGCTGCTGCTGCTGTTGCGGGACAGCAAAGAGAGGCGCCTTTTGCCGATCACCTAGCCTACGGCGCTGCTGCTGCTGCGGGAGGCAGAGGTGATGCCTCCCGCCGCACCCGTTCGCCTGCAGTCTCGCGAGGCCCTGCATTTTTGATCCCTGAGGGCTCAGTAAAGCGTAGAAGAAGCCTCTGGACTGTTGAAAAGGGAAAAAACCGAGCTTCTCGAGATGGGAAAAGACGAGAGCGCGGAAAAGAGAAAACGAATTCCTCCGTCTCTCTTTCGCTTTTTTTTTAAAAAGAAAAAAAATGGTTTTTCGTTTCCCTCTTTTTTTTCCACATGTTTTTTTTGTACAGAAAAAGGAGGCCTCCGCCCTTTTTCTTTATTGTTTTACACCACGTGCGTGTGCGCGCGCAAGCTACCGAGGAAGCAGCGCGAAAAGGTCCGGCACGCAAAAAAGCTCCGCGGCAGCGGAAGAAGAAGGAGTGGCTTCTCCCCCGTTGTCTTCGCCGGGCACCGCGACCGCGACGAGGCTGCAGCGTCCCCCTCCCTCCCTTTCCGCGCTCGCGGCGGCAAAGACCGCCTCCCCCCCAGGGGAGAAGCTGAGAGACGCAAGCATGGGCCCTCCCCCTCCTTCTCCTCCTCCTCCTCCTCCTCCTCCTTCTCCTCCTCCTTCTCCTTCGTACTGCTGGAGCTTGAAGTGGAACGAGGAGCGCTCTGCTGCCAGCGACGAGGGGGAGGGCGCCCCGGCCGCGGCGGCCGCGGCCGCGAGGAGGAGGCGGCTCCTCGTCGCGGCCGCCGTCGGCGGAGCCGGGGGAGGCCGGGAGAGGCTCCAGACGTGGACCGTGCCCTTGTCGGAGGCCGCGGCGAGCCACCGAGGAGCCTTCGCCGCCGCGGCCGCCGCCGTCGACGAAGAAGAGGAAGCAGAGGGAGAGGAAGGGGCGACAGACGGCGAGAACGCGAGCGAGAGCATCCGCGCCGGGCCGCCGCCCCTCCTCAGCTCGCGCAGACACGGGGTCAGAGCGGCCTCCGAGGCGTTCGCGGCGCCGCTCCCGGACTCATCCCCGAGGGCAAAGACCCTGACGAGCGTGCCGCGCTCACTGGCCGTCGCGAGGAGCTCCGCCGACTGGCTCAGCGCGAGCGCGGCCGCGCCGTGCCTCGCGGCGCGGACGAGCACCGACCTCCCCGCGTCGGCAAACTCGACGCGCACTGTCCCGCCTCTCGCGGTCCCGCCTTCGCTCGAGGGGCACGCGAAGACCGTCCTCGATCCCCCCGCGGCCAGAGCCAGCAGCCCGATCTCGTTGGGGCCCGTCTCGACCGAGCGGAGCAGGCGCAGCGAGTCCAGCGAGTAGGCCGCGGCCCTGCCGTCGGAGAGCGCGACAGCGACGGCGTCGCGGCGGAGCCGGACGGCGAGCACCCTTGTGGAAGCCGGGAAGGAGAGCTCGCCGAGCAGCGAGGATGATGTTTGGGACGTCCCCGTTCCTCCTCCTGCTCCGCCGTCGTGGAGGGCGACGGTGTTGGGCTGCGAGGCGAAGACGAAGGCCGAGACGCGGGTTTTGTAGAGGAGGGCCGCCGAGGTCACGGAGGTCGAGGTCTTCAAAGTCGATGGCGACGCTGGCAGAGGAGAGCAAGACTCTAAGCTCACGGGCTCGCAGCTGAACACGCAAAAACCTCCAGAAGAACCCGTTTCGTCATCAGCATCGAAGCCCAGGGCTAGCCTGGAACCGTCTTGATTGAAGGAGACGCAGGAAACCCGGGGCATCTGAAACGTCAATGCATATCGTTTCTGGTCAAAAAAAGTTGCAGGTGATTGTGAGTCGTTCCCAACACTTCTCTTCTTTTCGTTTTTCTTCTTCTGCTGCTGCTCTCTCCCTCGCGTCTTTTCTCTCCAGCCCCGCCTCTCTTCCGCTTCTCTCTATCTTGTTTAGCACCCACATCATGGAGGCCGGAGACTACCCTGGCGGAGCCGGGGCAGGTGGGTTCGTCGATGCTCTCCGACGGAAGAAAAACGGCCGAAGAAGACTGTTGACGTTTTCCGCCAATTCGACGGCGTCGATCGAGAATCAATGCCCCTCTGTCTCTCGCTCTCTCGCGCGCTCACTCTCTCTCTTCCTCTCTCTCTCCCATCGATGATGCTCGCGGCATAAACAACACACAGCTCCTGCCGCAGCCGCTGCCGCGCCTGCACCGGAGAAGAAAGAAGAAGCCCCGGCGGTGAAGAAGGCCGAAGCTCCCGCTGCCGTTGCCGCTCCCGCCGCTCCTGCTCCCGCTGCTGCTGCTCTTTCGAAACCGACCGCCGCGGACAAGGGCAAGGCCCCAGCCACGGGGCCCTTCAAGGCCAAAGCTGCGACAAAAGATGATGGCGACGACGACGACGACGAAGATGACGAGGACGCGGACGTGGTGAGTTTGAGAAAGACGAGGAGGAACGGAGAGGAAAAAACCTGAGGAGTTGTTCTAGAGGATAGTTCTTTCTTTCCTTCTTTCGCCTTCTCTATCGCTCGTTCTCTCTTACCTCTTTCTTCTTCTTCGACTCCTCGACCACGATCGCCAAAAATAAAAAAACAAAAAAACAGGACACGGACGACGACAGCGACGACGAGGACGACAGCGACAGCGACGACGAAGTGAGCGATGAAGAGGAGGCGCCCGCTGCTGCCGGCGGCTCCTCTGCCGCCGCCGCCCCGCCGCCGAAGAAAAAGGCGAAGAAATCCGGCGACGGCGACGATGAGGACGAGGTCGAGATCGTCAAGAACCTCTCCGGCGACGAGGTCGACCCGGGGCTGATCATCGCGGGAGGGCGCGCGTCGAGGCGCGGAAGGGCACAGTTTGCGAGCGGCGGCGGCGGTGGAGGGGCGGCTGTGGCGTCTGCGGCTGCGGCGACGGCGAACAAGTATGCGACCGCGGCGCCTCCCTCTGACGATGACTCCTGGTAGAGAAAGAGATCATCGAAGGATGCTCTTCGCTCGCCCGTTTTGAGAGAGGAGAGAGGAGAGAGGAGAGGGAATAGAGAGAGAGAATATGACCTTTTTGCAAACATGAAATAGAAAAAATAGAGGTCGAAAAAAAAAACCATTTTTGCTTCTCTTCTTCTTTCATTTTTTTGTCGACGCAAAAAACGATGGTCGTCGCAGACAACTCGGGGGGCTCGTCAGGCTCCTGCCTGACCCGCCTAGGCGCAGTCGATTTTAGCGCGATGTTTAATGTGAGCGAGAAGAAAAAAATGTGATCTCTCCCGGAGCGACAAACAGAGAAAGCAGCGCGAGAGAGAGAAGGGAGAAAAGCGCGAGAGAAGCAATCGATCGACGATCGACCATGGGCACCGTAAAAAAACTTGCTCAAGAACTCACCTCTTTTTTCGCTCTCTTCTCCAACACCTCTCCAGGTCGAGGCCTCTCGGCTCATCGGCGGCGTCGAGGCCAGCTGCGTCGCTATCCACCCGAGCAGGCCCGTGATCGCTGTGGTGAGTCTTTGGAGAGAGGGAGTTTTTTCCTTTTTCGTTCTTTTTTTTCATCGTCGCTCTCTCGTTGTCGTCGTCTTCCCTCTCCCTCTCCCTCTCACCTCGACAACAAAAAAACAAAAAAACAAAAAACACCTCTCCCCCCCTCCCCCCCAGGCCGCAGCCGGCGTCGTCTCCGAGTACGACCTCTACACGGGCGGGCTCCTCGCCAGCGGCGAGACGGCCGGGGACGCCGTGGCCGCGGCCTACTCTCCGGTCCCGCCGAGCAGCAGCAGGGGAGGAGGAAGGAAGGGGGGGCGGTTTGCGGCGGGCGGGCTCGCGACAGTGACGGCCGACCGCGCCGTCTGCTTCTTCTCGCCCTCCCCCGAGGCCGGCGGCGGCTCCTCCTCCTCCTCATCTTCCTCCTCCTCCTCCTGGAGGCGCCGCCTGCTCGTCCCGCCGCAGGCCAAGGCCGCCGACAAGCGGTACGCGAGCGTGCTCGTCGCCGTCTCGTGCTGCGGGACCGCCCCGATCGTCTTCTACTGTCCTCCCGGCTCGGCGAACCTCCGCGCTGCCTCCGTGAGCTCCCCGTCTTCCGCCGCTGCTGCGGCTTCTGGCGTCGGGGCGGGAGAGCGCCGCGGGGCGCGCGTGAAGTGGGAGGGCCGCAGGCCGCTGGCCGCGCTCGCGGCGCACCCGTCGGACCCGGCGACGCTGCTCGCGCTCGGCAGCGGCGACTGGACCCTGTCCGCGCTCGCGGTGCCCCTCCTCCTCCCTTCTTCCGCCGACGCTCCCGCCTCGGAGGGAGGAGGCGACGCGGCTGCGAGCGCGGCGCTGGCGGCAGTGTGGACGGTCTCGCTCGCGCCGCCGCCGCCGCCGCCGGGCCCGCTGGGCGAGGCGCCCCCCTCCCCGCCGCTCGGGCAGGCCCCGGGCTTTCCGACGCCGCGCCTCGCCGTCGCGGCCAACCCCTTCGCGAGCTCCCAGAGCAGTAGCGGCGGCGGCGGCGGCGGCGGAGGGTCGAGCGGTGGCAGGCACGGGAGCGGCGGCGGCGCGGCCCTCATCGCTGTCTCGCTCCCCCCGGCGGCGTCGGCGGCGGCCGAGGCCGCGAGCCGCGCCGGCGGCGCCCCGAGGGGCGTCGCGCTACTCTCCACCCCTTCGAGCCGCGGCCCCCCCTCGCTCGTCGGCAGCGACGCGCACCCGGCGATGGCCGGGGGGGCCGAGCCCCTCGGCTTCGGCTTCGGCGGCGGCGGCGGGTCGCTGCTCTGGTTCGGGAGGAGAGCCGCGGCGCCGCGCCCGGCCGCCGCCCCCGCCGGCCCCCGCTCCGTCGTCACCGCCGCGTGCTGGGACGTTTTCTGCTCCGCCTCGGCCGTGGCGTGGGCTCGGTCCCCGCTCGCGCCTTCGGGGGAGGCGCTGGCCGAGGCGGCGCTCGGGGGCGGCGGAGGCTGCTGCTGCTGCTGCTGCGGCGGCGGCGGCTTTGAGAGGGGCGGCGGCGGGGGGAGGGAGGCTGCCCTCTCGCCGTCGTCGGCGCTCGACTGGAGCGCCGCGCTCTCCCGCTCCCCGTCTGCCTCGTCCTCCTCTTCCGCGTCTCCCTCCGTCGTTTCCTCGCGTGCGGCGCTGAGAGCCGTCCACGTCCACCCGGCCGTCGGCGGCCTCCTGGCGCTCCAGTGCGGAGCAGCAGCAGCAGCAGCGGCGGCGGCGGCGACCTCGAGCGGCGGCGACGGAGGAGGAGGAGGCCAGGGCGGCGCCGAGAGCGTCGACCCGTGGCTCTCTGCCCGGGGCGCGCCCGCGTGCCGCCTCCTCCCGGGGGACGCCGCGGCCGCCGCCTCGCTGCTGCGGGTGGCCGTGGCGTCGCTGCCGCCGCGGGCGGCGTCGGCGAGGCCGCCGCCTGTCGCCGCGCTGCACACCTCCCTCGGCTGGTGGCTGCCGCCGAGGTCCTCCTCCTCGACGCGGCAGTCCCCGCCGCCGAGGCTCACGCTGCCATGCCCTCTCTACCTCGTCGACGGCGGGTGGCTCTGCGCCGCGGCGGGGAGCGGCGGAGGCGGCAGCAGCAGCAGCAGCTCGAGCGGCGGCGGAGGAGGGAGCGGCTTCTTCGGGGTGCCGCGCCCAAAGAGGCTCTGCGAGCTGCCCTCGGCGGCGACGCCCGGAGGCGCCGCCGTCGTCGCCTCCTCGCCCCCTCCTCTCTCCTCCAGCGGCGGCGGCAGCGGCGGCGACGGCGCCCCCTCCTCGCCGTCGTCGAGCTCTCCTCCTCCGTCGCTGCCCCTGGTCCCGAGGGAGGTGCTCCACAGCCCCGGTCGCAGGGCCTGGGCGGTCTTCTTCGACTCGCCGCCGCTCGACCGAGCCGCCGCCGGCAACGACGAAAGAACCTCAGCGGCGAGGGGCAGGCACGGCGGCGCCTTCACGCTGCTCGTCGCCCCGGCCCCCGCGGCCGCTCAGCAGCAGCAGCAGCAGCAGCATCGGCAGAGCCCGCCGCTGGCCCCGGCGCCTCCCTCGTGGACGGCCCCGGCGGCCGGCGGCGCCTTCTGCGGCGCGGCGGACGCGACGCTCGCGGTGCTGCTGCCCGGAGGGGCCGAGGTGGCGCTCTACCCCGTCGGGTCCGGGGGAGGGGGCCAGCGCGGCGGCGGGAGCGGCGCCGACGGCGGCGGCGGCGGCGGGTTCGCGTCGCCTCCGCGGCCGGCGAGGAGGCTCGAACTGCCCGGGGGGGGCCCGCAGACGGCGCTCTTCGCCGGGCCCAAGTGGGACAGCCTGCCCAGACCCGGCGAGGAGGCGGCGGCGGCGGCGGCGGCGGCGGCGGCGAGCAGCTCGAACCCTCTGGCGGGATCCTCCGCCGCTGTCGGCGGCGTCCTCTCGTGGCAGACGGCACCGGGCGCGCCCCTGTGCCTCTCCGACGCGGCCCCTCCCGCCGGCGCTTCCTCTCCCTCTTCTTCCTCCTCAGGCAGGGGCGCCTCTTCCTCCGCTTCTTCGCTCGTCGCCTCCAGGGTGCTCCCGATGGAGCGCGGGGAGGTTGTGTTGTCGGTGGTGTGGCAGCCGCTGACGCCCTCGGAGGAGGAGGAGGAGGAAGGCGGCGGCGCCGGAGCCGGAGCCGACGACGACGAGGGAGAAGGAACGCGCTCCTCATCCCCGCTCCCGGCCCCGCTTGCCTCGTCCTTCGGCGACGACGCCAGCGCGACGGGTCGCGCCTCCGTCGCCGGGGCCGTCCTTACGACGCGGAGGCTCCTCGTCGTGTCGGCGAGCCTGACCCCGATCGCCGTCTGCCGCAACAGCTCTTCTTCTTCTTCTTCTTCGTCGTCCTCCTCTTCTCCTTCTCCGCCGCTGACGAACGTGCTCTGGGCCGGGCCCGCCCTGCTCGCGTGCGACGCCTCGCAGGAGCTGTGGCAGCTGCTGTGGGACGGGAGGCTGCGCCCGCTGGGCTCGGTCGGCGGCGCGGCGGCGAGGAGCTCGCTGGCGGCGGCGGCGCCGGACCGGCTGCTGCTGGCGAGGTGCTCTCTCGGCGGCGGCGGCGGCGGCGTGTCGTCGTCCTGCTCTCCTTCGATCACGACGCTAGGACACAGGGCGATGCCCGTCGTTGCGGCGGTGAGCAGTATTTGCGTTTCATTTGAGTTTCGGGGGGTTTCGAGGTCGACGGAAAAAAAAGGTGAACAACTCTCTCACACACAAAAAAAAGAAGAACGAAAAACAAAAAAACTCTTCCAGGTCGTCGCCGGCTGGGCCTCCGCGGCGGCGCGTGGCATCCTCCCCGGCGGCCTCCCCAGGGCCCGCGCCGCCGTGCGCTCCCTACTCGGGGGCTACGACCTGGCCGGGGCGGCCCGCGCGGCGCTGGCAGTCGACCTGGCCTCGGCGGGGCTGCGAGACGAGGCGCTGGCGCTCATGGCCGAGGACCCGGCGGTTCGGCGCACGGCGGCCGCGTCGGGCGCGGCGACGGCGGCCGAGCGGCGCGGCGCGCGGGCCGCCGCGGGCTGCTGGCAGGGCGTCGTCGAGGCCGTGCTTCCCTCCGAACTCCAAGAGGACAAGCCTCATCCGTCGCTTCCCCCTCCGAGGGGCTCGCGGCTGCGCTCGCAGCTCGTCGAGCTCGCGAGGCTCGCCGCGGCGGCGGGCGCCGCGGCCGAGGCGCGGAGGCTGCTCGAGGGCGCCGGAGAGGCCGTCCCCGCCGCGGCGCTGGCGGCCGCCGCGGGGGACTTTGTCGAAGGAGGCACCAGGCCTTCTTCTTCCTCTGCCGCCTTCGAGACGGTCGCGGAGGGGCTGCACGCGGCCTGGGAGCGCGCCGTCGCGGCTTCGGGGGCGGCGCCGCTGCTGGGCGCAGATGCAAACATCAGGTTGGTTGTCGGAGCTGGAAATGCCACTGACGCTTCCGCTGCTCCCTCTTCCTCGTTCACCTTCGCGTCTCTCGCGCCTCCAAACGTCGCATGCCTCCCTCCCGCCGTGCCCCCGGCCCCCGGAGGGGTCGATGCCGGGGGCGCCTTGCCTCCCCTGCGCGGCGCGCGGGCCGCGGCCGCAGTGGGGCCCCCTCCCCCTCCTGGGTCGGCCGCGGCGCTCGAAGACGAAGCGGGCGACGGCGGCAGGGTCGGAGTCGGAGGAGGGACGGCGCAGAGCTTCGACACCGAGGGCAGCGAAGCCCCTTCGAGTGCGTTTGCAACCTCTGCTGCCGATTCTGCTGTTTCTGGCGCTTCGGTGTTCTCCAGGGCGTTTCGCAGGCGCGGCTCCGAGGCTCCGAGTGGTGAGCTTTTTTTTTTAGATTTCCGTTTCTCCTTCACGTCGACGAAAAACTCGGAAGACGCTCACTTTCCTTTTGTCTCCTCGTTCTCTCTCTCTCTCTCTCTCTCTCTCTCTCTCTCTCTCTCTCTCTCTCTCTCTCTCTCTCTCTCTCTCTATCTCTCTCTCTCACACACTCACACAAACACAC
>Ga0315289_10001753_pt1 | contig 33757 bp, 33 predicted proteins | sample YL17G11_40_MG_FD_203452 | JGI IMG/M metagenome (GOLD analysis project Ga0315289, IMG submission 203452) | Sediment microbial communities from Yellowstone Lake, YNP, Wyoming, USA - YL17G11_40 | ecosystem: Environmental > Aquatic > Freshwater > Lake > Sediment | place: USA: Wyoming | collected... | reverse complement strand
ATGCTGAAGAAAGAGCTTTGGGAAAGACGGGGAAGATGAAAGCGTGCGGTGAAAGGAAGCCGTACACTATTCCTTTGCCCGCGAAGCTCATCAGTTTCATCCAAGGCAAGCCTAGAAAGATTGTCCTTGAAATCGGCTGCGGTCATGGAAGAACCTGCTTCTTCTTACATAAACACGGCCTTGAGGTCGTTGGTGTCGACTTGGACCGGGTACAAGTCAGACTAGCTTCGGAAGACCTGAAGAAGCGGAAAATCCGTCAAGGAATACGCCTTGTTGTCAATGACGCCCGAGATTTGTGCTTTCCAGAATGCTCTTTTGACGCAGTCACGATGCTGGGCGTTCTAACTCTGACCCCTAAAAGTGAGAGGCCAAGGATAATGAACGAGGTCGACAGAATCCTTAGACCATCGGGTTATGTCTTCGTCGAGGAACTCGGGCAAACTTGGAAAAACCCTGTCTACAGGAAAAGATACAGAGATGACGCCAAAGTCACGGGTGAACTGGGCACAGTCACGGTGAAAGATGAAAGTGGCATAATTCTTCATTTCGGCCACCACTTTACTCGTCAAGAGATTCGTAGTCTTTTGAAGGGTTTCAGCATTATAAGTTTCGAAGAAGACGTTTTCACAAGCTACTACCACAGGAATTGGGTCAAAGGCTACACTATACTCGCTCAAAAGCAGGCAGCTAGCGGCACACGCCTCTGCGGCACCGTGCAGCAGGTCTAGCAAGATCCCTAACCCTTTTCGCTGCGTCCACTGGGCTCTGCGACAATGTTATTTCTCGCCCCACAATTAGGTAGCAGCTCCCAGCGTCCAAAGCCTTCTGAACTGCTCCCCCCTGAACGCCTATTCCAGGCGAGTATATTGGGATCTTCTCGCATAGCACGTCGTGAACTTCCCTTATCTTTTCTGGGTACGTTGCACCAACGACCACGCCGTCAGCATCAAGTTTCAAAGCTTTCTGTGCGAATGAAATATACTGAAGCATCGGCCTGCCTGTTTCAGCGTTGACCACTGTCTGCCCATAGCCTTCGTAAGCAGCCTTGTGACTCATGTAGACAAGCAGAATTACACCGCGCTGTTGCCTGCGAGCAACATCGAATATAGGCTTCAACCCTTCTTCCCAACCTATGAACGGGTTGGCGATCAACGCGTCAAAGCCCGCAGCATAGTAATATTCAGCTATAACCTGGTTCGTGGAACCGATGTCGTTCGCCTTGCAGTCCATGATAACCATCAACCCGTTTTCATGGGCTTTCTCAACGAGTCTCTCGACGCCGTCAAACACGCCCAACGGGAGAACCAGATGGTGATTAAACTTCACGGCGCAAAGATATGGATGAACCGCATCCAAGACCTGACTGGCCTTGGCGAAAAGACCTGAACGGTTTTCAGGTTTTTCAAAAGGAAAATCCAAGGCTAAAACGATGTTAGATTCCTTTTTCTCACATGCGAGCTCCATCTTAAGACGATATGCCATGCTTGGGCACCGGTCTCTACTATCCCGTTAGGCTAAAAACCTTTTCTCCTCCTTTCGCGCGCGCTCCTCGCAACCTCAGGACTCCAGTGTACGTTGATCTGCATGTTTTTCTCACACTGTTTTTATACTGTTCAGCGTTAGATATTTAACAGCTTTAAACAAGACTGCTCGGGTAATTGTGCGTGGAAAGATGATTGGGGAACTAGCAGCCCTAGGCTCCGCCGTGAGCTGGACAGTCTCAGCCATGCTCTACGGAAAAGCCTTGCAGCTGGAAAAACCAATTTCTGCAAACATTGTTCGGCTGGCATGCACAAGCCCATTTTTGCTGATCCTTCTAGGTATTGCTGCGTGGTCCGGAGGCTTAGGCAACCTCAGCCTCAACGTCACTGTCCTCGCAGGCGTCAGTGGAATAATTGGACTAGGTTTGGGCGACACGCTTTACATGGTGAGTCTGAAGCTGATGGGCGTCTCCCGCGCAGTCCCTATAACCTGCACGTATCCATTATTCAATATACTGTGGGCGGTACTTCTGATAGGTGAGAAGCTCACGCTTTTTCGGGTTCTTGGAGCATTGATAATCTTTTCAGGTATTTGGCTCTTGAGCTATGGAAAAGGAAACAGCGATGGCGAAGGGCAGAGCAGGTTCCTGTTTAGAGGTCTCTTGGCCGCGTTGGTAACCGCTATCTTGTGGTCTATAAGCATAGCGTTGATGGGAATAGCTGTAAATGAAACGCCCAGGCTGAATGACGCGCTGGTTATCAACATAATAAGGACCGTTACAGTCGGAGCTCTTCTGCTGGGCATGTCACCCATGATCGACAGACAGCGTGACTTCCTGAAGATGAAGAAAGGAACCGTTGCTACCCTCATGGTCGGAGGACTCGTGGCACTTGGATTAGGATGGTTCTTCCTAGCCTACAGCTTCACGGGAATTCCAGAAACCCAAGCAGTGCCAATTTCCTCCACAACCCCGCTTTTTTCAACTTTGGCAGCCGTCGTTTTGCTACATGAAAACATCACCCTAAAAAATGCCTTAGGCTCCGCAATCGTAGTCGCGGGGATTTTCATGATTTTCATCGTTTGACAAGCTCCACCTTGTCCTTATCATCACAATTTTTCTATTGATGTAGAATGAGCCGCGCGCGCTTCTCATAAAAAACCTGTTGCATGACCAATTTAAGGATGAAAGCCAAATGAATTTTTGGAAAGTGCAGAGTAGAGTGAAAGTTAAACCTGACTTTTAGCGCGCGCGGGGTGCAAATATCGTTCGCCGTATATGTTTTTATATTGCATCATTTCTTTAGGGGCGAATTGTCGGGTGGATAGGAAGAATAGCCGTGTCCGTGTCTCCAAGTGTTCGTGAAGTTCTTGGCAGAAGAATCGCTGGCGAGATAATCCTTTCAAACAAGCCTGGGGCAACAATGCGCAAGTGGCGAGAACTATTCGCAGTCTCACAGATGACTCTGTCAGAGAGAATGCTCATATCTCCGTCAGTGATCAGCGATTACGAAAGTGAAAGACGCAAGAGCCCTGGCACAAAGTTTGTCAGGCGATTTGTCTGGGCACTTCTGAAGATCGACGAGGAACATGGTAGCCGGTTCATAAAAGAGTTCGCAAAGCTCACAAGCTCGCCGAGCATGGCGATCATAGACCTTCGAGAGTTTCCCATCCCCGTCCGTGTAGAATATTTATGCAGGGCCATCAAAGGCGAAGTAATATCCACTTCCGGAAGCTTCGTCAAAGAAGTCCTAGGCTACACGGTGGTAGACAGCAGAAAAGCTGTTGAAACACTTTCAGGTCTAGAGTATTCTCAGCTCTTCGGCGCAACAACTGATCGAGCGCTCATTTTCACAAATGTGGAGGATGGCAACCTACCGATGATGCTCGTACGCGTGAGCAACCTGAAACCCCGTGTTGTCGTTTTCCACGGCGCAAAACCGGATCAACACTCGATAAAACTGGCAGAATACGATCAGGTGCCTCTAATCTATTCAAGCATCCCAAGCATCGAACAGCTCGTAAAATCCCTGAGAAAGCTGTATCGCATCGCACTTCGCATAAAGCTTGGAAGACGAGTACGCCCGCCTCCAAAGATAAGCGTATAAGGGCTGAAAAAAGTGCCGAATAGAGCGCGCGCGAGCCCATTTTGGCTGATTAGACTGTTCCACTCGTTTCCAACTCTTCCTTCAGAAGTTTGAAATCGGCTATTATTTGCTCCCTATATTTTGCGCTATAGAGGGCTGCCGCTGGATGGAACGTTGGAAAAAGTGTCATCTGCACATCATGTAAGATTACTCGGCCGAATTTTCCCCGAACTGCTGTTATGCCAGTAAAAGGAAGATGGGCTCTCGAGAAAATGTAGGCTGTTGAACAATTTCCGAGTGTCACCAGAAGCTTTGGTTTGATGATTTCCATCTGCCTCTCCAAGTAGGGTGCGCAAGTTTGAACTTCCAAAGGTCTAGGAGGCCGATTCCTAGGCGGCCTACATTTCACAATATTGCAGATGAAAACTTCCTCTCTCGAGAGCCCGATTCCAGACAGTAAAGTCTTGAGAAACTTGCCAGCAGCGCCAACGAAGGGTCTTCCCTTAAGATCCTCTGAAGAACCAGGGGCTTCTCCGATGAGCATGACTCTAGCGTTGGGATCACCTTCTCCCGGAACAGCCTTCTTGCGACTCTTCGAAAGCGGACATAGCGTGCAAATCACAACTTCAACAGCAACATCAGCAAGAAGCTTCTCTCTAGACAATCAATAGGCACCCCGGTGCAGTTTCTGTATCGATATTTATCACTTTTCCACGTTTAAAACCTAATGTAGGCGAGTGTTGCAATATGAAAGGCACATGAATGCATCTGCAGTCTATCCTGTTCTTGTTCTGCCACGACAAAAGCTATCTGAAATAGGACGGTTTTTCAAAACGTGTGTTTCAACGAGTCTGTTCCTTTCATTCCTTCTTCAACGCCGAGACTTTTGGCTTTTGTCGTCATAGCCTTCACGGGGGCGTTCAGCACGTCTTCAAATGTTTTTACGCCGCTGACCACGGCGGCAGAAGCTCCAGTTCTTTCAGCAGCGTCAACGTCTAGAAATCCGCACATGACAAAGCCTTTTTCGGCGGTTATCAGAAGCAGAGGTGCCGCGCAGTCAGGCAGGTCAACGCGAAGGCCTAAGCAGTTTCTTCCATCAACTTTCAAGCTTGTGATGCTGATCATGCTAAATACCTTTAAACTGTCAACTGCATCCTAGACATATTCCTTGGCTTAATTAAGAATTGCTGGAGAAACTGCTGCATGCTTACCAGGCTTAAGCAAAGGGTTCAGCTAATGCTCGCCGCAGAAGCGGGGGCAGCACACAGAATAGGCTTGACGCCGAACATGATAAGCGGCCTTGGAACAATCTTCGCTCTGCTCGCGGCGTTGGCCTACGTGAGATGGCAAGACGGGTCATTCTACTTTCCTTTGGCGATCATCATGCTCTTGTTGTCGGGTTTTTGTGATGCCCTAGATGGAATCGTAGCCCGGCTCTACCAGCAAACCACAGCGTTCGGCGGCTTCCTGGATTCTCTGCTCGATCGATACGCAGACGCGGCAATCTATATCGCAATAATCATCAGCGGCCTATGTTGGCCCCTCTGGGGACTAATAGCCCTAGCGGGATCGTTGCTCGTGAGCTACAGTCGCGCAAGAGCTGAAGCGGTCAACGTAAAGATGGAATCTGTCGGCGTAGCTGAGAGGGCAGAACGCTTGATCGTACTCGTCGTGGCAACCCTGATAGCCAGCGCGCGTTATTGGCCGCCTGCGACCGTGATCAATTATGCCATAATCTTGCTTGCAATACTTAGTAACTTGACCGTGTTGCAAAGAAGTCTCTATGCCTATGGAAAACTAAAGAAAAAAGGAGCTGGCTGAGAATTAGAACCTTCTAGGGCGTGATATGCGCATGCGCCGTTCTTTCTCGGCTCTAACTTTTACGATCCCACGATGCACGGCACAGGAAACGCAGTAAAATCTGGTGTCCGCAGAGGAGGCTATGTAGGTGCCTTTCTGACGAAGCTCCTTCGCTAAGGCAGAGTCAACAAGAGATATTCTGCGAGTAGATCGCTTAGCCTTGTCACGGGGAACGATCTGTCCACAACCAGCACACTGAACAACAGCGCCGCTGCCCTTTCCCCCTTTGGACCTTCCCCGACTCTTGCGTTTAAACGGCAATCTTCCAATCCTCTCAAGTTTCAAATAACAGGTAATTGCATCTTCTTTATATACCTGCTCCCATGCAAGAACGCAAAGATACACCTGCTGAAAACTGCTTCATCATACTTATTCCTGAAAAGTTGTTAAAACCAGCTTCATATTCCGCTTGAACACCTTTCTGATACCTGCCGTTTCCTGTTGTGCTTGATGTTTGGTGGCAGTTGAAGGCCTGTCCGAAAAGAAGCCTTTCTGTGAGCAAGTTTTAAATTCGGGATGCCTAATTTGAGAGAGTGAAGTTTAACATGGAACGCATTATCAACGCTGGCTGAGACTATGGCTGAAATCGGGCTAAGATCCAAGATGCTGGTCAGAGACGTTATGAGCAGCCCAGTGATAACTATTGAGGAAACTGCATCGGCAAACATGGTTGCGAACCTGATGGATAAAGAAGAGTTGGGCTGCATAATCGTGACGAACAAAGAAGGAAAACCACTCGGGATAATAACGGAAAGAGACCTCGTCGTGAGGGTTCTGGCGAAGAACACCAAGCCCGATTCTCTAAAAGCCAGCGACGTCATGACCTCACCCCTGATCACGATAGAACCAGACATGACGATCAGCGACGCGGCTAGAAGAATGAGCCACCTGAACATCAGAAGGTTGGGAGTGATCTACAAGGGGCAGATCACCGGGTTGCTGTCGAGCAAAGACATACTGGGAGTCATGCCTGAACTGCTCGAAATAATTCAAGAGCGGGCAAAGATAGAAAAAGAAAGCGGGGCTCCCGAGGAGGAAGAGCCTGCGCCACTCGCTGGGTACTGCGATCGCTGCGGAGTCTGGTCAGACGACCTGAAGCAGAGTAATGGCGAATTCCACTGCGAAGACTGCAGAGTCGAGCTTGAAGAAGAAAGCGAGGAGTAAAAGACGTTTGCTCATCAAGGAGATCATGAATGCAAGGAGCCCGTTCATCTATGAAGATGAGCTTGCCACAAAAGCCCGTGCAGTAATCCGCGACTGGTCCCTTAGGATTCTTCCAGTTCTAGACTCTCACAAGAACCTTCTAGGCAAGGTCTCTCGTCGCGATGTGATGATCATCTCGTCATCCGTCTCTCCTATGAGGGTTAAGGGTATAATGACGCCTGCAAGGCACGTGGCAACTGTGGATGATGCTGCTGCTGGAACAATAAAGGCGATGGTCCGAGTGGATGTCTGGTACGCACCAGTCGTAGCCAATTCTCAAGACAAGACCTACAAGGGCGTAGTAGGCCTTGAAAACTTCATCGAACCCATCATAAGGACGAACCCTGAAAGGCTCATAAAAGACGTTTCGGAATCGATGACCAAGAAAGTCGTGGCTTGCTCCTGTGAAGATGAAGTTGGGAATATTTGGCGTCTGATGCAACAGAAACGCTTTGCAGGCCTGCCTGTCGTGAAAGATGGCAAACTCGTGGGAATGGTCACTCAGAAGGATCTTCTTGAAAGCGGCTCAGTCTTGCCGACTTTTGAAGCTCAAAAGGGACGTTTTCAAGCCTCGTCCAAAATTTCCTCCATCATGAAAACAGGAGTAACGGTTGTGAAGCCTTCGACAAAGATGATTCAAGTCGCCAATTTCATGGTTTCAAAGGATATTGGAAGAATTCCTGTTGAAGATGAGCAGGGCAAACTCGTTGGCATAGTCGATCGAGAAGACGTTGCAAGATTGCTCGTTAAATGAGGGAACACGTTGGCCAAAGAAAGTTTCAGAAGGACCTTAAGGGGAAAAGGCAACCTAAACTTGAGAGTTCACCCTTCGAAGAAGCATGACGGCGAAATCATAAACATCGCAAAAACCGCGGTTGTAACGATGGCGCCGACAACGCCAATCTACGATGCGATTCAGACGATGGCAAAGCAGGGTTTCCGCCGAATACCCTTAACCAACGCTGGAACGAAGGCTCTGGAAGGCATCGTAACGGCGACAGACATAATAGATTATCTAGGCGGCGGAGAAAAATTCAGGATAATACGCCAGAGATTTGACGGGAACATCTTCAAAGCAATAAATGAGCCCATACGGCTAATCATGACCAAGAAAGTCGTGTCAATAAATAGTGCGGCAAAGATAAGCGATGCGATAAGACTAATGACGAGCACAAACCTAGGTGGGCTACCAGTAATCGACGAGCATAATCACCTGAGGGCAATCATCACCGAGCGAGACATCGCAGTATTATTCGCCGACATGTTGAGTGGCGTAACCGTCGCTCAACTGATGTCAGAAAATGTGATCAGTGCATTGACCAACACCACTATCTTCGAGGCTGAACGGTCGATGGCAACGCGAGGATTCAGAAGATTGCCCATAATCTCCGACGGCAAAGTGGTAGGTATAATCACAACCATGGACGTGATAAGATTCTTCGGCTCAGGAGAAGTATTCAAACACCTGCAGTCTGGAACAATCATACAAGTCTTGAACACGCCCGCACTCGAGATAGCCTCAAAAGAAGTATCCACAATTGAGCCTAACGCTGACATCGGCGAAGCTGCAAAGATAATGCGAGACAAAGATTTAGGCGCCGTGCCTGTTGTCAAAGACGAAAAACTCGTCGGAATAATAACTGAAAGAGACTTCTTCAAAGTAATCCAATAGCAAGCCCGCGCAAACTTTTAACATCTCACTTCAGTTATTGAAATGCCAAGAGAGCGAAGCATTTGACTGTTGACCTTGTCCTATCACGCGCGAAAGCATACTTGAAAAATGAGATAGTTGACTGCAGCCTCGCCTTGGACGAAGGCAAGATTGTCAAGATAGGAAAGGAGGTCAACATGCCTATGACCTTGGCTAAAATAGACTTGAGGAACCTCCTCGTCCTCCCCGGCCTGATAGATGCTCACGTACATCTTAGAGACGAAGGAAAAGCCCGCAAGGAGGATTTCTACAGTGGCACGGCTGCTGCTGCTGCAGGAGGTTTCACAACTGTTCTTGATATGCCGAACAACGATCCGGTGACAATGAGCCCTGAAACTCTGAGGCATCGGATGACGATTGCCGAAGGCAGGATCCTGGTCAATGTTGGTTTCTACTCAGAGTTTCCCAATGACTTGAGCGAGACGGAGAAGATCGTGAAGGAAGGCGCAATTGGGTTCAAGCTTTACATGACTGAACAAGTAGGCGGTCTGAACATCGACGACGATGCAGCCCTGATAAGAGCGTTTGAAGCCATCAAGAAACTTGGGACGATAGTAGCCGTCCACGCTGAGAATAAAGAGACCCTCGATATCGCAATAAATAGGCTTAAAATAGCCAAGCGTAACGGCATCGACGCTTATCTGGAGGCCCACTCAGAAAGCGTTGAAGTGCAGGCGATCAAACGCGTATTAGGTGTTGCCAAACAAACTAATGCGCACGTCCACTTTTGCCACGTGAGCACCGAGAAAGGTCTAAAAACGATATGCAAAGAGAAAGGCCCTGAGGCATCGATAACTTGTGAAACGACACCCCATAACCTGCGCTTATCCGCTGACGACCTCCGAAGAATAGGAACGTCTGCCGTCACCATGCCTCCGGTCAGAGAGAAAAACCACATGATTGCACTGTGGGACGGCATAGAGAATGGTTGCATCGACATTCTGGCTTCAGATCACGCACCGCATCTTCAGGAGGAGAAGAGGGCAGAGAGTATTTGGAACGTTAAGGTGGGTATACCCGGGTTAGAGACAACGCTTCCACTGTTGCTAACCGAAGTCAAACGTGGACGACTTTCGTTGGCAGATGTTGTTAGACTGATATCTGAAAAGCCGGCTGAAATCTTCAAGCTCAAAGGCAGAGGTCGATTGAAAGAAGGGAACGCCGCGGACCTCACTGTTGTCGATCTGAAAAGAAAACACAAAATTGATTCTTCAAAATTCCAGTCGAAAGCGAAATACTCGCCTTTTGACGGATGGCAAGTTGAGGGGAAACCAGTCAAAACGTTCGTGAACGGTCAACTGGTCATGGAGGAAGGAGTAATTGTCAGTCCGCCAGGAAGCGGCAGAATAGTTCGGAAGGAATGACTCTTGAGGTTCATTGCTGACGGCATGCTGGGAAAACTAACTCGGTGGCTTCGCATATTGGGACAAGACGTGAAGTACTCCAATAAACTGGATGATGCTGCACTTGTCGTGGCAGCTAAGAAAGAAAGAAGAATACTGCTAACCAGAGATTTCGAACTGTATAGACAGGGTGTCGCGAAGGGGATTGATGCCTTCTACGTGGAGGGAGAGACAGGGGAAGAAAAGCTCGCAGAGATTGCAAAAAGGTTCAGTATCGATCTGAACGTGGACATGGCTACCTCTAGATGCCCAAAATGCAACTCCAAAGTGAGACAAATTTCCAAAGACAAGGTAGCAGCCAAAGTTGGAAAAAGCACCTTTGACCACTACGAGGAGTTCTGGGCATGCCGAAAATGCGGGCAGATCTACTGGCAAGGCGCCCATTGGAAAGGAATCAGAAGAAAGCTTGAAAGAACAGATGCTTTGAAGACGATTGAAGAAGGAACCAAAACTGAGGCTATAGATTCTTAGCGTTTCATAAAGAAATGGAAAGGAAAAAGGAAGGGTAGTTCAACCCGCGTTAGGCAGATACTAAGAGCCATTTTAGGGGAATGTCTTGGTAGGTGCCGTCGGGCAACGTTCTTCTGACCGTTATTGGCAGTATGTTCATTGCCAGTTCTTTCATGGCTATGTCGATTGGACTTGAGAGTCCCTCGGAGATGTCGACCAGTATGGGGGCTCCCATGGAGATTTGTAGGGCTCTAGCTCCGACTACTCTTGCCTTCTCGAATCGAGTTATCTTTGGCGGACCGATTGTGACCTTGCCTTTTCCAGACGTGTTCTAGTACTCCCCCATGCCAGGGTATCCACCGCCTGGAGGCATGCCTCCCCCTCCGGGTGGTCCTGGAGGAGTTCTCATCTTTCCCGCTGCAATCACGTCGTCGATCTTTAGTATCATGCACGAGGCTTCGGTTGCAGATTTGATTATCTGTTTCTTGACTGATAGTGGTTCGAAGACTCCTGCTTTGGACATGTCCTGTACTTTTCCGCTGTGAACTTCGATCCCAGCCCAGGTTTCACCTTTTTCATGTCTGGATCTGAGGTCGGACAGTATGTCAATCGGGTCGAGACCAGCGTTTTCGGTAAGAGTCATCGGGATGATTTCGAGGGCTTCTGCGTAGTTTCTGACTGCTAGTTGTTCTCTTCCTGGCAGTGTTTCAGCGTATTTTCTGAGCGCTCGTGAGACTTCTAGTTCTGGGGCGCCGCCTCCTGCAACGACTTTTGGTTCTTCGACTACGTCCCTGACCACGCATAGGGCGTCGTGTATCGATCTTTCAGATTCGTCTACTATTCGCTGTGTTCCGCCTCTGATTAGAATGGTGACTGCACGTGGATGCTTGCATCCTTCTATGAAGGTCATCTTGTCTTCGCCAACTTTGCGCTCTTCGACTAGGTTTGCATAGCCTAAGTCGTCAGGCTTTATGGTATCCAACTTTGTCACAATTTTTCCGCCAGTGGCCTTTGCTAGTTTTTCCATGTCTGACTTTTTGATTCTTCGAACGGTGAGTATTCCTTTCCTTGCTAGGAAATGCTGCGCCATGTCGTCGACACCTTTCTCGCAGAGCACAACGTTTGCGCCTGCCTTGCCGACTTTTTCAACCATGTCCCTCAGCATGTCTTCTTCTTGCTTGAGGAATGCTTCCATCTGATCTGGACTTTCGATGTTTATTTTGGCATCGAATTCCGTTTTCTCGATTTCCAAGGCGCAATCAAGAAGGGCGATTTTGGCTTTTTCTATGCGTTTGGGCATTCCTGAGTGTGATACATCCTTGTCCAAGACGATGCCCTGAATGAGTTTCGTATCCTCTGTTGATTCGCCGGGTTTCTTCTCCACTTTGACGTCATCGACGTCCGCTTTCCACTTGCCATCTTTGTTTTCAGCTACTGCAAGAATTGCTTTCACCGCCATGTCAGCCAAATACTCTCTGTGCTCAGCTACAAGCTTGCTTGCCATCGAGGTCATTGCCACTTTCTTTGGGTAGTCTTGTTTCATTATGTCCACGTTTATTGCCATTTTCTCCAAAGTTTCAAGTGCTTTTTCAGACGCTTTCTTGTAGCCGTCGATTATTATTGTCGGGTGAACGTTTTTATCAACGAGATCTTCAGCCTTGGCGAGTAGCTCGCCTGAAACTATGACGGCTGTTGTTGTTCCATCGCCAGCCTCGTTGTCCTGAGTCTTCGCAACTTCAACCATCATCTTAGCTGCAGGATGCTGAATGTCCATTTCGTCGAGAATCGTGCGACCATCACTCGTTATCGTAACGTCGCCGAAGCTGTCGACGAGCATCTTGTCCATGCCTTTGGGCCCCAGAGCACTCTTCACGGTCTCAGCAACAATCTTGGCAGCCATTATGTTTGTGTGCTGCGCCTCTTTTCCCCTAGAACGGTTTGAACCTTCTTTCAACACTAGAACTGGCACGCCGCCAGCCGATCCTTGTGATGACAAACCTTATCTATCCTCCTCTAATGCGTCAACAACAAAAACAGCATCCCAATATAAGTTTTTCTGAAAACCCAGATGAAACTTGATTTTCACGGACACAATTTTGACTTACCTTCAATCAGGCCGCTTGGCCGTCTTTAAACCTGTCCCAGTGAGGACTATCACTGTCTCGTCACTTGCCAGTGCCGTCCCATTGTCTAGTTGTTTCTTGTAAGCAGCGTAGGCGACGGCTGAGCTTGGTTCCACGAAGAATCCACTCCGCGCAAGCTCCCTGAAAGCATCGAGTATCTCGTCTTCCTCGACTATCACTGAATCACCATTCGCGGCCTTCAATCGCTCAACCATAATGCTTAGCAACGGCGGATTTACACTTACCAGGGCATCTGCGACCGAAGTTATCCTTCCAGGCGGGTGGTAGCTGATGCCCCTGAACGAATGGTAAAGAGGCGAGACCTGCCGCGTCTGACAGGCGATGATCTTCGGCATCGAATGAAGTATGCCTGACTCAACCAGATGATTGAATCCTTCTATGACGCCAAGCAGCAAGGTCCCAGCTGAAACAGGCAGATAAACGCTGTCTGGAGACTGCCAGCCTAGTTGCTCGGCAACCTCGTAGGCGAGGCTTCTTATCCCGTCTCTGAAAAGGGGATGAAGTATGTGTCCAACGTAGAATCCGGTTTTCGCAGTTTTCTGAGCCTCTTCCGCAACTCTTGCGCGGGTTCCTGAGACCTTGACGACTTCTGCACCGTAGAATTGGATCTGGTTAAACTTTGGTCCAGAAACACTTTCGGGAACATAAATTTTGGCCTTCAGCCCGGCTCGTGCAGCGTAAGCTGCCATTGATGCTCCGGCGTTGCCTGAAGAGTCCTCAGAGATGTAGCCTCCGGCTGTTTTTACTAGCCTATGCAAAGCTGAGACAAGCACGGTTGACCCGCGATCCTTGAAGGAGCCTGTTGGATTCAGACCGTCAAGCTTGAGACAAACGCTGTTTGAAAGTCGAACCAGCGGTGTCCACCCTTCCCCCAAAGTTACAACTTCAGCCTCTTTCACGAGTGGAAAGAAGCTGGCATAGCGCCAAACACTATAGTTCTCCTTTTGAACTTGGTCGATCTCGAACCTTCTACGTTGTTTGATTTGTAACGGCTGACCACACGCTGGGCATTTGAAATCAAGCAGATTGGGCGAGGGCTGATCGCAGGCTGAACATCTGATTTCAAAATCTCTTGAAGCATCCATAATTCTACCAACCATACTTAACGTCAAGCATTACACGCTTTGTAGTGAAACTTTTTTATATTTTAGTATAGACCTTCATCTTCTCTGAGCCAAATCATCTGGGGTAAATGTCTTGAAAAGGATAATTGTCTGTCTGAAACAAGCGGTAGATGTTTCACAGCTTAAGGTTGACTCGGCGAGTAGGCAGCTTTTGACTGCCAGTGCGCCTAGAAAAATGAGTGATTTCGACAAGAACGGTTTGGAAGAGGCCATAAAGATCAAAGAAAAGCTCGGTGATGCTGAAGTATGCACGGTAACAGTGAGTTCTGAAGATGCAAAAGCTGTCCTGCGAGAAGGCCTTGCGATGGGAGCAGACAGGGCCTATCTTGTCAGCGACCCGGGACTCAAGGATATGGACACTTCTGGCACGGCCTATGTTCTGTCAGAGGCCGTAAGAAAGATCGGAGAATACAGCTTAATTCTGTGCGGGGAAACATCTTTGGACAGCTTTTCTGGGCTTGTCGGCCCCAGACTAGCAGAATTGCTGAACCTGCCGCAGATGACCTCCGTTAGGAAAATCACGGTGGAAGGTGACACGGTAATCGCCGAGAGAACGTTGGAAGAGGCCGTTGAAACGATGAAGGCAAAGATGCCCGCGCTGGTTTCGGTCACGCGAGAGATAAATCAGCCGAGAATTCCGTCCCTGATGATGATAATGAGGGCTTCGAAAAAAGAAATAGTCACGTGGACAGCCTCAGACCTTAACCTTCAGAAAGACAAGATTGACTCGAAAATTGAGCTTATCGAGGTCTTGGCGCCGAAGACCGAGCGGAAAAAGATCAAAATAACGGGTGAAAACTCTCAGGAAATCGCGGACAAGCTGGCCAAAGCATTGATTCAAGATGGTATTATCGGAAGGTGAAAAAAGGATGAGTGAACACAGAGGAGTCTTTGTTTTCTCAGACAAACATGACTTGACTCTGGAGATCCTAGGAAAAGCAAGGGAAATCGCGGACAGATTGCTAACAGAATTGTCAGCTGTCCTGATTGGGCACAACCTTCAGGAAAGGGCTGATGAGATGATAAGATGCGGCGCAGACAAGGTATACCTGGCGGACAATCAGGCATTAGAACGGTTTCAGGCAGAAGCATACCTTGGTGTTCTACACGGTTTGGCTGTGGGCTATAGACCAGAAATCATCCTGATCGGCTCGACGAAGAATGGAAAACCGTTAGCAGCCAGACTGGCCACGCGTCTAGAAACTGGATGCGTGCCCGACTGCGCTAGGCTGAGTGTTGACGAACAGAAGAGACTTGTAGGCGACAGGATAACCTATGGAGGAAACGCCGTTGCTAAGGTTACGTTTAAAAAGAAACCGCAAATAGCTACCGTGCCCGCAAGGGCCTTTGAAAAACCTGAACCTAAAGACCATAAGGGACAGTTGGTGCAGCTAGACGTGAAGATCGAGCAGCCGAAGACTGAAACAATCGAAACGAAACCGCTTGAAACTTCAAACGTTAGGATCGAAGAAGCCGAAGTCATAGTCAGCTGCGGCAGAGGTTTAGGAAAGAAAGAAGACAAGGTCCTGCTTGATGAGTTGGCAACGGCCCTATGCGGCCAAGTAGGATGCTCAAGACCATTGGCCGAAGATAGAAAATGGTTTTCAGAATGGGTTGGGCTTTCAGGCCACAAAGTCAAGCCTAAACTGTACATCGCCTGCGGAATTTCAGGTGTGATTCAACACGTAGCGGGCATACGAGACGCAAAAGTCATAGTGGCAATCAACAAGGACCCAGAAGCGCCCATATTTGAAATCGCAGACTACGGCGTCGTAGGCAACTTGTACGAGATCCTGCCGGCACTGAAAGAAGCCATCAAGAGACAACTCCAATAGTATTGATCCTTCATCGATCAGCTAACAGAGAATATTTGACCAGCAAAGTCATTGAAACACCCTGTGACCATTTTTAACCTAATAAGAGATGCTGATTTGAAAATTGGAAAGAGAGAATGAGTTCTCTCGATTCAAAAAAGGGCTTTGATTTCTATTTGTATGGTATGTATTCTTTGCCCAGCAATTCCCGCGCTATGACGGTTCTTTGTATGTTGCTGGCTCCTTCTGCTCCGACGCAGTAGCTCATTATTCCCCTTAGTCCCATTTCGAGCGGGCACTCTTTGGTATAGCCGTAAGCGCCCATCCAGATCATCGCACGCTTGTACACGTCAAACGCGAAGTGGGGCGCGATGAGCTTGCAGGCAGCAATCATCCTCGTTACTTCCAACGGGGTAAACTTGCCTTCTTTGTAGCGTTTGTCGTTCATCCATGCGGTTCGATAGGTCAAGGATCGCAGGGCTTCAAGCTGTGCCCAATCATCGGCCAACTCGAACTGGATGCCCTCAAATTTGCCGATGGGTCTGCCGAAAGCCTTTCTCGTCTTGATATATTCCATTCCGATGTCTAGGGCACGCCTTGCCGCCCCTACACAAACAGCAGCTATCAGGATCCGTGCGTTGTCAAAGCCTTCCATGGTCAGGTAGAACCCCTTGTCTACCTCGCCGATACGGTAGTCATCAGGGACTTCGACGTTATCCATCTTGAAGCCGCCTGTGGAGATTGCCATGCGCCCCATGTCCTCGAATCTCTTGTTAACTTCAACTCCGGGCGAGTTCATGGGTAGGTAGAAGCCCGTCATCCCCTTGTGTGAAGATCCCTCAGGTGCAGGCGAAGTTCTGGCAATAACGAAGTAGCCTCCGCCGAGCTTTTTCGCTTCTTCGGTCCCGCTGATGTACATTTTCTCACCGTTCAAGACCCAATCGTTGCCTTTCTTGCGAGCGGTAGACTTGAAAGCGGCAACGTCTGAGCCGCCAGCGCTCTCCGTCGAAGCTATGCCGATGAAGGCGTCTCCCTTGAAAGCTTTCCTGATGACGTCGTTGCGCAACTGTTCACTGCAGTGTCTGTCGACGACGAAACCCCAAGACGATTCGACAAGCCAAAGCACGGGTACAGCGATACTAACGTCTGCGTAGCCAAGCTCTTCGGCAGCTATGCAGGCGGTGACCCAATCAGCACCCGTTCCACCGTGCTCCTGCGGGGCGGTCATGACAAGCAGACCCATGTCACCCATACTTTTCAGAAGTTCATGCGGAATCTCACCTTTGCTGTCCATCTCCCTAATCTTCTCCAGCGGCAAATTCTTCTCACACCATTCGCGCAGAGCATTGCGGAACAGCTCTTGTTCCTCTGTGAAGCTGAAATCTACCAAATTTTCCACCTTGAATCGTTACTTCTTTCGAGACCGAATATAAAAGTTGTTCAGAGGCTATGAGGGAATCTTTGCTAGAAGTTGATCAGCCGGGCTCTGGTTAAGATGGAGCCCAAGCTTGGCCTGTTCAATGTTTAACGCTAAACCAAGTAGCTGGGTGTAGTATAGTACCGGAAGATTAAGCTTCGCACCTACAGTCGCTGCAGAATCCTTCTGTTTGGAGTCAAACATCATCCCACAGTCTGGACAGGAGACGACGAGCCCATCCACCCCTAAGCCTTGCAGAGCCTTGAGTTTTGATCCGGCCAATGAAAGTGCAGAATCAACGTGACTATAAGTCAGGGCTGCACCACAACAATCGAGCTTCTCGGCGTAGTCCACGCTTTCGGCTCCGAGCACGTTTATCAGCCGGTCGAGCTTGACAGGATTTTCGGCATCATCGACTCTTCCAAGATCGCTGTAACGGAGAATTTGGCAGCCTACGTGGCTGGCTAACCTCAACCCCTTGAGCGGTACTACTATAGCCTTCTTGATGCGGTCGAGACCGACGTGATCGTGCAGAAAATCGATCACATGCCATATTCTCATGTTCGAGTCGTATTTCAGGTCCTCTTCCCGCAGCAATGCAGCGATCTTGCCGCAGGTTTTCTCGTCGTTCTCAATGAGGCGTTTAGCCTCAGAAATCACAAAGTGACAACGGTTGCAGGGAATCAGCAGATCTCTTACTCCGGTCAAGCTTGCCAAAGCCAGAATCCTAGCTGCTAAATAGTCGGCGGCAAAATCATTAATGCTCTTGACAGGATCTCCGCAGCAGAGCATCTCCCGCAAATCGACGAGTTCGACATCAAACTTCGGCAGAACCTCTCGAACAGACATTTCATACTCATATTGGCTTGTTAGTATTCGACAGCCCCAGAAGACAGCAAGTTTCAAGACGGTTTTTCCTCCAGAGCCTTCAGGAAAACGGTTTGAAAACTTTCTTTCGGTGGCCTGATCTTGGGGAGCTTCAGGCCTTCACGGTCGCATGTTTCCATCTTCTTGTTCGTGACTTTCTGAGGTTGTTCAGCTAATCCGCCTTCAAGTATCTGCGAAACCGCCTTCATGTATGCTTCAGGCACTTTTACTTCTCTCTCGACGGCCAAGTTTCTCAGCGCGATAATCACGTGGTAGGGCGAAGCCTTTTGGGGGCATCTTTGGAAACACTTCAGACATGTCGCGCACGTCCAAATGATGTCTGAGGAAGCCAGTTCATCGACAAAACCCAAGTTCACCAATTTCTCAATTTCATGAGGCTTCAACTCCAGAAGCTTCAACGCGGTGCATCCGCTCGTGCATTTTATGCATAGGTAGCAGTTCAAGAGATTTCTATCGCAAAGCCTCGTCAAGATTTTCTCTCTGGACTCGAGGTTTGGCTTAGCCATCGACATCAGGTCAGTCAAACTCAACGATGGCTTCCTCCTTTGTGCGCTGCTGCCGGAAAGGCTTCGCTAACCTGGGCCAACACTTGCTTGTTGCTATATTGCTCGATCTTGATGGCGCCTGTTGGACAGGCTGCACTGCATAGGCCGCAGCCTTGGCACACGACTTCAATGATTTCAGCCTTAAGCTCTTCCTTTCCATCCTTTTCTTCCTTCTTAATCTCAACGGCTACGAAAGGACAGAGCGACTCGCAAATTCGGCAACCACTGCAAAGATCCTTGTCCACGACGGCCTTCAAAGGTTCAAGCTCGATCTCACCGCTGGATAGCAAATCTATGACTTTGGCCGCTGCGCCACTCGCTTGTGCCACTGTGTCAGGAATGTCCTTCGGGCTTTGGCATGCGCCTGCAAGGAAGATTCCTGCCGTCGAGCATTCAAGCGGCCTTAACTTTGGATGTGCCTCCAACAGGAATCCGTCTCTGCTCCTCAAGACATGAAAGAGTTCCTTCATTTTGCTGATGCCGTCGCTTGGAACGAGTCCGTTCGCGAGCACGACCAAGTCAGCGTGCAATTCGAGAAGTTTGTTTGTTCCGCTCTCAAAAACGTCGAAGTAGAGCGAACCATCCGCTGTGCTTCGAATGTCAGAAGGAATTCCCGCCACAAAGTTGATGTCCATGTCTCTGGCCCTTCGATAGAATTCCTCGTAACCCTTGCCGAAGGCCCTCAGATCATTGTAGCAAACGTAAATGTCCACTTTCTTGCCGAGCTTCTCACGGGCAAGAATCGCTTGTTTCAAGCTAACCATGCAGCCGACGCGGCAGCAATACTCGTGAAACCGCTTGTCCCTAGAACCAACACATTGAACGAAGGCTATGCTCCGAGGCGGTTTCTGATCTTTCGGGTTCAGAATCTTTCCCCCAGTCGGGCCTGAAGCGTCTGAGATCCTTTCAAACTCGATGTTCGAAATGACGTTTGGAAATCGACCATAGCCGAACTCGAGGACACGTGATGCGTCAAAAACCTCTGACCCCACGGCTAGGATGACACCGCCTACTTTAAGTTGGATAGCCTCGGGTTCCTGATCAAAGTCTATGGCTTTGGCTTCGCAAGCCTGGACGCATTTGCCGCACACCGTCTTGTTTTTCGTCTTCATTTTGAGGCAATAGGCTGGGTTTATCGTTGCAATTTTTGGCACGGCATGGGGCGAATAGATCGATATCGCGCATGTCTGGCTCAGGTTCTCGTTGAACCTGTCTGGAACTTTAACAGGGCAAGCTTGTGTGCATAGCTCGCATCCCACACATTTGGCCTCGTCAACAAACCTGGGGTTCCTCAAGATTGTGACCTCATAATTTCCAACGAAGCCCTTCACACTCGTTACTTCAGAATTCGTCAATAATGCGATGTTTGGATGCTTGGCAACGTCAACCATCTTGGGCGTCAGAATGCAGGCGCTGCAGTCAAGAGTCGGAAAAGTCTTGTCCAACTGTGCCATGCGTCCGCCGATGCTTGGAGCTTTCTCTACAAGATAGACTTTGAGCCCAGCATTAGCTAGGTCCAGCGAGGCTTGTATGCCCGCAATTCCGCCTCCGATGACTAGAACGTTCTTTTCGACACTCACACTCTGTCTTTCCAACGGTTCCAGAAGCTTCACGCGAGCAACGCCCATCCTCACCATGGCCTTCGCTTTTTCCGTGGCCTTTTGAGGCTCTTCGCTGTGAGGCCAAGAAACCTGTTCTCGCAAGTTGACGATTTCGACCAGATATGGGTTCAGTCCCGCTTCGCTCACGGCTTTGCGAAAAGTTTCTTCATGCATCCTGGGGGAACACGTGGCAATGACTATTCTGTCAAGCTTGTGAGCCTTTATGTCATTCTGAATCATGCGTTGTCCCGGCTCAGAACACATGTAAGTGTAATGTCTTGCGACGGCAACGCTAGGCAAGGTCAGGGCGTAATTAGCAATATCCTCTACGTCAACTACGCCTGCGATGTTCAGACCGCAATGACAGACGTAGACGCCTACTTTAGTCATGTTTAGGCAACCGGGAACGTGGTTGAAATAGTTTGAGGGTTGTACGCTTCTATTATCCTTTATGTCATGAAAAGCGGTTGTTTTAAGGCTCAAAAACTGGAAACTGTGACCGACGTGGGAGCCACGTTGGTTATGTTAACTCTTAGGCGCTTAAGCAGATTTAGGAGTGGTCTGTTAACCATCGGTACTCTTTGATAATCGCCTATTTTGGCATGATCTCTAATTGTCTTCAAGTATTCGGGTATTTTCACATGTGGAGCTTTGCTCAGCCTTTCCAACCTTTCATAAGTCTTGATTCTTCTTCTGCTGTACATCTAGTATATTTTCAAAGTTCTGAATTTCTGCCATATTGGTTCAAGAAGACTGTCTCTGCAATGTCTTTTCGAGGCTTAGGTTTGGGAGTTTCGTCAGGAAAGCCTATTGCAACAAGTGAGACAATCCTGTAGTTGTTTGGAACCTTCAGCAGATCACGCATTTGCAATTCCAATGATTCGTCGCCAATACCATGGTCCGTCCAGCACGATCCTAAGCCAAGAGCTTCAGCCGCCAAAATCAAGTTTTCAGTCGCTGCACAGCAATCATGAACATAAAAGGGTGATTTTACGTCTCCGAATGTTGCTATCAGAACTGGCACTTTTCTCAAATGCTCCTGATATCTTCTGCTCTCAACCGCTTCGACCCATCTACGATGAACATCAGGTCCAATCCCTTCTAATTCTTTCCTCCCGTCATCACTTTCGATGTACCTTAAAGCCCTAGCACAAAGAAACGATTGCATCTGTTCTTTCAGAGCTACATCCTTAACTATTGCAAATAACCACGGTTGTTGATTGTCACCTGAAGGAGCCCACCTGCCCGCGTCAACAATCTTCTCCAATAGGTCGTCTGATACGTCATCTCCTCTAAACCTTCGAATGCTCCTACGCTTCTTAATAGTTTCAATGACACGCGTAAGGTTCACCGTCTTTTCGCCATTCCATCTATCCCGCCACCTACAAATACTCTACTAATAGTAACTCCTCGCAATACTTTGATTCTGGGCATCCTCTCATAGAGGCAGAAAGAAAAAGTGCCTCTGGTTAACATGAATGAGTTCGCATTCATGCGAGCGCCTAAGAGTTAACAGAACCGCCACGTTGGAGACATCTATATTCTTGGATGCTTGTCTAGTACACGGCCACTTTGGCTACTCCATTTACACTAAGGAACTTTGGAATCAGTTCACCGGGAATTTTCTTCTCAACGATGAAGACAAGCTTAGGCTCCGGCGAGAGTTCAGGATCATCAACGATCGCCTGCCTGATGCTCAGGCCGTTCTCTGCCAAAAGCGTGGCGCAATTCGCTAGTATCCCAGGGGTCTTTGCGTCGATCGGAGTTATCTCGAGCACGCCTAGGCTTAGATTTTTTGCTACCTCTTTGAGCGAATGCCCTGCTGACTTCAGGCTTTCGAATATGAGTCGGAGTTCACGATTGGCGTTGATTGCGGCCAACGTCTCGTTAACTGTTCGCCTATCTACTCCTGCAACGCGTGCGATTCGAATAGGTGGAACTTCAATGTCGTTGAGGTAGATTCCGCCGTTTTTCACGCTGAGTCCGTTTTCCACTAGAACGCGAGCCACTTTGAGTCTTTCAGGGTATCCCTCCAAGGACTTCCTGATGTTGCTCCACATGTTGTAGATTCCTGAATGTACATTTCTGTGCAATAAAGTATAAATATGTTCCTGCACTTCTATTGTAGCCTAACGTACGTAAATGTACTGAATTGTACTAAGGTGAACCTAAGACGACAAACAAAGAAGCTTTTATAACGTTGGACTCTGACCAGATGCCGACGTCATGGTACAACATACAGACAGATCTGCCAGAACCTCTGCCGCCTCCGTTGGACCCAACAACTATGAAACCTGTAAACCCTCAGCTGCTCCAAAGGATATTCGCCGAAGAGCTCGTGAGACAGGAAGTCTCGACAGAACGTTACGTAAAAATTCCAGACGAAGTGCTCGATGCCTACTTGAGGCTGCCCCGCCCAACACCGATGTACCGTGCTAAAAGATTAGAAAGGCAATTGAAGACGCCGGCTGAGATATACTTCAAATGCGAAAACTTCAGCCCCGCCGGCAGCCACAAGACCAACACTGCCATCGCGCAGGCATACTATAACAAAAAGCAGGGAATAAGCAGACTGGCCACAGAAACCGGAGCCGGACAATGGGGCACCGCCCTAGCCTTAGCATGCAGCCTGTTTGACCTGAAGTGCCGAATATACATGGTACGAACGAGCTACGAACAGAAGCCAGGCAGAAAAATCATGGCGCAGATCTACGGAGCAGAGATGTTCCCATCACCGAGCGACCAAACAAATTTCGGCAGAAAACTGCTGAAAGAAAACCCCAAGAACCCTGGAGCACTTGGAATAGCCATCACTGAAGCGATAGAAGATACGCTTGCAAACGAGGACACGCGATATTCTTTAGGCTCCGTGCTGAACTACGTCCTGATGCATCAGACCGTGCTCGGTTTGGAAGCGAAAAAACAGTTCGAACTTGTCGACAAATACCCCGATATAGTCTGCGGATGCATAGGCGGAGGCTCAAACTACGGCGGCTTCTGTTTCCCATTCATGATGGACAGCCTGAAAGGCAGAAAGGAAACAGAATTCATCGGCTGCGAATCGAAAGCCGTCCCTCACACGACTAAAGGCGTCTACACTTATGATTATGGAGACACTGGCAAGATGACTCCCCTGCTGAAAATGCTGACGATCGGACATGATTACTCGTGCCCACCCGTCCACGCTGGAGGCCTAAGATATCACGGAATGGCACCCTTGATATCGTATTTTATCCATAAGGGCTACATGCGCTCAATCGCCTACGACCAGACCGAAGTGTTCGAAGCTGCAAGGCTACTGGCTCAGACAGAAGGCATGATAGCTGCTCCTGAAACTGCCCACAGCCTAAAATTCGTCATAGACCAAGCCCTAGAATGCAAGAAGACTGGCAAGAAAAAGGTCATCGCCATGAACTACAGCGGGCACGGGTTGCTCGACCTTTCAGCATACGAACAGTTCCTCGCCGGTAAGCTTGTGAACTATGAACCGGAAAAGGTTCAAGCACCCGTCTTTAACTATTGAAGGAGATAAGCATACGACTCACACTATTCTGACCCAAAAGTCGGACCTCAAGATAGCAATTGTGTCCATAGATAAGCTGAAGCCTCATGAAAAGGGATCTCCGCTATATCTAAAACTAATCAGAAAAGAGATCCTCAAAGACGGCATTCTTAGATATCCAATCATAGCAGATGAGAAGACCCTCGTCATCCTAGACGGGATGCATCGGTGGCTGGCCCTCAAAAGCCTCGGCTGCGCACACATACCAGCCGTCCTTGTCGATGCTAATCAAGACTCAAGAATCCGCGTCGGAAGAAGAAGGATCCATCGCTACGTGGATGATTCATCGAATGCGATCACCATTGAAAAGGTAATCTCAGCAGGCCTCAGCGGCCATCTGATGCAGCCTAGATCAACGAGGCACTTCTTTCCTTTCTCAAAATTCCAGCAAATCAACTATCCACTGCAACTGCTCGGACGGGAGAGCCCACAAGATGTTTCTGGTTATCTGGCCAAGATCAACGATGAAGAGTGCAGCATCGCCTTCGAAGATTGGCTTAAAGAGATCTCTGAGGAATTGGAGTTTCTGACCAGAAGAAAGGAAGAAGTGGAGAAAGAGATGAGTGAACTCCTGAATCGGGTCAAAAATGTAGACGACAACGACTTCTACTTTTTTCATTCATAAGGCTCACTCTCGCTTCTCTGATCCGACGAAGCTATTAATACGAAGTTAACCTAGTAGCTGTGGGGCGATCCGATGATTCAGATAAACGCTCCCCAGATCGGCAAAGAAGAGATCGAAGCCGTTATCAAGGTATTGAAAAGCGGGGTCCTTACGCACGGTCTCGGCGCGGGCCCAAAAGTCACTGAGTTTGAGAACCTATTTGCAAGGTTTGTCAAGTCAAAGTATGCCGTAGCCATGAACTCGGGAACAGCTGCCCTACACACGGCGCTGGCAGCAGTCGGCGTGAAGGCGGGCGATGAGGTCATTCTCCCAAGCTTCACGTTCGTCGCAACCGCAGAAGTCGTTGTCTGGCAAAAAGCAAAACCTGTCTTCGTCGACATAGACGCGGACACTTACACCGTTTCTCCGAGGGCAGTTGAAAGGGCTATAACGAAGAAAACTAAGGCCGTAATACCAGTCGACCTGTACGGTTTGCCAGCCGACGTTCAGCAAATAAGAGAAATTGCAGACAAACATGGCCTGAAAATCATCGAAGACGCAGCCCAAGCCCACGGAGCTAGGTACAAGGGAAAACCTCCAGGTGCTTTCGCCGACGCGGCATGCTGGAGCTTCTACGGAAGCAAGAACATGACGACAGGCGAGGGCGGAATGCTCACTACAAACAACCCGGAGATCGAAGAAACACCGCGGTACATGAGGAGCCACGGAGAAAAACAAAAATACCAATCTCTCATGCTTGGGCACAACTATCACATGCCGGAGATAGAAGCGGCAATAGGCTGCGAACAGCTAAAGAAACTGCCGAAATTTGTCGCAAAGAGACGTAAAAACGCCGAAAGGCTATCGCAGAAGCTTGAAAAAACAAAAAGACTGCAGTTGCCGACCGAGCCTGAAGGGTTCAAATGCAGCTATTACTTGTACACTGTTAGGCTGAAGAATGCGAGCAGAGAGAAAAGAGACAGCATCGTTGAGCAGTTGAGGCAGAAGGAAATAGGAGCCTTCGTCTGTTACGTGAACCCGATACATCTCATGCCTTACTACCGAAAATTCGGGAAATATAGGCTTCCAGCAACGGAAAAAGCGTCTGAACAGGTATTTTCACTGCCGGTTCACCCAGGCGTCTCGCCGAAGCAAATAGACTTCATAGCAGAAACTGTCAACAATCTGCTGAAATGATGCGTGCACGCTAGCCTTAAATAGAATGATCGAGTAGTATGAAAACCCCCTCATTTGGGGTTTTGTCGAGGTTTAAACCATGCAGAAAACCAAAGTCATTATAATGGGCGCCGCTGGCAGGGACTTCCACAACTTCAACGTCTACTTCAGAAACAACGACGCGTATGAAGTTGTGGCGTTCACGGCCACTCAGATTCCAGGAATCGAATGTCGAAGCTACCCGACAGAACTTGCCGGTCCAAGCTACCCGAAAGGCATTCCGATATATCCTGAAGATGATTTGGCTAAACTGATAAAGCAGAATGACGTTTTCCAAGTGGTCTTTGCCTACAGCGACGTCTCATATGAGTATGTAATGCATAAGGCTTCGGAAGTGTTGGCGAACGGGGCTGACTTCCGCCTGATGGGCCCCAAAACAACGATGCTGAAGTCGAAGGTACCAGTCATCTCAGTGTGCGCCGTCAGGACTGGCTCAGGCAAGAGCCAAACCTCAAGGCAGGTTGCTAAGATACTGAAGAACAGGGGTCTAAGGGTCGCGGTCATCAGACATCCGATGCCGTACGGTGACCTTAGAAAGCAGATCTGGCAACGTTTTGCCTCGTATGAGGATTTAAGCAGGTATGAATGCACGATCGAAGAGAGAGAAGAATATGAACCCCACATAGACAACGGCATAGTCGTCTATGCAGGGGTAGACTACGAGAAAATACTCAGAGAAGCCGAAAAAGAGGCAGATATGATCGTTTGGGACGGCGGAAATAATGACTTGCCCTTCTATAAGCCAGACTTGCACATCGTCGTGGCAGACCCGCACAGGGCGGGAAATGAACTGACTTATTATCCGGGCGAAACCAACCTGCGAATGGCAGATGTGATCATAATAAACAAAGTTGACACGGCCGACCCGCAGAAAGTGAATCAGGTCAAGGAAAACATAAAGCTGGTCAACCCGAAGGCAACGGTTCTCGACGCAGCTTCACCTGTGACTGCTGACAGGCCGGAGCTGATCAAGGGAAAACGCGTTTTGGTAATAGAGGACGGACCGACACTTACGCATGGTAACATGCCGTATGGAGCAGGAACTATTATGGCCAAGAACTCTGGCGCAAGCGAAATCGTCGATCCTAAACCCTACGCCGTCGGTTCAATAAAGGAAGCTTACAAGAAATATCCACATTTGGGTGCGCTGCTTCCAGCCCTGGGTTACAGTGGAAAACAAGTGACAGAGCTCAAGGAAACGATAGACCGCGTGCCATGCGACGTTGTGGTCATAGGAACGCCAATCGATCTTAGAAGAGTCATGACGATCAGCAAGCCGACCGTCAGAGTCAAGTACGAGCTCAAAGTGGTTGGACCCGTTTCACTTGAACAAATCCTAGATCAATTCCTCAAAAGATGTGGAAAACAATGACGAGCGAAGAGACAGACGAATCCCGAACTAAAACGAGCGAAGAGACTGATATATCACGAACTAAGAGCGAAGAGACAGACCTAACCCGAACTAAAACCAGCGAAGAGACAGACATATCCAGAACTAAGATAAAATTCTTGATTGAAGGTAATGGCGAAGCAGAGGGAGAGCTCGTACGCTTCTTGGCTCCGAGAACGATAGACATGATCCTTAGAAAGCTTCCGATTGAGGGCAGGGCAGCTCTCTGGAAAGAAGAGGTCTACTTTGAAACTCCGATCAAGATGGGAGAAGAAAAAGCCAAGGGAACCGTTGAAAACGGAACCATCGCCTTCTGGCCCATGGGAAGCGCCGTGTGTATATTCTACGGTGTATCGCAGCCCTACAGCCGAGTGAACATATTGGGCAAAGTGACCAAGAACTTGGAAGTGTTCAAACAGGTGAAGAGCGGGACAAAGATCAGAATCGAGGCGCTAGTAAACCAGGGAACTCTCCCGCCACAGGTCTAGCAGGCGCTCGCATTCGGTCACGACGTCTTTTTCGTGACTCCTGCTTTTTAACTCTTTTAGGAACTCGATCCGTTTTCCAACTGAACGCTTCTCGGCCTCGCCCCCATAATAATCTTTCAGCTCAAGGTATTCGCTCATGTGGCAGGCCTTTTGCACGAAAATGCTGGCAGCATCAATCGGATTCTCAACGGCGTAGGAATTGGTCCAGATTGAAGCGTCAGCGTTGCGAAGCTGCGTCAACCCGTCGATCTCTTCTATCTCTCGAATGTAGGTCCTTAGAAAGTCGTAGTAGCCAGCTGCCTTAACATGCTTGAGGGCTCTTCTCACTTTCTGCTGAAAAACGGCGGTACCCTTGACTTTTATGCGGTGTTTGTAGCCACAGGCGATAAGCTCCCGCGCTTTCTTAACTTCTTCTTCGGTATAAATTCTCTTAGGAAACTCCAACTGTGGCAGGAACCTCAGACATATTCAGCATCGGTGACCAAGAAAGAGGGAAGTGCCACGAAGTTTAACATGCCCTGTAGATCTTGATGCTGTGGTTCCCAGAAACCATCTGAATCGTGCCGTTCTCTTCTAGTTTGTCCAGAAAGTCCTTGGCCGCACTTATTCGTATGCCTAAACGTGTGGCCACGGCGTACGGCGTTAGGACGCCCATCTTCTTCAGTTCGCCGACCATCTTCTCGTTCTTCACGTCTGGGGCAACTATTCCCAAGAGTTTCTTCTCTCTGGGTGCGCCGGGTCCTTTCTCTTTCTTCTTCTTTTCCGCGTCTTCCTCGTCCTTCTTTACCTGAGCGCGTTCCATCTGCTTCAAGCTGAGCTTCTTTTTTCCACCCATGAATGTCAACTTCCACTGACTTCTGGCTGCCTCGGGGTTCTTTAGGCTTTCTGCGATCACGAGTCCTAATTATTCAGCCTAGCATGCGTTTCAGACAAAAAGAGGGAAAAAGGAGGGCTTATTTATCTGCCCATTACCTTCTTGGCAGCAATCTCGATATCTTCGGATTTTATGGTCTTCCTTCCAGTATGCTTTGCGAAATCTAGAGCTTCTTTCGCGATTTTAATCCCGATTTCTTCTAACGCCTTTGCTAGTTCCTTCGCCGCTGCTTCACTAACGCGGTCTGCGCCAGCTTTCTTGCAAAGCCTATGCATTGGAGCTACAGCCAAATCCAAATCAACCATAGAGACTACCTCGTAGCCTCTTTTTCTCTTTAAAGCCCTATTTAGGATTATCGGTTCCGACAGTTGCTTAGATTGCGTAAGAGGATTCTTCGCTTCAAACCGTAAACCGCTGGAATTTACGAAAAGCGAAAGACAGAAACTCAGAAAGCGCGCGCGTTATAGTTCCGGCTCCTGCGCACACTCTTAGTTCAGCTCCTATTGTTTTTGAGCAGGTAGGGCAGTATCTTCCGAAAATCTTTGTTTTTGACAGTCACATCTGCATTTTCTTCCACTTCTTTGCTCGTCGGATTAAAGGCGATTGCCAAGGCGACCTTCTTGAATAGCGGTATAAGTGTAGGATCATCGCCCACTGCTGCGCATTCGTTCCGGGTTACATTGAATCTTTGGAGAATATAGGGCAGATTTCTGTCCTTGCTGTGGAAAGAGACATTCACTTCCACTTCCCCTGTTAGGAAACCGTCTTTCACTAAGAGTGTATTGGCTGTGTATCCGTCTATACATGTTTCCTTTTGTATTCGTTCTGCGACTTGGGACAGACCTGCGCTAAGGAGATATGTTCCAATACCCCTTCTTTTGAGAATAGCTAAAGTTTCCCTTGCGCCTGTTGCGTAGGGCATTCGTTTAATGATCTCTCTGATCTTTGCAATGGTCTGACCCTTCCACAGTGCTGTGTCCAGCCGAGCCCATTCTTCATAAGTGATTTGGTTTTTGAAAAACTGGTCAGAGTACTCTTTCGCAGCATCCCACGTACCCAGATTCTGATGTATATACTGCCAACCAAAACTTTGCAGAATGGTACCATCAACGTCGAAGATTACGAGTTTGATTGGCATTACTATTTCTTTTCGTGTATTGAGATTGAAAAGAGTTGCTCTCCGCGCGTCCATAGGAGCTTTTTAAATGCTTCTTGAACTCCCCCACTTTTAGCGCGCGCAGTGAATCCTTTGTGAGCAGTTTAAGCCAGCGTTTGATTCAAAAGTTCTTCCACAAGCAATAAGAACGCAGAATCTAATAATGTTCTATTGATATGTTGATGTGAGAGGTCTCCTTGTCGTCTCTTGAGCGTGATCGTGTTCCGAGTGCTCGTCCTATTGCTGCGAAAGAGGTTCCGCTTGTCGATAGAACTGAAGAAATGAACGTGTTGAAAGAGGCTGTTTACCGGGCGGTTCACGGTGAGGGCGGTCTCGTTTTCATTCACGGTGAGGCTGGAATTGGAAAAACAAGATTAGTCAGAGAGCTTGGTGCCTATGCACGATCACGTGGGGTACAGGTTCTTTATGGCAGATGCCCCGCACTGTTCAGAATGGACGGGGTTCCTCCATACATTCTTTGGAAAGAAGTAATCAAAGACTATCTGGAAACATGCAATCCTGAGCAGTTGTACAGAGTCATCGGCTATTATCCAGCTGAAGTTGCCAAGCTAGTGCCAGAGCTTGGCCAGAAGCTCAGATCAATTCCACAATCTCTTCCGATTAGTCCTGAGCAGGAGCAAAATAGGCTTTTTGAGGCTGTTTCGCAGTTTGTGACCAACATTTCCAGAGAAATGCCGCTGCTCGTGGTTCTTGACGATCTGCAGTGGACCGATCCGTCTTCGCTTTTGCTCTTGCATTATCTGGCTCGTGGCGTGCAGAAAACACCATTGCTTCTTTTGGGAGCTTATCGCAGCACTGACATTGATGCTAAACATCCGCTGTCACCAGTTCTGACGGAATTGAATAGGGAGGGTTTGCCTGAGTCGATTCACCTGAAGCGAATGTCTTTCAACGATGTCTCAGAGATGATCAAAAACATCTTAGAGCAGGAGGACGTTCCGACAGAGTTCTGCAAATTGGTCTATGAGAAAACTCGAGGCAACCCTTTCTTCGTAGGAGAAGTTGTAAAATCCCTGAAAGAAGAGGATGTCATCTACCGTGAAGAGAACAGATGGGAGTTTAAAGAGGTTTCAGAGATCGAGTTTCCTGAGACGGTCAAGAGCGTTCTGAAAACGAGATTCGCTCGTCTGGATGAGGAATGCCAGAGTATTTTGACTTTTGCTTCCTTCGTTGGAAATGATTTCACTTTGGAGGCAATGTGCGCCCTCACTGGCATCGAAGAGAATAAACTGCTTGAATTGATGGACAGAATGCTCAAAACCGGCTTGATCAAGGAGAGAGAAGTTCGTGGAGAAGGTATCTGTTCTTTTGCCGACATACTGGTCAGAGATGTCGTGTACGATGAAGTTAGTCTATTGAAGCGAAAGAAGCTTCACGGGGTTGTGGGATACGCCCTGGAAAAGGTCTATGCTAAGAAAATTGATGAACATTATGGGGAACTTGCCTCACACTTTCTTGAGGGTGGAGACAAGGACAAGGCGCTTGACTACTTCTTGAAGGCTGGAGACAAGGCTGCAACGATATATGCAAATAGCGAAGCTAGTTCCTATTTCCAGTCTGCTCTGAAGCTTCTTGAAGAGAAAGAGGGTGAAACTCGGGAAAGAGCACGTGTTCTTGAGAGGCTTGGAGACATCAAAGGGCTTGTCGGAGAATATGACAATTGCATGAAACGTTGGAATGAAGCATTGCAGGTGTGGAAGCAACTTGATGAGAAAGAAAAGGTTGCGGGACTGCACCGCAAGATGGCAGTTACCCTTTGGCGGGACATTGGCAATACGGAGCAGGCTCGGATGAATTTTGAGGAGGCTTTGAAGATTTTGGAAGCCGAACCTGAAAACGTTGAGTTGGCAGCAGTCTATGCCGCAAGAGCGCATATGTCGATTTTTACTGAAGATATGACGAAGGCTCGTTCTTGGGCAGAAAAAGCCCTTGAACTAGCCAAAAAACTGAATGCTTCCGAAGTTATCGCAAGCTCATATCTCACTTTGGGAGGCGTGTTCGGTGCTGCAGGAGATATAGAGAAAGACGTCGAATGCGTTGAAAAAGCCTTGAAAATAGCCCTAGAGAACGGTTACGTGGCCGTAACATTCCGTGCTTATAACAACCTTGCAAACGATCTTCCAGCCGGAGAAAATGAACGAAAATTAGATTGTTATGAGAAAGGATTGGAACTTGCAAAAAAAGCAGGAGCCATTGACCGAATATCTTGGTTTGGCCTCATGTTGGTAGGAATGCATTGGGGCATGGGAAACGGTGACAAGGCTCTCACGTTGGTGGAGCAATCGGAATCATTAGACAGGAAGACAGGCAATTTGTGGAACCTTAGCCTTTCCACACTTGATCTTGGAGCCTTATATCATGAATTGGGAGAATGGAGCAAAGGCGAACAATACCTGAAAGAATCGTTAAGCATATCCAAAAAAACAAACAATGCTCAATCAATCTCGAATAGCTACAATTGGCTTGGATGGTCCTACTATTACAGGGGCGAATATGCCAAGGCCAAAGAATTCTTTGACGAATTGGCTCAAATCCTTGAAAAAAGAGGAACAGCCTTCCGAATATTCTATTTTCAATTGCCTGCTATGAACGACATAGAGCTTGGCGAAATTGACAAAGCAAAAGCCCTACTTGACGACGTGCACAAGTTTGCCCACGAAAAACAAAACAAACAACTCATCGCCGATGAAGACGCAACGAGGGCAATGCTGCTCCGCGCAGAGAAGAAATGGAACGAATCTATCGAACTCTTCGAAAAAAGCCTCCAAGAATACGAAGCGTTAGGTGCAAGACAATGGAACGTTTACGGGCTCGCCAAAAATGTCCTCTACGAATATGCCCGCGTATATTTGGAGAGAAACCAGCCAGGCGACAGAGAAAAAGCCCGCGACCTGCTCAACCAAGCATTGGAAACCTTCCAGAAAATAGGCGCCAAGAAAGACGTTGAAAAAGTAGAAGCAAAACTGCTCTACATAGAAACGGGCAAGGTAGCCTCAGAGCCCAAGCCTACAGAACTTGTTGCCACTGGATATGCGGATCTTGACAAGCTGTTGTGTGGAGGCCTGCTTTCGAGCAGGGCTGTAGTGTTGACCTCACCTTCATGCAACGAGAGAAACGCGCTGATCAACAGCTTTCTTAAGACAGGAGCAGAGAAAGGTGAAGTCACATTTTACGTCACAATCGACCCAAGTGTAGCAAAGGCTCTTGCAGAAGAGTTCCAGTCGAGCTACTACCTCTTCATTTGCAATCCTCAGGCAGATACAATCGTCAAGGAAGCGCCCAACATATTCAAACTGAAGGGCGTGGAAAACCTCACCGACATCAGCATCGCCTTGACTTCGGCAATCCGCAAGCTAGATCCTTCGCTGAAGGGCCCGAGAAGAATCTGTATAGGCCTAGTTTCAGATGTTCTGCTGCAGCATCATGCAGTCCAGACCAGAAGGTGGTTGACCTCCCTCATGACAGAATTGAAGTCAAATGGGTTCACAACCCTAGTAACCCTGAATCCCCAGATGCATCCTTCTCAAGAGCTTCAGGCAATCCTAGACCTTTTCGAAGGAGAGATCAACATTTACGAGAAAGAAACCGAAAGGGGTTCAGAGAAATTCCTCCGGATCAAGAAAATGGCCAATCAGAGTTATCTGAAGGACGAGCTGCTTCTGAAGGAAGAAGACGTGCAAAAGTGAAGCGCGTGCTAGCTGACCTTGCTCTTGATTTTTCCTACTGTAGCGACATATATGGCGAATTCTTCTTGCCCGTCTACCGTTAGGAGGGAATCCATTTTTTCTTGGTCGTATGCACCGATGGCACACGTTCCGCAGCCGATGGCTTCGCATGCAAGATAGAGGTTTTGGCAGACGTGGCCTGAGTCTTGTGCTATTACTTTCGGAGAAAGAATGCTGTATCTCCATTCTGTTCGGTAGGGAATAGCTGTCCAAATGAACGTAATAGCGCTGTCCCTCACATACTGCTCGTAACATGCTTCGTGGGTTCTTTCTGTCAGCTCCTTATCAGTATGCAAGAAGCACAGCTTGTTCTCTAGTGGTAGATATCTGTAGAGTCCTGGCTCAAGTCCGTCTACTCGGTTCACGAGCAAATATGTTTCAAAGGGGTGACGCGCGCCGGCGGACGGGACTGTGCGCAGGGCAACCGTGACATGAGGGGCACTAGAACTCTCGTTGATGGTTGGTGTTGCAGTCATGCTTACGCCTTGTGTAGCCCAAAGCAGAAAGGAGAGCTCTTCTAGGGTCAAAGGGTCCGCAGCAAACTTTCTGTGGCTTCTTCGGCGTCTGATCGCTTCGATCAATGGCATGTTTCCAACCGTCAGGTTCTCCGGTGAAACTAGAGCAACCAATTTGGCATCTTTTGGGTATGGTTTCTGAGCGGGAGGAGGTGGAATTCCTTTTCTCTGATCTGTTTCGATCATGTTCCATTCTTCCCACAAGTCAGACTTCAAGAATTTGCGATAGGCTGACATTGATTCAATACTCACTTTTCGAGTAGCTTTCATCCCACACACCGGCAATCTACTCTGAAAGTTGCTGCAACCAATATAAAAAACCGCGCCCCCCACTCGACGTCGCGTGCGGTTCATACAGACGAACCATGAAAGCTTCAAAACATGCATATAGTCGAGTCTTTATCAGCGCGCGCGGACTTTCTACGCCAATGCTGCAGCCTTGTTCGGTCTGAAGGATTTT
>Ga0315289_10001752_pt1 | contig 33759 bp, 29 predicted proteins | sample YL17G11_40_MG_FD_203452 | JGI IMG/M metagenome (GOLD analysis project Ga0315289, IMG submission 203452) | Sediment microbial communities from Yellowstone Lake, YNP, Wyoming, USA - YL17G11_40 | ecosystem: Environmental > Aquatic > Freshwater > Lake > Sediment | place: USA: Wyoming | collected... | reverse complement strand
AAGCGCGAGCGGGCACCGAGAACCGGTAAATCGTAAAGGGTAAATCATAAATAGTAAATAGGAAACGGGAACATGACTTCACTTCGGGTAGCCAATTGCAGGCTGTACGATGCCGCCGCGGGCACTTCACTTCGCTCCATTCTGATTCGCAAGGGTGTCATCGAGGGCATTGGGGACGCGAATGCCTTCGCTCGTGCCGACCAGACTCTCGATGCCCAGGGTCGAATCGCCGCACCCGGTTTCATCGACGTGCACATTCAGGGCGCCGGAGGGGCTGACGTCCTCGATGCGACGCCCCAGGCCCTGGAGACCATGTCCCGGACCTGTGCCCGGTTCGGCGTGACGGGCTTCCTGGCGACGACCGTCTACAAGCCGGGGCAGCCGAACCGTCATCTGGCGGTCGCCGCCGACTGTATCGGGCGCGACCTGGGAGGGGCACGTCTCCTCGGCGTCCATCTTGAGGGGCCTTTCATCTCGTCAGCCAAGAGAGGCATGATCCAGCCGGACTGCCTGGCGGAACCATCGACGACCGTTCTGAAGGACATTCGGAACCTGCTCGGTGGCAGCCTCAAAATGATGACCATAGCACCGGAGCTGCCGGGCAGTATCGACATCATCAAGGCCCTGGTGGAGAGCGGCACCATCGCCTCACTCGGACATTCGAAAGCCACGTACGACCAGGCTATTGGCGGCTTCGAAGCGGGAATCACGCACGTCACCCACCTGTTCAATGCAATGCCCTCGCTCCTGCATCGGGACCCGGGGCCGCTGGCGGCGATCTTCGAGCGGCCGGACATTACGTGCCAGGTGATCACGGACGGCGTCCATATTCATCCCTCCGTCGTGCGCCTTGCGTTCCATGCCATCGGTCCGAAGCGGTTCCTCACCATCACAGATGGCATGCATGCGATGGGCCTGCCGGAGGGCCGGTACACCTACAACAATCTGGAGTACGAGTCCAAGGACGGCACCGCCCGATACAAGGATGGCACGCTGATCGGTACCGCATTGGGCTTGAATCAAATCATGGCCCGCCTCCGACAATTCACGCGATGTTCGCTGCCTGTCGCCATCAAGACAATTACGGAGAATCCCGCGCAAGTGCTTGGTCTGGCAGGAACGGTGGGCGGCATCGTGCCGCGGCAGGAGGCGAACCTTGTGCTCCTCGACGACGATCTGACTGTCTGCGCCACGATCGTGGCGGGTCGGCTCGTCTATCAGAGATGATGACAGCGTTCTCAGGATGCGGACTTCATCGCGTCCGCCAAGGCGGAAAGGGATTGAGTAATGTCGTTCGCGGTTATGCCGTAGTGGGTCACCGCTCGAAGACGGGCCGGACTGACGCTCAGAACCCTGACGCCGCGAGCAGCAAGGCTTCGCACAAGCTCTTCCGCGTCCAGACCCTTGTGAGCCACGTCAAAATAGACGATGTTGGTCTGCACGCGGGCGAGATCGACGGACAATCCATCGATCTGAGCGATGCCCCTGGCTAATCGTGCGGCGTTGTCGTGGTCCTCCTGAATCCTGGCAACCATTGTGTCGAGCGCGACGATGCCGGCGGCCGCGATGATGCCGGCCTGCCTCATACCGCCGCCGAGAATCTTGCGCGTCCGCCGGGCTTCGGCGACAAAATCCTTCGAACCACAAATCACCGAGCCGACCGGCGCCGCCAATCCTTTTGACAGACAAAAACTCAGTGAGTCCACGCTGCGGGTCAGCGCCCGGACATCCACGTTCAGGGCCAGGGCCGCATTGAAGATGCGCGCCCCATCGAGATGAACGGCGAGCCCGTGCCGACGGGCCAGTTTGGCCACCTCGTTTGTGTATTCGACGGTGAGCGCCGCTCCGCTGCACCGGTTATGCGTGTTTTCGAGACAAATCAAGCGGGTTCGCGGGAAATGAACGTTGTCGGGACGGATCGCCGCCTCGATATCCCCCAGCCGCAGTGTGCCGTCGGGCTGGTTGGGAATCGGCCGGGGGTGGATGCCGCCCAATGCCGATATGCCGCCCGCTTCATAGATGAAAGTATGACATTGATCGCCCAGAATCACTTCGACGCCGCGTCCGCAATGCGTCAGGATGGAAGCCAGGTTGCCCATGGTCCCCGTGGGAACCAACATGGCGGCTTCCTTGCCGACACGCTCGGCAGCCATCCGTTCGAGCCGATTGACCGTGGGGTCCTCGCCGAACACATCATCGCCGAGTTCAGCCTGAAAGATGGCCTCCCGCATTTGGGGGGAAGGAAGGGTAACCGTATCACTGCGGAGGTCGATTGTCTTCATACGTGCTTCGAGCCAAAGAAATCCACGGGCTGACTTCTCCGTTCACCGAGGCACAGGATAGTGCAATGGTGCTCGTCCGTCAACGGCCCGACCCGCCATTTCCCGCTTGTCCCGCACCGGTCCATGAATTTTCCTGTTGGTGCCTCAGGACGAAGAGCATATCATAGAGCGGCATGATGGTCATAGAACTGCTTTACATAGCCGGCGGCTTGCTATTTTTGATCTCGGCGATCGCACATCTCGCTGTGCGAATCCGTCTGCGTCCCGGAGATGCTTCGGATCTGGATGATTACTACTATGAGTTTGAAGACCAGCATCCGGAATACGCAAGGTACACCCGTTGGCTGCGAATCACCGTCGGGGGCGCAGCGCTGGGTGTCCTGCTGTTGTTTCTGGGCATCGCACTCTGACCCATCCCCGCTCTCTGTGCGGCGATGCGGTACCGGCCACCCGTCCATCGGTGCCCGAGATTGTTTCCCTACCCATTTTTGTGAGTCGCGCTCTCGGAAAGGGCCGCCCTAATGCTGAAAGTCCCCGGAATCTCCACAAGCCCCCGATTGAAGGGCAACAGCGACCTGCTTCTTCGACAGGCCCTCTCCGGAGCCGAGCAGGCAGGCTCTCAGGTAGAATACCTGCGGCTTTGCGACTACAAGATTGACGGCTGTCATGAATGCTACGCCTGCGCCACGACGGGCCAATGCCAGGTGAAGGATGACTACCAGCCGATTCTCGACAAGATGCTCCAGACCGACCGGATTATCTTTGCCACGCCGGTATTCTTCATGACAGTATCGGCGCAGGCAAAACTGCTGATCGACAGAGGACAATGCCTCTGGGTACGACATAACAGGCTCAAGCAGCCGCTCTTCAAGCCGAAGCGCGACCGCCGGGGGATGATCATCGCCGTCGGCGGCTCACCCAACAAGCAGCAGTTCGACTGCGTCGAGCGACCCATTCAATCCTGTTTCGAATATCTTGAAGTGGATTGCGTCAGCACTCTGTTCATCAACCGGGTCGACGAGAAGGGCGCGATTCTACAGCATCCTGACGCCCTCGAACGGGCTTTCCGGCTCGGCGGTGAACTGGCAAGCAGCCGCGAGCCTGTGCCCGAGGAGCCCGCCCGTGCCGAGCTGTTCTGAGCCGGCGCACGAAGCAACCTTCTCTTGACATGCCTCGGAATGAGCATTCTCACGATATGCGAAAGGCTGACGACCTCCTCCAGTCGTCAGCCTCGTGCTTTTTCATTGCCCCGTGTGCGCGCCTGCACGGGCATTCGCGATATTGCGAAAGATCCCAGGAGGCGGCGCGAATTATTCGAACGCGATGCCCAAACCGATACTTGCATCATCCAGAGTGCTGCGCCGGTCCACCCTGACCACGCGTCCTCTTTTGATGCGGGCATACTGGCCTTTTTCACGAGCGAGTACGTCGGTTCGCGGGAAGTTGAGCTCGACCAGGCTGCCCTCCCGGGCAGGCGTTGTGATCGGTACGGTGATAAAGGCGCCTCCCTTGCTGATATTGGCACTGCGGCCGTTGAAGAAACGGTTGGCTTCGGGCAGCCACACGCTGACCGGCCATGACAGGCTCGTCCTGCCTTCTCGTCGCTGTTCCACCAAAGTTTCCATAACCTGGACCTCCTTTCTGCCAGCTTACTTCAACGAACCGATTATCGGCATTGTCAATATAGGTAGTTTATGGAATATGACGAAGATACTAATAAGTAGGACAACTTTTTCTAAGCCACCTTGCGGCTGCGCCCAAGCACCTGTTTTTATCGGGCACAGCAGCTATCCGACGCGCGTGCTTGCAGGCTGCTACCGTTTGGTGTATGGTTAGGGCAATGACAGCAGAAGTAATAAGAATCAGCGGCCGCCAGGGCGACTTGGATCGCATCAAGAAAGCGGCCGAGATCGTGGAGGCCGGTGGATTGGTCGCCTTCCCCACGGAGACCGTTTACGGTCTCGCCTGCCGCGTGGAGAAGGACTCGCTGTCGCGCCTCGACGAGATCAAGGGCCGGGATATAAAGAAGCATTACACCCTCCATATAGGCCAGATCGAGGAGTATCGTAAGTACGTTCCGCGCGTCGGCGTTCGGGCCGAGAAGCTGATCCGTCAGGCCTGGCCGGGACCGTTGACGCTGGTCTTCGAGCTCGGCGCGGCGGACATGGAACAACAGAAGACCCGAATCGACGCCCAGACGCTGGAGACCCTCTACAAAAACAACTCCATCGGGATTCGTTGCCCGGATCATCCGGTGGCATCCTTGTTATTGCGGTTAGTGAGCCATCCGGTCGTCGCCCCCAGTGCCAATCACGCGGGCAAGCCCCCTGCCACCGACGCCGACCAGGTGCTCGCCGACTTGGGGGACGAAGTGGATATGGTCCTCGACGGCGGGCCTTGCCGGCATAAGAAGAGCAGCACCGTGGCCGCGGTGAGCAAGCACGGCGCCCAGGTGCTGCGGGAAGGTGTTTATTCGCAGCCGGAACTGCAGAAGATGTCCGAGGTGACGTTCCTGCTTGTCTGCACGGGCAATACCTGCCGCAGTCCCATGGCCGAAGGCTTTTTCCGCAAATACCTGGCGGAAAAAGTAGGATGCGGCGTTGACGAACTCGAGGGAATGGGCTATAAGGTGCATTCTGCGGGTACGATGAACATGGCCGGTGTTCCGGCCAGTGCCGAAGCCGTCACGGCTTGTGCACTCAAGGGCGTTGACATAGCCGGTCACGCGAGCCAGCACCTGACCCGCTCGCTGATAGATGCCAGTGATTTCATTTTTTGTATGACGGCGTCCCATTGTGAGCAGGTTCTCTTTCTTTCGCCCGATGCGGAGAGGAAGTGCTCCTTACTGGCGAAGGACGGGGACATTCCGGACCCGGTCAGCCAGCCACAGGAGTGTTTCAACACCTGTGCGGACATTATCGAAGCTGCCGTGAAGGCAAGGATTAGTGAGTTCGTGCTATGAGAGTAATCGTGGGAAGCGACCATCGGGGTTTCGGCGCCAAACAGTTGGTCAAAGCGATCGTCGGCCAGATGGGACATGAGTGTCTCGACGTCGGCACCGACAATGCCACCCCGGTTGACTACCCAGACCTAGCCTACGTGGCCGCCAAGTCCGTGTCGGAAAAGCGTGCCGACAGGGCGATCCTCATTTGCGCGACGGGTTTGGGCATGAGCATCGCCGCCAACAAGGTCCGGGGAGTCCGGGCCGCACTGTGCCACGATGAGCTCAGCGCCCAGATTGCCCGCGACCACAATGACACGAATATCCTCTGCCTCTCCGGCGATCAGCTTGGGGAAGTGCTTCTGCGAAAGATCGTAGAGGCCTGGATGACGACGGAATTCAGCGGCGGCCGGCATCAGCGACGTGTAAACAAGATCACCGCCATCGAGGAGGGGCGGGACCCTCGCGAAGTCACGAACGGGTAGACGGGCCCGGGGTGACCCTCATCGTGTCTTGCTCTGTCGGCCGGATCGACAGCATGCTCCGGCCGCTCCCATCGAAGCCCTGTGGACTTATTCGAGTTTCTGTTGCACTTGCTGGAGCACCGAACGGATGGTTTTGATCTGCTCCTGCAACTCGATCATCTGCTGACTTTGGACCTTCAGCTTATCATGGAGTTGGTCGACCTTCACTTCGGCTGCCTGGGCCTCGTCACGAGCCGCGTTCCTCGCCTTGGTCAGGTCCGCGACTTGTTTCTCCAACAAGCCGCGAGCATCAATCAAGCTCCCCACCATGGTCTGAAGATCATCTCGCGACTTCGTCAGTTCGCTCACCCTTGTTTCAAGCTTGCTCTGCGATGTCGTGAGCTCCTGGACTTGTTTCCGCGCATCCGCCAGCGAGGACTCGGCCTCGTTCAGCGACTTCTCCAGTCTCTTCGCATCACCTTGAAGCTGGTTTTTCTGTTGCTCAGTCTCCGCAAGAGTCATCCTGAGCTGCCGGACCTCGGCGCTGGGTTCAGCACCTGCACCGGTTGCGCGGCTGCAACCGCCGAGGGCCAACAGACCTGTCGCGGTAAGCATCCACGTGGCGACCCACCTTCGTTGCATCATCCCGCTGCTCCTTTTCCCTTTAGATCCGTCACGCTCAGGCCGCTGACGACCTGCCAATCCTCAGGAGCCGTCCCAGCCAGCCGGCGGACATTTCATTCTACTCTCTTGCCTTCAGGCAGGACCATCCCCGAGGCTACACCTTCGCCGTGGAGGAACTCCTTCGCGACTTCGCCGGCCCGCCGGTAGTCGTTATGCGTACGCCGATACCGCCTTTTCTCCGCGCTCGGACGGCGCTATCGGTTCCGATAGAGCGCCATTTGCGGTATCGGCTCTCCAGCAGATCGTCGATCTTCGTGCGTCTCAGCTCGGCGAGCGTCTGGGCAATGTACGACTCGACGCTGTAGACCGTATCATGTACATTGCGGTGGGCGCCGCCGACGGGCTCCGGAATGATGGCATCCACCAGTCCGAGCTTGTGGAGATCTTTACTGGTCAGCTTCAATGCCTGGGCCGCATCCGGTGCCTGCGACCCGTCCCGCCAAAGGATGGCGGCACAACCTTCGGGCGATATCACCGAGTAGTAGGCGTATTCCAGCATGGCAAGCCGGTCCCCTACCGCTATGCCCAAGGCGCCTCCGGACCCGCCCTCCCCAATGCAAATACAAACAATCGGCACCCGCAGGCGCGACATCTCGGTCAGATTGACGGCGATCGCCTGGGCCTGGCCCCGCTCCTCCGCTCCGATCCCCGGGTAGGCACCGGGCGTATCGATCAGGGTCACAATCGGCAGGCCGAATTTCTCGGCGAATTTCATCTTCGCCAGAGCTTTTCGATAGCCCTCCGGGTTGGCGCACCCGAAGTTGCACGTGATCTTCTCTTTGGTGGTTTTGCCCTTGTTCTGGCCCACGATGAGCACCCGGTTCCTGGCAATCTGGCCGATCCCCGTGACGATAGCATGGTCATCGCCGAAGCAGCGGTCCCCATGCAGCTCGTGGAAATCCTTGACCATCAGGTCCAGGTAATCGGTAAGAATCGGCCTGTGCGGGTGCCTCGCCACCTGGACCGTCTGCCAGGCGGTAAGAGTCGAGTAGATGCGCTTCAGCTCGGCGATTCTCTCCTTCTCGAGCCGCCGGATTTCGACCGAATAATCGATCCCCTTCTTCGTGCCGAGCTTACGCAACTCTTCGATCTGCTGCTCCAGCTCGGCCACCTTCTGCTCGAAGTCCAGATAGCCGCCTGCTCTGCCGCCTTCGGACGCCATATTATTACTCAGCTCATCTCCCCGAGTGGGTATGCTTTCAGTCCACGTGCATGCTACCATGCACACAAAAAACTGGCCGCCCAACGGCGGCACTCACAGTCAGATCGCCATATCCCTTGGCTTTTCTTTGACGTCGCAATCTTAGCACTTCCACACGCCAAGGGGAAGAAAAAAATTGACAGCCACACGAGCTGACTATACTCTTAGGTATCGCCCGTTTTATGCCTTTCTCTTATAAGGTCCTGTTTGTGAAGAGCTTACGTCAGGTTTGTGTCATAGGGTTGGGGCTTTTAGGCGGTTCCGTGTCGCTGGCCGTACGTCAGCACATCCCCGGCACCAAGGTGGTCGGTTACAGCCATCGCGCGGCCACGAGGCGGAAGGCAAAAGCTCTCGGGACCGCCACCGAGATTGCCGCCGACTTGGAAGCGGCCGCCTCGGCTGCCGACCTGGTCATCCTGGCGACCCCCATCTTCACCTTTGAGCCGTATTTCACGGAGCTGTCGAGAATTATCCCTCACGGCTGCGTGGTCACCGATGTCGGCTCGACTAAGGTGCTCCCTCACCTTTGGGCACAGAACAGGCTGAACACACGTGCCCGCTACGTCGGCTCCCATCCCATCGCGGGCTCCGAGCAACGAGGGGTGGAATTCGCCAGAGATGATCTTTTTGACCAGGTGCAGTGTATTCTGACGATTACGCCGGCCACGGACCGCAGCGCGGTCAAGATGCTCAAGAGCTTCTGGTCGGCTCTTGGCTGCTCGGTGCAGACCATGAGTCCGGCCGAGCATGACCGTATTTTCGCCAATATCAGTCATTTGCCTCACGTGATGGCTGCCGGGCTGGTTAATGCCAGCGATGATGCCGATATGCGATTTGCGGGCAAGGGCTTCCTCGACAGCACGAGAATCGCCTCGGGTCCGCCCACGGTCTGGACCGATGTTCTGCTGGCGAATCGCGAGAATATCGCCAACGGCATCGACCGGGCGATGGCTCAATTGTCGAGGCTACAGGCCGCCGTCAGGAATGGTAGTCGAGAGGAGATCGAGCAACTACTGGAAAGCGCCCGAAAGAAACGAGCCGCGTTGGTCAAGTACAAGATCCGAAAGAAGGAGCTGCCCTCGTGAGACAGTGGCGTTTTGAGATTTTCAATCAGCCCGGCCTGCCCGACGTGCAGGGTAACCGTGTGCTGACGGACATTCGGGAGTTGGGAATCACTACGGTTGAGGCGGTCCAATCGGCAAAGGTCTATCTGATCGAGGCCGATTTCGACGCGAGCTTCGCCGAGCGAGTGGCGCGCGAGCTCCTGGCCGATCCGGTCTGCGAGCAGTATTACATCGGGCGAAGTGCCGCACCGCCGGGGCTGGCGAAAGCCACGCTGCTGGAGGTGCATCTCAAGAGCGGCGTCACCGATCCCGTGGCCGAATCGGTGATGGCGGCGATTACGGATATGGGCGTTGTGCCCGCCGGCGTGCGGACGGCTCGAAAGTACGTCCTTCTCGGCGACCTCAAATCCAGCCAGATCGATGCCATCGCCCGAAAGATTCTCGCCAACGATGTCATCGAGGACGTGGTGATTGGTGATGAGGCGGAGCCGCCCAGCCCGCATCTGAAACCCTACGAATTGAACCTCGTATATTGGCCCATCCGCGACCTCGATGATGCCGGCCTGGAAGCACTCAGCAAGGACAAGGACCTGTTCCTGAACCTCGTCGAGATGAAGACGATCCAGGATTACTGCCGCCGGCTCGGGCGCGAGCCGACCGATGTCGAGCTGGAGACACTGGCCCAGACGTGGAGCGAGCACTGCGTGCACAAGACGCTCAAGAGCGCGGTCGATATGAGCGTGGATGGCGAGCAGATCCATTTCGACAACCTGCTCAAGGAAACCGTGTTCAAGGCCACGCAGCAGCTCAACAAGGAGTGGTGCATCTCCGTCTTTGCGGACAACGCAGGCGTGGTCGAGTTTGACGACGAATCGGCCGTCTGCTTCAAGGTGGAGACGCACAATCACCCCTCCGCGCTGGACCCCTACGGCGGCGCGGCCACGGGTATCGGAGGCGTCATTCGCGACCCCATGGGAACCGGGCTCGGCGCGCGACCCGTGGCGAACACCGACATCTTCTGCTTCGGCGAGCCGGATAAGAGTCTCGACGAGATTCCCAAGGGCGTGCTGCATCCGAGGCGCATCATGAAGGGCGTCGTGGCCGGCGTCCGGGATTACGGCAACCGCATGGGGATTCCGACCGTCAATGGGGCCATTTACTTCGACGACCGCTACATCGGCAACCCGCTGGTCTACTGCGGCGATATCGGCGTGATGGACAAGGCCAAGGCCTTCAAGCATCCGCACAGCGGCGACCTCATCGTGGTCGCGGGCGGGCGCACCGGCCGGGATGGAATCCACGGCGCCACGTTCTCCAGCGGCCAGATGACGCACGAGTACGAAACCATCTTTTCTCACGCCGTGCAGATCGGCAACGCCATCACCGAAAAGAAGATGCTCGACGTGCTCATGCAGGTAAATGAAGCCGGACTCTATGAAGCGGTTACCGATTGCGGCGCCGGCGGGCTCAGCAGTGCGGTCGGCGAGATGGGGCGAGAGCTCGGCGCCGAAGTTGACCTCGAAAAGGTGCCCCTCAAATATACCGGGCTCAGTTATACCGAGATTTGGATCAGCGAGGCGCAGGAGCGCATGGTGATCGCGGTCAAGCCGGAGAATATCGAGGCGGTGCAGAGGCTCTTCGCCAGCGAGAACGTCGATGCAACGGTCATCGGGCGATTCACCGGAGACCGAAGGCTTCACCTGCGGTACAATGACGTGCAGGTGGGCGAGATGGATATGGATTTCCTGCACGACGGTGTGCCGAAGTACAGCCGGCAGGCCATCTGGGAGCGCTCGGGTAAAGGTGCAGTGCCTACGGAGCCGGTTCTGCCGGAGAAGGACAACTACAACGATGACCTGCTGCGGATTCTGTCCTCCTACAACGTCGCGAGCAAGGAATGGGTGATTCGCCAATACGACCATGAGGTGCAGGGTGGCTCCGTGGTCAAGCCGCTGATGGGTGCGGCCAACGACGGGCCGAGTGACGCCGCCGTGGTTCAACCGAAGCTGAATTCGCAGCGCGGGCTTGCCATCAGTTGCGGGATGAATCCGCTGTACGGCGATATCGATCCCTATTGGATGGCCCTGGCCGGAATCGATGAGGCGATCCGGAACCTGATCTGCGTCGGCGGGCGGGTGGACCGCGTGGCCCTGCTCGACAACTTCTGCTGGGCCAACTGCAACCAGCCGGAGGTTCTCGGGACTCTCGTCCGGGCCGCCCAGGCCTGCTATGACGGCGCCATGGCCTTTCAGGCCCCCTTCATTTCCGGCAAAGACTCCTTGAACAATGAGTTTGTCTGCGAGGACGGCACGGTCATCCGGATCCCGCCCACCTTGCTGATCAGCGCCATGTCAATTGTGGACGATATCGACCGATGCGTGACGATGGACCTCAAGAGACCCGGCAATCTCCTCTTCGTGGTGGGCCGGACGAACAACGAGTTAGGTGCCTCGCACTATTATAAGATTCGAGGCCATCTCGGCGCCAACGTGCCGAAGCTGGATCTCGGGCTGGCGCCGCGGACGGCGCAGAGGATGGCCGCCGCCGTCGCCGAGGGACTCGTCGAGAGCTGCCACGACTGCTCCGAAGGCGGCTTGGCCGTGGCGCTGGCGGAAATGGCCTTTGCCGGCGGCCTCGGGCTGGACGTGGACCTGCGCGGATTGCCCCGAAGCAAAGATTGCTCACGGACCGATGCACAACTATTCAGCGAGTCCAACAGCCGATACGTCGTCGAAGTAGCTCCCGGGAACTACGACGCCTTTGCACGGAAGATGCTGAATCTGCCGTTCGGGCAGCTCGGCACGGTCACCGCAGAGCCCAAATTACTCGTGAAAGCCGAGGAAGGCAGACACGTCCTCGATGCAGATTTGGATATTCTGAAGCAGGCATGGCAGAAAACGTTCAACTGGTAATGACTCGATTCAGGCTTGAGGATTGAAGATGGAGAAAATCCGGGCGATTGTCTTACGAGCAGCGGGAATCAACACCGATCTGGAGACTCAATATGCATTGGAGCTGGCCGGAGCCAGGGCGGATCGGGTCCATATCAACCGGGTGATCGAAGACAAAGGACTGCTCGAACAGTACCACATTCTGATCTTCCCCGGCGGATTCAGCTATGGTGACGATGTGGCGGCCGGCCGCATCATGGCCAACCAGGTGATCCATCATCTCTCGGAGCCCGTCCGGAAGTTCATCGACGACGGCAAGCTGGTGCTGGGCATCTGCAACGGCTTTCAGGTTCTCGTCAAGGCGGGCATCCTCCCCGGAGGCAATGGTTTCCGGCAGGAAGATATCACGATCACCTGCAACGACAGCGGCAAGTACGAGGATCGCTGGGTGTATCTTGCGCCACAAACCAGTCGATGCGTGTTCATTGAGCCGGAGCGGCAAGTCTACGTGCCGGTGGCCCATGGAGAGGGAAAAGTGGTCGCCCGGAATGACGAGACGATCCAGAAGCTCAGAGCGGAGGGCTGCATTGCGTATAAGTACGTGGATCGCAATGGGGAGGAAGGCCCCTATCCCATCAATCCGAACGGCTCGATGGATTCGATCGCGGGCTTGACGGACAGCACCGGGCGAGTCCTGGGGCTTATGCCGCACCCCGAGCGATTCGTCCGGCGAACGCAACACCCGCATTGGTCGCGTCTCGGAGAAGATCTTGACCCTGACGGCATCAAGATCTTCCGCAATGCCGTTCGCTACGTTCGCGACAACCTCCTCCAATCCTGCCCCGTGTAAGGCCCTTGCGTCCATAGCAGACCCTCGCCGGTAGTGACGCAAAATCTTGCGGCTCTGCGACCCTGATGCGACCACCCGGCTCCGCTCGGGTGTAACCGTCGTTCCCCCAACGAAGCCCGGTGTTTATCGCCTACCAGGGGTTTCCCCCCATCCCACACCACCCGGAGATGGCCTGCTCCTCCCCTGCTTGTCTTAGAGCAATGTGCCTATGGTGAATGAGGAGAACACCTCATTGTTGCAGCTGAGCGATTGGCCTTCAATCGGTGTACACATACATATGATTCGATGAGAGTACACAGAAGGTATTGGAAATCGCACTGGTGTTACTCTGTGAAGCGGCGCTTCGCTGCGAAGCACGAGCTACCCGGGAAAGGAGGTGGCAGCGGGGGTAAAACCGCAGGGATGAGTTGAAAATTCCGCGTGAAGATTTGACGAACGGAAGAACGTTGGAAATCCGTAAGAGAAGGAGTAAACAATGAGAACGTTCAGGCAATCCATGTATGCAGTCCTGGCAATAGCCGTCGCCATGGTCTTCGGTGCCGGTGTGGCCTCGGCGGCCTACGACCAAGGCGACCAAGACCAGGGACAGCAATACCAGAATCAGCAACAAGACCAGTACCCAGGGGCAGACCAAGGTGATCAGTCCCAGCAGTACCAAGGCCGAAACCTGCAACTCGAACGGCAAATCGCGCGGCAGCTCAGAAACCAGGGTTTCGGCGAACAAGGGGAGATCATGATCCTGGCCACCGGTGATCGCGTCATCCTGCTGGGCAACGTACCCGACCGGGACAGCAAGAACGGGGCGGAGCAGGCGGCCAAGCAGGTGTCCGGCGTGCAGCGTGTCGATAACCGCCTCCACGCGGTCAGCCAACCTCGACAGATGAGCGACTCACAACTCGAGAGAGACACCTATCGACGCCTGCCAGATCGTCTCGCCCAGAACGTCAAAGTCCAGGCGCAGAACGGAACGGTCACTCTTCAAGGCAACCTGGATAACTGGAAGGACGCAGCCGATGCCATCGACGCAGCGTTTGCCTCAGGCGCCCAGCAGGTGAACAGCCAGATCATGGTCGGGGCCGCGACAGCCGGAGCCGGCCGTTATGGCGCGACCTCCGGGGCGGCGGGCGGCTATGCTCCCTCCTATGGCTATGCGCCGGGAACTCGTGGACAGCAGATGGGGGGACGCGGGCAGGCAAGCGGTTCTGATCTGAGGCTGGCCCAGCAGGTCGCTCAACAACTCCGACAGGAGTTACCGCCCGAGCAGAACATCGAGGTCGTGCGACCGATGAGTATCTATGTGACGGTCAAGAACGGCACTGCCACCCTGCATGGTTACGTTCAGGACAACAACCAGAAGCAGCAGGCGGAGCAGATTGCCCGCTCCGTCCGCGGTGTCCGGCGCGTCACGAATGACCTCGCCATCCTCAGCGGCGCAGGCTCAGCAGGCCAGGGCCAGTATGGCCAGGGCGGTGCCGGCACCATGGGCACCCAGGGCATGGCGGGAACGCGGGGGTCAATGTCGGACCGGAGGCTGGCCCAGCAGATCCAGCAGCAGCTCCAGAACCAGTTCCCGGATGCCAGCATTAACGTAACCGCCAGTCAGGGCACAGTCATGCTGCAGGGAACGGTCTCTGACCTCAGTCAGAAGCAGCAGGCCGAGCAGATCGCGCAGTCTATACCCGGGGTGCAAAACGTGCAGAACAATCTCACCGTCGCCGGTCAGGGCGGCGGCTACTTCCCGCCTCAAGGCTATGTTCCGGGCCAAGGGAGCCAGATGCAGCAGGGAACCGGTGGCATGGGCGGCCAATACGGTGGACAACCGGGTGCAATGGGCGCCCGACAGGCGGCAATGAGCGCAGCCGATATGGCTCTTGCTCAACAAATTGCCCAGAAGCTGCACCAGCAGTTGTCCGGCATCCAGAATATTCAAGTGGAGAGGTCAGACACAATCTATGTGATGGCCACTCGCGGCACGGTCATGCTGCATGGTTTCGTTGCGAACCAGAATCTCAAACAGCAGGCTACAACGATTGCCAGGGCCATTCCCGGCGTGCGCAATGTTGAGAATACGCTGAATATCAGCTCCGCGGCGGGCGTCAGTCCCTCCTACGGCTACATACCTGGCCAACGATCACAGACTCAGCAGGGTGCCGGCGGCATGAGCAGCCAGGACACGACCGGACAATACAGCGAAATCGCCTGGGGGAATCAGGGCCAGTCAAGCCAGAGCAGCAAGAGCGCTAAGACAAAAGCTTTTGGATCGACCAGAGCGGACAGATCGAAGGCCATGCAGATTGAACAGAAGCTGCGTAGCCAGTTGCCCAATTCGGACATCACCGTGATCGTCAGCAATGGCTATGCCACGCTCTGGGGGACTGCCGCAAACACCCAGGAGAAGCAACAAGCGCAGCAGATTGCGCAGTCCGTCAGTGGTCTGCGCAGTGTGACCAATAACCTCACCGTCGGTGGTCAGCAGGCCGCTGCCGGCATGAGTGGTCAGCAGGCCGCCGGTGGCATGGGCGACCAGTACGGCAGTCAGTCGAGCGCCGCCGGACTGTACACCCAGATCGCTTACAGCGATGAGGACGAATCAGATCAAAGTGACCAGGACACCCAGACCGCCGGTACCCAGGCGAAAGCTTTTGGCGCCAGTGCAGCCGATCTAGCCAAGGCTCAGGCGATTCAGCAGAACCTTCAAAGCCAGTTGCCGGACGCGGATGTTACGGTGACCGTCAGTGGGAATAATGCCACGCTGTGGGGAACTGCCCCGGACGCACAGGAGAAGCAGCAAGCCCAGCAGATTGCGCAATCCGTCGGCGGTGTGAGCAGTGTGACCAATAATCTCACCGTCGGCAGTCAGCAGGCCGCCAGTGACATGGGCGACATGGGCGGTCAGCAGACCCCCAGTCTCAGGTTTGTTGCAGATGCCAATCAGACGACAGCCATGGCTGATATGAATCTGGCCCAACAGGTAGCCCAGATGCTTCAGCAGCAGTTGCGCGGCGTCGCAAACGTCCGGATCATGAGACCGAACACCATTTATGTGATGGTCTCGAAAGGTAATGTCACGCTGGACGGTCTCCTGCCGGACAAGAATGTGAAGGACGAGGCCGAACGGATCGCGAAGGCCGTCCCCGGCGTCAACAACGTTAAGAACTCGCTTACTGTCGGTCCCACAGGTACATTGGGACAGGCCGGGGGCCAGCAATATGGAGGTCGGCAGTCTACAAGATACTGATCCCGCTAAATGGGACCTGCATGAATTATCACGGGGGCTCCGGCGACATGCTGGGGCCCCTCTCGTTTTCGGAGTTTCGAGGCGGCTGACAAGACACGTCACCCGCGAATCCAGTCTCTCAGTTCCTGCGTGAGCTCTGCCAGTGGCTGTCCGGGCTCGCCCGTGGGAATCTTCTGCGGCAGTAAACGCATCATTCTCTCGGGCAAGCCCCCCGCCGATTCGCAAGCTATCCCGGAGAGCAGCTCGACAACCGGAAAGTAGACAAAGGGCCGCGCGATGTCCGAGTCGTCGAGGACAAGGTCGTCATAGAGAATCAAGTCGAGATCAATCGTCCGCGGCGCGAATTTGTCCCCGGTCCGAACCCGTCCGAGCTGCTGCTCGATGGGCAGCAGAAGCCTGGTTTTCACTTCCGTGGGAGGAAGCTCCGTCTCAATCTGCCAGACGCCGTTGATGTACGCCGGCTGGTCGCGTCGACCGATCGGTTTCGTACGGTAAAATGTTGAGGAGCCGATCACCTGGGTCTGTTGCTGAAGCATGGTCAACGCCGCGCGGATGTTCTTCTCCGGCTCAATGTTCGCACCCACGGCGATGAACGCGACAGACATCCTATGCGTCCCGCCCACTGGCACCTCTGCGGCGAACGATCTCGACCCCCACCGTCCGCGCGAAACGCAGCGCCCCGGGCTTCTCGACCGTGACGCGGACCCGCTCGACGCGCTCATGCTTGAGACACTCCTCGGCAATGCTCTGGGCCAGTGCCTCGATCAAGCGGAATCGAGAGTTCTCCACGACACGAAGGATCTGCTTCTTGAGAGCCCGATAGTCGATGGTGTCCTCCAGTGCGTCCGTATGACCGGCTTGGCGAAGATCGGTATCCATCGTGATCTGAACGAGAACATCCTGCTTTTCCTCCCGCTCATGGTCATCGACGCCCACGACGCAACGAACCAGCAGATCGCGAATGAGAATTCGATCCGGGGCGGACGGCAGGATGTCGTCAGTCATATAGGTGTCCTTTCAGGTGAATCCCACCATCAACATAGATGACTTGGCCTGTGATGAACCGACTGCGTGACAAGAACAACACGGCCTCGACAATATCCGGCGGACCACCATACCGGTTTAGCGGATTCGCATGGGCCAGCTTCGCCAGATAGGTTTCCCCTTGCCCGGGCGGCGGCAGAATCGAGCCAGGCGCCACGGCATTGACGGCTACGTTCGGGGCCAGTTCCAGAGTCAACATGCCGGTCAACGTCAGCAGCACATTCTTGCTGATGTCGTAGGAGGCATGCTCTCTGTCATAGACCGCCACGCGGGTGTCCAGCAGATTGACGATGTGCCCCGCCCTGCCCTGCCTGGCCAGTTCCCTTGCCAGAATAAGAGGCGCGATGGCGTGGATGCGCAGGTTCTTCACGATCGACTCTTCCGTCGCCTCCCAGAGTGTATCCCGCTCGAAAATGGATGCATTATTGACAAGGACATCGATGGCGCCCGCCTGAGTGACCGCCTCCTTGAACACCCCTTCCACCTGCTGAGGGTCCATCAGGTCTCCCCTGACCGGCCATGCCCGGACACCGGCTCGCTGAATCTCCTCGCAGACGTCCATGGCGTCTCGTTCGGACTGGTTGTAGTGTACCACGACATGGGCCCCATTCTGGGCGAAACCCAGAGCAATGGCCCTGCCGATGCGCTTGGCCGCACCGGTGACAAGTGCCGTCTTACCCGCCAGAGAAACGCCTGCATTCTCCATCGACCACCCCCATTCATCATGAATCAGTAGAGATGCTCAATTGTGCGTCCCCACCCAGCAGCGACGAACGACTAATCCATGCCGTCAAGCCAAGTCTCGGCAAAAATAGCCAAATCAGGGTATTCTACGGAGCCGGACGAATCGAGGTCCGCACCCTCGCACGAGGAATTCAACTCGACACAATCATTATGGCGCCAATTCCTCGCGAACCAAACAAAGTCGACCCAGTCCACACCGTCCGGACAAACCAGATCGCCCCGAGGGATCTGCCACAACAGCACCGGGTAGTTGATGCCGTCACAGATTGTCCACACGTTGATGAAATCCCAGTTGGACACCAGATATGTGTCCATGGTCCGCATTTCCGCGGTTGTCTTCCCCTGACTGCCGGGACTGGTCGCCTGCCGGCTGGCCTCTGTGTCCCAGAACGAGCCTAACGATTTCCCGAGCACCCGCAGGCTGCCGACAAAGCCCCCGACGTTGGACTTGCCGGCGACCGGGCCGGTCGAATAACACCGGAAAAGCGTGCCCTGCACCACCTGCCCCACCAACCCGCCGACGTACTGGCTGCCGTCCACACCGCCGCTCGCATAACACGAATCGACCACAGCATTGTCATTCATGATAGCGCCGGCTAAGCCACCGACGCTGTCGTTGCCCACAACCGTGGCTTTCGAATAGCTCTGAAACAGGGTCCCTTTGCCGCATTGTCCGACCAGACCGCCGACATACGAAATGCCGGAGACCTGACCGCGCACGGAGCATTTGCCCAAACCGCTGTCCGCCAACCCGACCAGTCCACCTACGCAGAGATTGCCGGAGACGTAGACCCTGCTGGCCGAACACTGTCTGACACCGCCCCTCTCCAGGTATCCCACGAGGGCGCCGGTCCCCGAGGCGTCACCAATCACCGTCGCCTGCACGAGCTCGAGGTTCGTAATGACGCCGGTCACGTAGGAAAACAGGCCGACGTACTCCTGGTGTACGTCCTTGTACCGGAAGTTCGAGATGGTCCTGCCGTTGCCGTCGAGGGTACCACTGAACGGCTTGTTCTCCAGGACGCCCAGGCCAAACCATCGACCAATGGCACGAAAATTCCTCTCGTCATAGCCGGATAAGTCGATATCGCGCATCAGCTTGAAGCTTTTGTCCCAATCGGAAGGGGTATTGCTCATTGTGATGAAGTCTTCCGTCGTGTAAATGAGAAAAGGGTTCTCCGCCGTACCGCTGCCGCCCCCGTACTTCCCTGCAGAGGCTAAAGAACAGAGGACAGAGAATAGAAGATAAAAGGCAAAGATCAGAGGACCACATCCGCCATCCCCCATCCCCAACCCGCAGTTCCGTGAGCCTCGCGAAAGATTCATATCCTTCCTCCTTCTCCGGCAGAGACGCACAATCTTGCGTCTCAATTTCATGGCCCATGCCGGTTCGAACAAGCGCATGGACACAAAACCTGCCTGTCCTGCCTGCCACCTGCTGAAAACCCACTGATGCTCGTCGCCAGAATTATAGCAGATTGGCGTAGGGTTTACAATTTCCTATTTACCAATTACTATCTGGGGTTCCATGATTCCGCCAAAAGGTATCTTCGCCGTCTACAAAGAGGAAGGGATGACCTCCTACGGGGTGGTCGATGCGGTCCGGCGTCTGACCGGTGCGAAGCGCGTAGGCCACGCCGGCACGCTTGATCCCTGCGCGAAAGGCGTGCTCGTAGTCGGCGTGGGCCGGGCAGCAACGAAGCAATTAGGACTGGTCGTGGGGACCGAAAAGGAGTATGTGGCGCGTATCCGACTCGGGTGGCGAAGCACCACCGATGACCGCGAGGGGCGAAAGGAGGAGGTCCAGCCCGTGGAGATTCCTTCGGAAGAGCAGGTCCGGCAGGCCCTGAAGAGCTTCGAAGGCACGATCAGCCAGCGACCGCCGGTGTTCTCCGCCGTCAAGATCGGCGGCCGGACCGCCTACAAGCTGGCAAGAAAACGAAAAATGGACCCGCAGGAACTTGCGTCTCTCCTGTTGCCGCGCAAGGTCGAAGTGAAGAAGATCGAACTCCTGGGGTATTCCTGGCCTCATGTCGATGTGAGGCTGATAACCGGTCCCGGATTCTATGTACGGTCGCTGGCGCACGACCTGGGTGAGCGGCTGGGCACCGGGGGATACCTTGACCAGTTGGAGCGAATCCGCGTGGGCATCTATACGAAGGAGCAGGCCGTCCGCCTCTCGGACCTTGCCCAGTCAATCCACCGCACAATCGATAGCAAGCCGGGTGATTGATTAATGGCAAGCCTCCATTGCCACGATACAGATGTTGCGGGTGGTATTCGGACCGGCATTCTCAATCCGGATGTTCTCGAATAGGTAGTGGCTCGTGTGGCCCCGGCCGCAGAGACGCAAGATTTCGCGTCTCTACGAATGTGACCGGATAGGCCCGGGCCGCTTCCGGGTGCTGTCTCAGCACGTAGAGGCCCAGCAATCCCGACAGGAGATAGCCCGCCGGAGTGAGCGTCAGAAGGGGGCCCGTGCCCACCCAGTCGGCCACGGCCGCCATGGGCAGGAAAACAATCATCGCGATCCCCCACGTACCGCCGACGATACAAGCCATCCGCTGGCCCAGACGCAAACCGCGCGAGTTCCGGGCCATCGTGATGGTCAGGATGTAGGCGGACATGGAGGAGAAGCCTACGCCGAAAAGCAGCCAGGCGGCCGCGGGATGCGCGGCGAACGCAAGGTACAACACCATGAAGGGAGCGGAGGCCAAAAACGCCCAGACGGAGGACCGCAGGTCACCCTTCTTGTGAGCGATCCAGGCCCAGACGAAGGGGCCCACCGCGCCGCCCCAGCCAAACACGGCCTCCGAGAAGCCTCCGAACGTCAGGCCGAATCCCAACTCGTCGAGATAGGTCGGTGCAAGCTGCAGGACAATCGTTGTGGAGACCGCCGCCGGAAGCCCGATCAGCAGCACCTTCCAGAACGGCAACAGGTGGGACGTGTGATTTGCCTGCCCGTGGACAGCCTGTGCCGGGCTGTCCTCCGTGGAGAGATGTACCCTCGATATGATGACCGCCAGGATGCCGACGACGGGACAGACAACGAGGGGATAGAGGCCCCGCAACCCGTACGAAGCGACCAGGACCGCCGAGATCACGCCGCCGCTGGCGAAGCCGAAGAATCCGGAGGTCATGAAGATGGCCGTGCTCAGAGGCGGCGCGATCCGGTCAAGCGTGTGCACTGCCCGCAATCCCTCCGGATGAGCCACGGCGATGCCGCTGCCGCCGATCACGCCTAAGCCAAAGAGAAGGACAATGCCTGCTGCCGATTGAGGAGCCAATGCCATCAGGCATATGCCCGCGGACAGAATCATCCCGAGGTGCAGAAAGAAGGGGCCGGTCTTGTTCGGTCTCATGTGCCCCGTAAGAATCTGCACGCCGTTTGCGGCCAGTGACAGTGACGCGAGGATGAAGCCGCCCACGGACAGCGTGACCCCGAACTGATCGCGAATCGCCGGCAGGATCGCGGGGAGCATATTCCCGAACATGTCCACCAGGAAATGAACGCCGGAGAGAACGATCAACTGCGACCACTGCACCCTAAGGGACTGATGATTCATGTGTGCCCCTCAATCTCCAATACTACCCGGCTGGGCGCCATGCGTACGCTCACGTGAGCATGCAAGGGTCTTTGGCCACATGTCCACGCAAGCGTGGAGCCGGCAGCCGGCGCAGAAAGGAGAGAGCATACCGGATTTGCCGGCAAGTGCAATGGATAACAGCGAACAAAGTGCGAGGTTGGAGACATAGAGACGCCAAACCTTGCGTCTGGACAGCCTAAAGCCTGCTCTGTGCCCCCTGGCCCGTCACCTCAAACGTGCCCTTCAGACGAATATCCCTGGAGGAATGGCCCAGCATGACTTCAAACGTCCCAGGCTCGACGACCCACTCCAGATGACGATTCAACAATGCGAGGTGCTCCGGCGTGAGCGCAAACGTCACGGTCTTCTTCTCGCCGGGTTCCAGCCGAATTCTCTCGAAGCCCCGCAGCTCCTTCATTGGCGTCACAACGCTGCTGAGGACGTCATCGAGATAGAGCTGGACGATCTCGCAGCCGGGACGCTTCCCCGTGTTTTTGACGTCAGCACGGACGTGCACAGTGCCTCCCACGCCGGTAGTCTTCGGCTCGATCTTCAGATTGCTGTACTCGAAGGGCGTGTAACTCAAGCCGTGGCCGAACTCATAGAGTGGTGACGCCTCCATGTCCACATGCGGCTTGCCCCAGCCGTGCTCGATCCAGTACGCTTTCGACGGTTTGGAGTTGTAGTAAACCGGCAACTGCCCGACGTGGCGCGGTACCGTCACCGTCAGCCGACCGCTGGGATTGCAGTCTCCGAAGAGGATTTCGGCGACCGCTTGCCCGCCTTTTTCACCGGGCAGCCAGGCCTCGACCACGGCCGGAATATTCTCCGCAATCCAACGAATCGCGAGCGGCCGGCCGTTGACCAGAACGACAACCGTCGGTGTCCCGGTCTCGTGAACAGCTTTGACGAGGTCGAGCTGCAACCCCGTCAACTCGAGTGTGGCGGCATCGTACCCCTCGCCATCCGTTCCCGTTCGATTGGGCGAGCGCCATTCGTTCTCACCGACTACGACAACAGCCACCTTGGCCCGCCGCGCTGCTTCCCGGGCTTTGGCAATCTCATTGTGCCCCGTACCCACAACGTCGCAGCCCTTGACATACTCCACCTTCGTCTGCGGCGAAACCGTCACCTTGATACCCTCAAGAATCGTCGTGATGTCCTGCAGGACCGTCAGCGAGACATAATCGCCCAACTGATTCTTCGCCTGATCGGCATTCGGCCCGATGACCGCAATGGAATCCACATCCTTGTTCAGAGGCAGCAGGTTGCTCTCGTTTTTAAGCAGCACGATACCTTCCCGGGCCGCCTGCAAGGCCAGTTCCTGGTGCTTCGCATTGTGCACGGTCTGTTCCGCTCGCGCGACCTCGACGAGCGGATTCTCAAACAGACCGAGCTCGAACTTGATCCTCAGGATGCGACGGACGGCACGGTCGAGCAATGCTTCCGGCACGAGCCCCTGCTCGATGCTCTTGACCATATCCTGCATATACGCCGACTCGTAGGAGATACCGACATCGACGCCGGCGCGCAGGGCTAGCGCGCCCGCCTCCCGGCCGTCTCTGGCCACGCGCTCGTAGAGAAGCGTCTCGATGCCATTGCCCTCGCTCAGGACCAGTCCCTGGAAGCCGAGTTCGTCGCGGAGGATATGCGTGAGAATCCACTCCGAGGCATGGTTCGGCACGCCGTCGATCGTGGGGTACGTTGCCATCACGCCCAGCGCCCCGGCCTTCTTGATCCCGGCGACCCAGGGCGGCAGGAAGACCTCTCTTAGTGTCCTCTCCGAAATCTCCATCGCGCCGCGCTCGAGTCCACTGACGGGCTGGCTCTGACCGGGATAATGGCACAGGACGCTCACAACGTGCTCCGGCGACTTGATGTCGTGCCCCTGGACGGCCTCGACAATGGTTTGCGCCATGCGGCTGCAGAAGAACGGGTCCTCACTGTAGGCCTCCTGATTGCGGCCCAGACGCGGGTCGCGGATGGGCTCCACGACAAGCGTGCACAACTGGTGAATGCCCACGGCCCGCGCCTCTCCGGCCGCCGCGGCGTAGATATCGCGAACCAGGTCCAGGTCCCACATGCTCCCCAAGCCCGGCCCTTCCGGGAAAATCGTTCCGAGCGAGCACATCAAGCCGTGAGTCCCTTCCTCCGTCTGCAACAGAGGAATGCCGAGACGCGTCTGTTTCGTTGCCAACTGCTGCAGCTCGTTGAAGAATCTCGCCTGCTGGCCCGAACCTTCGAGAAGGATCGTATTTGCCAGTGTGAAGAAGCCGCCCGCCGGTCCGACGCCCGGCTCGCTTTTCCCGAGGGTGAACTTCCTGCACCCTTCCATCTTGCTTCGCTCGTCCGAGCCCAGCGCGTCCTGATACACACAAGGCATGTTGATTTGCCCGATCTTCTCGGCGAGCGTCATGCGGCTCAGCAGATCCTCCACACGAACATCGACCGGCTGCGCAGGATCGAGATAAAGCGGCGCTTTCGCGGCTTCCGCAAGGGAACGCCCACACAGCAACGCTATGGCCGCACACAACAGGACACCACGCATAAGAAGTACTCTCGTAGTCATGTGATTATTCCTCTCATCAGCGTGTCAAGACCGCGGAGCTGACGCAGCCTCAATGAACCACAGGTCTTTCTTTGATGACGTAACGCCCGATGTTGGCCACCGTGTCAACCCATAGACCATTCTTGGGATCCTGGGCGTATTCGCAGAACGCACGCAGCGTATCGATGCGTACCGTCTGGCGACCGCCTTCTCCGATCTCGTGACCACAGAGCACAAGCCATTGGCCCTTCTGAGCCGCTTGATCCACCAGTACCTTGAGCTGGTCGAAAGTGAGCCCGTCGAGCTCCATCGTCATCAGTTGGGCCGGATCGCAGAGCGCCGGATCGTTCGCGCCCTCATCCCGCCAGCCGCGACCCGCCAGAAAACGTTGTGCGACGAGAGGAACATAGCTCTTCACGTTCCTGCCGCGACCGACAAACTTCTGGCCGCAGGGATAGGCAAACGTCACCGGCCGAACATCCAGCAGCTTTTCAATCTCCGCGCTGGCCCGGTCCAATTCGGCGGCCATCTGGGTAAGCGTGTAATCCTCTAGCGCGCGACCTTGCCACCCGAAATAATTGCCCGTGCACGCATGGCGAATGGAATGATTGCCGATCTCGTGGCCGGCAGCGGGCACGGCCTTCCACTCGGCAAGCCGCTTCTCGACCGGCGCGATCGACACATAGAACGTTGCCTTAACGCCGTAGGCATTGAGAAGCGGCATCCCCACATCCAACTGGCTCGTACGTGCATCATCGAACGTCAGACTTACGGCAGCACGTTTCCCCTCGGGCCACGCGAACGTGCTCAGGGCAACCTTGTCGCTCTCCTTCGGGCTGGAGAGGCGGGTGGAATCCTCTGCCGCTCGAAAGCGTGAGCATGAGGACAGAGACAGCGCGAACGCACAAAGTGAAACAGCTATTATGATCGCCTTCATGGCAGCTTGCCTCCCGCCCCCCGGCATCGGATCCAGATGCTGTGCCTGCATCACAGGCTGTACAGTTCTTCGTCTTCCAGGACCGCGAAGCCGGCCTGCCTCACGGTCTCCTCTGCCTTTGCCATCTGCGCTTTGTCAATCTCCATGCAGCAGACGCCCGTTCGGTGCGGCTGGAGGACGAACCCGTAGGCATCGAGGACGTTGATGCTATTCACCGCCAGAGCGGATGCCAGTTTGTGAAAATTGCCCGGCTGGTCGGGAACGGAGACGGCCAGGACGTCCCGCAGCGCACAGGCGCAGCCCAGATCGGCCAGCGCCAAGTACGCCTCGTTGGGCTTATCCACAATGAGCCGGAGCAGTCCGTAGTCCCCCCGGTCCTGGATGGTGAAAGCACGGATGTCGATATTGCTCTTCTGCAGGTTTTCCGAGATCGACTGGAGCCGCCCCGGCCGGTTCTCGACGAAAATGGTCAGTTGCTTCGCCATAGTGCATCCTTCACTCTTTCGGCCTGTCATCGACCACGCGCTTGGCCTTGCCCTCGAAGACCGGCAGCGCCCCCGGCTCGTGGAGCTCGACCGCCGGACTGATCACAATGGACGACCGCAGCTCTTCGATAATCTTCTGTCTCAACGCCTCGAGCTTGGCGACCTCGCCGAGGAACAGCTTCGGATAAATCTCCACTTTCACAGTCAGCCGGTCCAGAGCGCCTTTCTTATCCACGTAGATCTGGTAGTTCGTCGCCACCTCCGGGATCTTCATGATCTTCTCTTCGATCTGCGACGGGAAGACGTTGACGCCATTGATGATGAGCATATCGTCGGTGCGCCCCAGAATTCTGGACAGGCGCCGGTGTGTCCGGCCGCAATCGCAACCTTCCGGGTAGAGGAACGCCAAGTCGCGCGTGCGATAGCGCAGGATTGGCGTCGCCCGGCGCACCAGGTTGGTCAGCACGAGCTCGCCCTCTTGGCCTTCCTTCAGCACCTCGCCCGTGTCGGGCTGGATAATCTCGGCGATGTAGGCGTCCTCCCAGATGTGCATATCCTTCCTGCAGACGCACTCGAACGCCACGCCGGGGCCGTTCAACTCGCTCAACCCATAGGAATTGTACGCCTCGATGTGCAACAACTCCTGCAGCTTTCGACGCGTGTTTTCGGAGTGCGGCTCCGCGCCGATGAACGCTTTTCGCAAGGCAAGGTCCCTGAGGTAGATGCCATCCTCGCCCAGTCGCGAATGGATATGCAGCAGGTAGCTCGGCGTGACGTGCACCACGGTAGTCTGGAAATCCTTCATGGTCTGGATTTGTCGCTTCGTGTTGCCGCCACCAATCGGGATGACCGTCATGCCGACGCGCTCGGCACCGTAGTGAAGTCCCAAGCCGCCTGTGAACATCCCATAGGTCATCATGTTCTGGAAGACATCGTCGGCCGTCGCTCCGGTCCCGACGATGCTCCGGGCAAGCAGGTCCGTCCAATTGTCGACATCATCCCGCGCGAAATAGATGACCGTGGGAATTCCCGTCGTGCCGCTGGAGGAGTGAATCCGGATGACGTCCCTCATCTCCACGGCCAGAAGACCTTTCGGAAAGCTCAGCCGCAGATCGTCCTTCGTGGTATAGGGAATCCGCTGGAGATCCTCCAGGCTCCTGATATCGTCCGGCGAGTCGATCCCGACCTGCCCCAGCTTCTTGCGGTAAAAAGGCGTTTGGAGGGCCCACGCGACCGTCTGCTTCAGCCGCTGGAGTTGCATCTGCTCGATGCGGTCGCGCGGGGCCGTCTCCATCTCTCTGTTCCAAAAAGGTATGTCCATCTCTCACGCTGCGCACAGTGCAGAATTCGTCATGTGCAGGGCCAGACTTCCGTGCCTGCCCTGATGATTTGGGACAACCACAGGGGATTGCCCCTGCGCGCACGACGAACCCGGCGTCTGCCGCCTTAGAGACCTTCGATATCTTTCTCGGCGACCACTCGAATGTTGTGTTTGGCCAGGATCTGCTGGGCAAAGTCCGTATCCTCGAACCGCATGACCAGCAGGGCCTTATCGGTGAACTTCTCCACGAAGCCGTACATGTACTCAATGTTCACATCGTTCTCGGCCAGGACCTTCAGGATCGAGGCGAGGCCGCCCGGCTTGTCCGGGACCTCCACCGCCACCACGTCGGTGAAGTTCGCCACGAAGTGGTTGTCGCGCAGCAGCTTGATCGCAAAATCGGATTTATCCACGACAATCCGCAGAACGCCGAAGCTCTCCGTCTCCGCGATCGTCAACGCCCGGATGTTCACTCCGTTATTGCCCAGCAGTGAGCAAACGTCATAAAGCCGTCCCTTGCGATTCTCCAGGAACACCGATATCTGCGTGATTTTCATGTGCGGACCCCTACAGCGTTCGCTTGTCAATGATTCGCTTCGATTTGCCCATGCTCCGCTCGATAGTCTTCGGCTCGACAAGCGTCACCTTGACCCCGATGGAGAGCACGTTCTCGATTTCCCTTCTGATCTTATCGCGAATCTCGTTGAGGCGCTTGATCTCATCCGAGAAGAACCTCTGCTCGACTTCCACCAGCACCTCGACTTCGTCGAGCTTGTGGGCCTGGCGGTCGACGATGATCTGGTAGTGCGGCTGGGTGCCTTCGATCCCGACCAGCACGTGCTCGATCTGCGACGGGAACACGTTGATCCCGCGCACGACGATCATGTCGTCGGTCCGACCCTTGATCTTGCTGATGCGGGGACTGGTGCGGCCGCAGCGGCACTTGTCGTACCGGATGCTGACCACGTCCCGCGTCCCGTAGCGAATCAGCGGAATGCCCTGCTTGGTCAGTGTCGTGATCGTCAGCTCGCCATCCTCGCCCTCGGGCACCTCTTCGCCCGTCTTCGGGTCGATGACCTCGGGATAGAACACATCGCTGAAGATGTGCAGGCCCTCCTTGTGATGACATTCCTGGGCGACTCCCGGACCGATGATCTCCGACAAACCATAGACATCCGTCGCCAGCATGTTCCAAATGCTCTCGATCTCCTGCCGCATGGCCTCACTCCAAGGCTCGGCCCCGAAGATGCCGATCTTCCAATTCCCCTGGGCGGGATCGATCCCCATTTCCTTGGCCTCTTCGGCCATGTAGAGGACATAGCTGGGAGTACAGGCGATGATCTTCACTTTGAAGTCCTGCATGAGCTTAAGCTGGCGCGCGGTCTGGCCGGAAGACGTGGGGATGATTCGCAGTCCCATCTCCAACGCACCGTAGTGGAACCCGAGGCCGCCGGTGAAGAGCCCGTAGCCGTAGGCAATCTGGATCGTATCGCCCGGCACCGCTCCGGCGCAGCCCAGCACCCGTGCCATGACGTCGCCCCACAGCTTCAGGTCGTCCTTCGTGTAGCCAACGAGCGTCGGATTGCCCGTCGTGCCGCTGGAAACATGAATCTCTTTGATTCGCTCCTGCGGTACGGAGAACAGGCCGAACGGATAATTGTCCCGCATGTCCTCCTTCGTCGTGAAGGGCAGCCTTTTGATATCGTCGATGGACTTGATGCGATCCGGCGCGATCCCGGCCGCGTCGAGCTTCTGCTTGTAGACGGGACAATTGTGATAGATGTACGGAATGAGTTGCTTCAGGTAGCCGGACTGCAGCGCCTTGAGGTCTGCAGGGGCTGCGCATTCGACATCTTGTCTCCAGATCATAACTGACCCAACTTTCTGCCGTCCAAAAAGACCTTCTTGTTTTCTTCGACGCCCTTGCCCTTGAAGACCGCCTCGATCGCCTGCATCCAGTATTCTTCCTTGATGGGCAGTCTCGCGGAGAGCACACCGACCAGGCAGGTATTGAGACCGCGCGGGTTCTCCGCCATGGCCTGCGTGACCTTCTCCAGATAGCCGGTCAGGTCAGTGCCGTCCTTCTTCAGGAAGGCTTGGAGTCGTGCACGCTCCTCCTGATGGAAGCAGACGAGGAAGTCGGCCCCGCCGACCGGCACGAGCGGCGAATAAACCCGCTTGCCAAAGCGCACGTGCGACTCGACTGAGCCGCCTCGCTGAGACATGCCGTGCACCTCGGACTTCTTTACATGGTAGCCGGCGAACATGGCGGCCCAACTGCAAATTTCCGAGGCCTTGAGGACCCCCTGCCCCCCGATACCGCCAAACGTAATACTGTACACTCTCTTATCCATAATTCTGGACTGGCCTACCTTCTTAGCAGCTTACAGGGATGCCGGGAAATGATGACGGACAGGGCATCTTCACTGACCCGTTTTTCGAGAATGGTCCGGAACTCCTCGAGGTTCTTCGGGTCCACCACATCGACGTTGTCGGCGCCACACGTCCGGCACAGGTCTTCGAGAATCAGCTTCTTGGTGGGCTCGTTGCGAATCGTCAGGCCGGTGGCGGGGTGCTGCTGCCCGCCCGTCATAGCCGTCGTGGAGTTGTCCAGGATCAGGATGACGCCTTTCGCCTTGTTGTAGACGGCGTTGATCAATCCGGTAATGCCGGAATGGACAAAGGTCGAGTCGCCCAGGACGCCCACGATCTTCTTGCCGGGAGCCCCTTTTCGCCAGCCCTCGTTGAACGTCACGCCCGCTCCCATGCACAAGCACGAATGCAGGGCCGACATGGGCGGCAGGCAGGCCAGCGTGTAGCAGCCGATATCGCCGGCCACATACAGGTCCAGCTTCTTCAACGCCGCGAAGGTCGCCCAGTGCGGACACTCGGGACAGAGCCGAGGCTTGCGTTTGACCGATGCCACTTCCTTCTTGGCTTTCCCCGCAACGATCGCCGGGATCAGTTCCGGGGTCAATTCACCGATCCGAAACGAGGGATCTTTGGCGGCGACCTTGATTCCGAGCGTCTTGACATGCTCTTCCAGGAACGGGTCCAACTCCTCCACGACAAAAACCTTCTTCACCGTCCGGGCGAAGGCCTTGATCTTGTCATCGCAGAAAGGGTACGTCATGCCCAGCTTCAGGTACGACGCATCCGGATAATTCTCCTTCAGGTACTGATATGTGACGCTGGAGGTGATGAAGCCGAGCTTGCCGCTGCCCTTCTCGATGCGATTGAACCGGGTCCGCTCGGACAATGCCTTGAGCTGCTGGAGTCGCTTTTCGACGAGGATGTGCCGCTGATAGGCATTGCCCGGGACCATCACGTACTTGGGGATATTTCTTTCGAACTCCGGCCGGGGCGGAACCTGCCGTTGGCCGAGAACAACGTTCTCCTTGGTATGCGAGACGCGCGTCGTCATCCGGACGATGACCGGCGTGTCGTAGCGCTCGCTGATCTTGAACGCCTCCTGGATCAGCTCCTTGGCCTCCGCCGGGCTCGCCGGCTCCAGCATCGGCATCTTGGAATAGAGGGCCACCCACCGCGTGTCCTGCTCGTTCTGCGAGGAATGCATGCCCGGGTCGTCGCAGACTACGATGACAAACCCGGCCAGCACACCGGTGTACGAGGCCGTCATGAGCGGGTCCATCGCGACGTTCAGGCCCACGTGCTTGCACGCAAACAGGCTGCGGGCCCCGGAGACCGCCGCACCCAGAGCCACCTCGAAGGCCACCTTTTCATTGACCGACCACTGCGCATCCACATCCGGGAACTGTGCCAGAGTCTCCAGGATCTCGGTCGAGGGCGTGCCCGGATAGGCACACGCCACGCTCAGTCCGGCCTCATAGGCCCCGTATGCTAATGCTTCATTTCCTGACAGTAACGCCTGCTTCGATGTATTTATCTTAGCCATAGGGCTCTAATTATAAGTACATCGCCGGGCTGTTCAAGGAAAAGTCGCCGGGAAATCGTTCGACCTGGCTTTCAGCCGCGCAACGGACGTCCCTTAGAAGATATACTCAACATTGAATCGGAGGAAGTACGCCGTGTCGTGGCTCGGCTCCACATAGTAGTTGCCGGGAAAGAAGTACTCTGCCAGGAAATGGCCGTACAACTGATCGCTGAACTTGTATCGCCACCAGGTAGTGAGCAGGCTGCCGCGGAACTTGTCCGTGCTCGACAGGGCGATCTTGCTCGGACTGGTGGCTCCCGTATTCTGATCGGCCCAGAGGGCATGATAATCCAGAGTAACCGTCCACTGCTTGTTGAGACTGAGCCGGTGACCGATATTGATCCGGTGCAGGTTGGTCGAGTCCGCCACTCGCGTCTCGTTCGAGTACGTGTAAATCAGCAGTTCGCTCCATCTGGGCCACTCGCCCCAGAGCAGATCGAACTGCTCATTTTCCTTCGTATCAGGATCATCGCCCGACGCATACTCATAGGTCAGGTGTGTGGCATTCTCGTGCGGGTCCTTAAACAGATACTCCAGAGTGTTCAGAGTACCATACGATTCCAGGTCACGCGAGGGCCCGACCGTACCCGGAACGGGCGTGGCGTCGTGCTTGTCGCCCCGCTGAATCGCGCCTTCCGCCCGGTATTTCCAGTGCTCGCCCTGCGTGCCGGCAACGGCGGCGCCAAATGTGTAAATCTCCGCCTTCTGGCTCCATATGGCTGGGAAGTTGCTGAGCAGCTCATCCACCGGATTGTCATTGCGGTAAATGAAGAAACCTTCGAGCTGCACGGGTTTCCACGCCGTGTTGGTCAGATAGAGAATGGCCGCGTTCTCATCCTGCTCGGTGATCCCCCGGTTCTCGTCGCCAATAGGCTTGAACAAGTCCGTGGAGTGAGCCGTCTCATGCACGTAGATCGCGTCGACTTTGGTGTTCGTGTCCGCCCAGTCATAGGTGAAGCGGGCCGCATCGAACCCGCCGATGGTGCGCGAACCATCGAGCGGCGTCGCATCGAGGACCAGCCAGCCGACACCGAAGATGATGTCCTGACGGCCGATCGTCGCCGTCAGAGGCATGTCACCGATATTGCGCAGGTTGAGGTTGAACCAATCAAACAGCGCCTCGTCGGGGTTGAACTCCGTCACGAACGGGTTCTCACTCCCCGGCGGATTGACGAATTGGCGCTTGGCTTCCGGCTCCTGCCACGTCCGGAACTCCCAAACCAGCCGGGTGTTGAAGCTGACGTCCTCATTCACAGTCCACTTCGTCCACCACCGCGTCCGATATCGTTCGTACATATATTGGTTATCGGAAGCCACATCCCTGTTCAGGGTCGTCCACCTTTCGCCGGCTTCGATGCGGAAGCGATGATCGAGACCCATACTCAGCCACGGGGTCGGATTATGCAGTGCCTTCCACGCCTCGGGCCAGAACAACTCCTCATGCGGCGGCGGCGCGGGGGCGGCCGGTTTGGCTGGGGCTGGGGCGGGAGCGGCGGCTTTCGGCTCCTCTTTGGTCGGAGCGGTTGCTCCAGCCGCGGCGAAGGCCACGGAGCCCGCGATTGCTATCAGTGCGGCCATGATCAATCCGGCTTTCCATATTTGATGCTTCATTTCTGTCTCCTTTAACCTCCCGGAGTACCTGATACGGTTCACCGATGTCACCAGATGACAAGCTCTATAAGCTCCTGGGAAGCATCGGCCTCTATACGTTGTGGTAAGAACGCCAGGAAATGCGCAGATTGGAACAGAGTCCCCATCCGGTGAACTGCGCGACTGTGCATGTTCTCTTCTCCCCTTCGCGTCCAAGACCACCATACCACGCGAGAAGGATCTCTCCTGCGCGACACCTGGCTCAAGTAAAGCTCCTGGCCATCGTGATTTCAGACACCGAGCCTACCTGTGGCATGGACACAGCACTTCAGTACGCCGAGCGAACCTGCTCGCGGTACCCAAGCACCGTCAACCTCGAACACACCTCATGTAGGCCCTGCGGACGGTCGTCACCGCCTGTGCGTGCAACCGGCCTCCAACACCATTAATCGGACAATAATATGCAAAACCAGTACAAAAAGAAAGAATCTTTTCGGACAACACTATAAAATTCGCTTGATCTGCAATCGTCGCGGACAACCGGAACGTCACTCTCCAGCCCGCCCATTCACCGGCCAGGAGTGTCTCCCTCTGAGCCTAAGTCCTTGTGTTAAAAAATCTTAACATCACTCGCCACGATGTAACGGCTCAAGCCAGACCCAGAAGGCCCAGCGCATTGTCCGCAAGGATTTGTCCGAGCTTTTTTTGTGGAAGACGAAGTTTTTCCAACAGAGCCAGCGTTTCATTTTGATCGGTCCACGGCGAATCCGTGCCAAAAAGCACATAGCCGTCCGGATGACCCATGATCATCTTCCGAGCCTGCTTCGGTCCAAGGTCCTGCATCGCAAATGAAATCTCCATGTAAATCTTGCGTCCGAGCAGATGCCGGCACACCTCGTCCCACTGCTGCCATGCTCCCAAATGCGTCGTCACCAGCCGCAGGTCCGGGAACGTCTCCGCGATCCCAAGCAGCTTACGCGGATCGGCCCGGCGAATCCTTGGAAAGGCGATGTCATACCCCGTGTGCAGGACCAGAAGAAGATTCTGATGCACGACCTCTTCATAGAAATGCAACATGCGATCTTCATCAACAAAGAAATCCTGATAAAATGGATGCAGTTTGATCCCCTGAAATCCCTCGGCGCGAATCTTGCGGATCTTCTCGATGCATGCTGGGTCCGCCGGATGCACCGAGGGAAAGGGAATCAGCCGCTCGGACCGAACCTCGGCACACCAGCGCAGGATCGGCTCGAATTGCTCGGGCTTCGTCGCGATGCAGCAAATGACGCTCCGCTCGATCCCTGTTGCGTCCATCGAGCGCAGCAAATCCCCCACGGTCCCGTTGAGATACGCTTTCACTCCCGGCGCCTCGTCCAGCAGGACTTTCAGGGCGCGAGGCGCCAGCGCATCCGGGAATGCATGAGCATGGAAGTCTATCACTCTATGTTTCATGTGGCTACTGCAGGAATCGGATACTCGTTGCACAGGTCCATGGCAGAATCACGGTCCGCCATAATAGCACCGGCCCCGGTGCGTATCAACGGATAAATGCGAGTCGCCCCGGGCACACGCGTTGATACGGCCGCACATTTCTGGTACCATCCGCGTAAAAGCATCCGGCCCTCTATGCCGCCGGTAACCAGTTGGAGGTTTGCCATGCAGGCAATATGGGACTTTTTCAGGAACGACAGGTTCGCACAACACAGCGGCATCGAGCTGCTGGAGATTGCGAAAGGCCGAGCGAAAGCGAAAATGGCAATCAAGGACCAGCACCTCAACGGCGTGAATCTGGTCCACGGCGGGGCCATTTTCACCCTTGCCGATCTGGTGTTCGCCGCCGCCTCCAACTCGCACGGCACCGTGGCCGTCGCCATCAACGCGAGCATCTGGTTCGTCACGGCGGCGAAAGAAGGCACGTTGTACGCCGAGGCGA
>Ga0315289_10001751_pt1 | contig 33772 bp, 26 predicted proteins | sample YL17G11_40_MG_FD_203452 | JGI IMG/M metagenome (GOLD analysis project Ga0315289, IMG submission 203452) | Sediment microbial communities from Yellowstone Lake, YNP, Wyoming, USA - YL17G11_40 | ecosystem: Environmental > Aquatic > Freshwater > Lake > Sediment | place: USA: Wyoming | collected... | reverse complement strand
AGATCTTTCTCTATGTTCGTTAATGTTGATAAGGTTGGTGTCATTATCTTCGTCTCCTTTTACGTTGTAAAAGTGTTTATTTGTTAAATCGTTTTCTATTGAGTTAGTCAATATTTTTAATGCTTCTAGAGTTGTAGGAGACCAATTAGATTGTTCAGTGCATTTTCCGTGGGTCCCTGTTAATTCATATACAGGCTTTTCAGTATAGTTTTTAACTTCTTTTATAGTAGCTAAAGAGTAAACTACTTTTATTAAGGGGGTAGAATTCGAATATCCTCTGAGGTCGTTTGTTAAATCGCGTTCTACATGAATTTCAACTAAATGCAAACCGTTAACATAGCAATTTCCTTGAGCTAGCTTCATTTAGGATATCTCCTTATTTTTTCACTTTTACGTATGGGTTCTGGTGCTGTAGGAGTTTGGTTTAGCCCTGTTAATTGTTCAGACTTGTGTATATATAAATCTTTTGTTACTGGGACTTGATTTTGTTTTTTTATTAATTCGTATCTTGGATCTTGATGATCTTTAAAGCTATTTAAATGTACGCCCATCTCTTGCATTCCTATGGCTGCTAAATGTTCTGCCATATTTGAACTAGTTTCTGATGCGGTTTGGATAGATTCGGAATCTTGATTACAATGCATTGTTACAGATACTGTTGATTCAATTGTTAACCCCTCTTCTCTAGTACTAAACCACTGTTTAAAACCTCTAGTTGAAGATACTGAGGCATTTCCGTCTCCTAAGGGGAGGTCTGTATTTTTTGTTCCGTTCATATCTATTTTTCTCTTTTCAATGTTATCAGTGCGGCTCCAAATACGAGCCGCACCTGTATATGTAATTGTATTCATTAAGATAGCGGAGGTAGACTGTAGGGTTTTGGCATTCCAGGCATAATGGCAGTACTAAATTCTTGATGATAAGCTTTACTAACAATATTTTGATCGACCTCGCCCTGTCGTACTAATTGTTCTAATTTAGGCACATCTATGTTGTAGACTATTACTTCTGTTAAAAAAAGCATTGCTTGTTCTGCTGTAAGATTATTTACAAGAAATTCTACATCATACCAGGTTTTTGTTTTCTTTTGTGCTCCTAAACCTTGTAATTCTAGACTTTTCTCATCTCCAGCAGATAGTGCGTATTTTATTAATTTTACGGCCGTTTCAAGAGTTTGATTTCGTTCAGTTACTAGTTTATGGAACTGTTCTATTATTCCATGAAGTTCAGGATCTTCTATAAATTTACTCAGTTCTTCTTCGCTTTTTTGATACTTTTCTGCTGCTTTTTTCGCCATTGTCAATTTCGATTCTACGGTCATTTGCCATATCCTCTCTGTTAGGTTGTGGAATTCCATAATAAACATTACGTAAGTAGTCTATTATATGACATACCTTAACCCAATCAAATTGGGTTCTACCCCATGGCCCTTCTGGACGATTATCTTGAGTCTTAAGTAAAAAAGGTGCGCTATACATTGGAAAAACGCTGTACCGAATTTTGATATGTCTTCCTGGTAAAAGTAGCGTTTGCATTTGTCCACGAATAGCCGGCATAGATATTGATTTTTTACCACAAAGAGTTGTTAAGGGTATCTTACCTATTGTTATTATTAATAGGGGGTCAACTAAATAAATAGTTTCTAATAATCTGGGTCTACAAGCTAGTAATTCTTTTTTAGTAGGGGGTCGGTTACCAATACATTTTTCTTTTGTCCTATCATTGATTACTTCCATAGTTGGTCTACAACATACAGTGTTTGTTATATATATGTCTTTATATCTATCTAGGAATACATTATCTATGAATGTGTTTATAAGAACGCCAGCTGCTCCTTGATATGGTTTACCCGTTTCACTTTCTAGTCTACCTGGCGCTTCACCAATTATCATAATATCTGCATGGGGATTACCTTCACCAAAAACAACATGTCGTGGACGTTCTTTTAATAAAATACACGTTTGACATTGGTTACATAGAGTACATAAAGTACAATTACTATACTCTAATTCCAGTTCTTCTAGCTTAGTTAACATTTTTGTACACTACTAAATTATAGAAAACTTTGTATTTCGTTGTTATCTTTAAAAAAATCGGGTACACGTATATTAGTGCAAATAGCTCTATGTTTAAAAATGGCTATTATACCTATTGGATAAGTACGCGTATTAAGTGTAGGAAACTCCCACCAGACTGTTGAATCAATACAAGATATATGAATAATAGATCTACGGTTTAAATCGGAAAGTTCTTCTATTTCTTTTACTATAGATTCTTTTAGTACGCCTGGGTTATCTACAATACGCATAAGAGTATCTATTTCATTCCATGAAGGGCTATCGATTTTTAATGAGATAGGGGATATTGTCCAAGGGGCTGTAAGTGTTAGTTGTAACTCTTTTAATTGTCCTATATCTGTAATAATTTTGTGATACTCACTAATTAAATCTAGAGCTTCTGAAGTTAAGTAACAAATTGCTATACTTCCTTTTGTAGCAGGCCGTATTAAAAAGGATGTTTCCATTTACTATAACCTCTCTTTGTAAGGTTGAATTGTTGTATAACTTAGAGGACCACCTTGATCTATAGGCCAATTTATTAGTTGTCTTTTTAAAGTGGTAATCATTCTATGTAATTTTGGAATAAAAATATAGTCTATAAATACAACTATTGGTGTTTTTTTACCTTCTCGAAATCTTTGAGCTCTCCCCATTCCCTGCTGTAATGTATTAAATCCGCCCTCTTCAATATCTTGACTACCAAATGGGGTTAAAAAGAATAGCGTATCTAAAGAGTCTTCATCTAAAGCCTCTTTAACTAATTGTAAAGTTCCGAAAGTTATTTGTTTTGTCTTTAATGCATTTAACCTATCTTCTGGACTTTTTTTACCAATACATAATCCAGAATTACTAAACATTTTATTTAACATTTGTAATTGATTAACACTATGACTTAATACTAAAATTTTTCTATTCTTATTTATGGGGTTTTTTAATTTTTCAGCAATAAAATTTAAGCACTCAGGTAAACAACTAATATAGTTTCTTAATTTAGGAATGCTAGGCCTTCCAGATTTATCTGTAACAGCTCTTTTTATACTAGAATTCGTAAGATTTATTTGAATAGGGCATTGTTGAAAATAAATTTCTGGTTTTAAATCCTGCATTAAATCTCTATGATAAATGGGACCGAGATGATACAAATACATAGCTTCTAATCCGTCTTCTCTTTTTGTAGTAGCTGTTAGTCCATGTCGTTCTCCATAAAATAAAGACGCTGTAGGTAAAAAATGCTTCGCTGAAAAATGATGACATTCATCATAAATTTCTAATCCGAAATATTCGTCTATTCCTGTAGGAAGTTCTTTGTGTCGTCTACTTAAAGTATGTACCATTGCTATACATATCCCCCTCCCTTCCCAGTCCCACTTGTTTACAGGTCCTTGAATAATTCCTATACCTCCAGGTACATCAAGAAACTGGTCTATTCTTTCGCGCCATTGGTTAATTAAGGTAGTATTATTAACAATAACTAGAGCAGGCACTTTACGAATATACATAAGATATAAAGCTATTACAGTTTTACCTCCTCCGCATCTTAAATTTAGAATCCCACCTTTAGAATTAATCATAGATTTTGCGGCATCCCTTTGTCTATAATCAGAGGGTTTTTGTAAGTCTAAAATGATACGGCTAATAAATGGCACTATTAATAAAGAGGAAGGTAACATAGATAAAATTGGAAAGGGAAATGTAATGACTGTAGCTTTAGAAATAAAATCTCTAGGAATAATGAGATGATATTTTGTTTCTTCCCAGAGTTGTAAATACTCTAATCCCTCATTACCTATTACTGGAAATTCTAACCCAGCTTTAATTGATTGAGAATTAATGTATTTTTTGGGCAGTATAAGATTCTTACTATAATATCCTACTTCAGGATCTGGGTTTATAATACACATTTTACTCTCGATAGCTTTAAAGTTATTAGAGTGTTGATTATAAATTATACACGTAATTTATAATCTAAAATTGGAGAAAAAAGAGTACATTTCATAAAACATTCCTCTAAGCGCTCCAGTAATAGCGTCTTTAATAAATCTAATTATTACTGATTCCCCTTTTCTAATTATTCCGGATTCTCTATTTTCAGATAGTGGTGGACTTTCAAATTTTTGTCGTTGGCTTGTTTGGTAATTTGTAACAGGTATTCTATACGATGGTTGATGATTTGTAGTTTTTAAAGCGCGGTCAATTTCTCTTTTACAAGAATACTTCTCTCTACAATCATCACATTCTGTATCATTTAAATCATAATTTTTAGAACTTCCCCAGCATAGAGGTCTATCTGGGGAATCCTCTTTTAAGTTATCTTCGTAACCCATGAGTTACCTCCTTTTGTTAGTGGCTAGTTTTTAGGGGTTTGTATAAGGTCCTTATACCTATAATTGTCAATTTTTTGCCCATCTTGACCTTATATACGTTGGGGTCGTAGTATCATACTAATATCACAGGAGAGGTATAGTCTATGCATACTGGCACTATTATAGATTTTTATGATGATCCTAATGGAAGTATTTTAAAGCAAAAATTACCTTTTGAATCTGTACCTCTCTTTATTAAAGAGGCACAATTTCTTAATGAAGATAAGCGAGATCAGTTACCTAATGATGTATTTGCATTAGTTGCAGTAGACCAAGGAAAAGAAATTCGTAAATTTGCCTGTACGGATAAAGGCAATACTGCTATTAATGTTATTTATTTTTTAGAAACTAATCATAAGCTACCTGAGGAAGCACAAAAAACTGCAGCAGCAAATCTAATTTGTGCATGTCATTGGTATGATATAGCCCCCCCTTCTCAATTAAAAAAACTAGCATCATTAGAAAGTTTAGCTGTATCAGCTATAAAAAACCCTACGAAAATTTTAAATGCGGGAATGCATGGAACGTATATGAAAGATCAAATAGAAAAGGGTGTAAATAGACATCGTGCTATGATTCCAAAACTCAGTGATCTTTCTGCTACTGAAATTATGCCGAATCAGAGTAATAAACTTGAAAGTGGAGAAAAAATAGCTGAAGTTTTTCAATCTTATGTGGATATTACTGGAAAAACGGCACCTTTACGAGTTGAAAAGTTAGCGTCTAAAAGGTTTTGTTTAGGGCAGCAGTTTCCAGTGGATTCTTATGATGAAGTAAAATTAGCTTCTCAATGGTTTTTTGAAAATGGGGACACACTTCATCCTGAAGATAGAAAAACTTATTGTACTAATTTAGTTTCTAGAGCTGAGGAATTAATAGTTGACTTAAACCCTAAAATACATAAATATGCGAGTAATACATATGCTTCTAATGATGAATTGGAAGCTGCAGTATGTACAAGAATGCAATTCTGGACAGAAGATTCCCCAGAACGAGATTTACTTAAAAGTTTAATGGAGAAAAGGGCTGAAATCTCTCCGGAAATATTTTGCGAGGCTTTACAACAAATAGACGAAGTGACAGGTCTGCACTATCATTGGGATAGTGCAGTTTGTGATCCATGGTATTCAACTTATGGGGTTATTAAGGAAGCTGGAACAGACTGGACATTTGAATATTGTGGAGACCGAGTTGATGAAGACATGCTTAAATGTCTTTCACATAAGGGCTATAACAAATTAAAAAGCAAATTTGGTTGTGAATTAACAGATGAATTTATGAAGAAACCTAGAGAAACTTTTGAATCTCTTCCATTAGACTCAAAACGCATTATTATGCATATGGCTAATGATCCTCAACCTTAATTAGGAGAACGTAGTAAAATGGCAAAACAGAGTAAATCTTTTGGTTCAGAAAGGGCATTTCGCGCTCATTTTTCTTATGCACATGGTACAAATAAAGAAGTAGCCGATCTCAGGAGGGATGTTGAGGAGGGGTTTCAAAATAATGAAGCTAGAGCAAGCTTTCCTCATTTAGATTGGTTAGATGTAAGTAGTGGAGTAGTAAAAGCTGCAGGTGGGGATATTACATTAATGGGTAGAAATTTGTTACAGAGCCAAACGTTTGATACTAAGACTTTTGGAACAGGTGCAGCCGCGGTAGCAGTTACATGTCAAAAACCTGGGGATAGTGGTTTAAGCTGTAAAATTGTTCAAGGTGCTACTCTAGCTGCAGTTCTTTCTCGTAGTGGTGTAGGGTCCAGTCTTTCAATTTCAGGTTCCACTGTGACTCTTACAACTACAAGTACTCTTTATAGTACTAACGATATTGGCACCAGTATTGTTATTGCTGGAGCTACAACTCCAGCAAATAATGGCACTTTTCCAATTGTAGCTGGTGGTAGCGCAACTACTGTAAAATTTACGAATGCTGCGGGTGTTACAGAAGCTTTTACAGGAACATGGGAAATTGGCGGGTCTAATCTATTAACAGTTACTTTAGCAACTGCTGGAAACACTGCTACTGAAGTTACTGCACAAATTAATGGTGCGCTTTCCTGTATTGGTGTTATTTTTGCGGTAGCAGGTGGAGCTGGTTCAGGTACTGTTTTAGTAGCTTCACAAGCAAATCTTGTTGGGGGAGCTGGACTATACGCAGGTAATAAAGTATGGGTTTCTGGAATAGAAGCACTTCCTAAACAAGCTGCAAGTCAATGGACAGATACCTCTATTATTGTAACAGTACCTGCACTTACTAGTAGAGCAACTTTAGACACAGTTAATATTACGGTATCTTCAAATGGTATTTATTCAGAATCTCTTAGCGCTGTATTGCTCACGTAATACGTGTGTTTAATCATGAAGAAACATTATTGTCCATTCTGGAAAAGATTGGACAAACTGTAGATTCTTCTATTGCACCTTCTGCAATAGAAGATGCTACTTCTAATGCTGACCATAAAGAAACTAAAGCCCCTCCGGATCCTAAATTACCTGGTGGGTCTTTAAGTGTTCTGGCTCCTATAACCAAGAAAAACTTATATGTCCATCATGATACTCATCCTATTGTATTTGATATTGCTTTACTGGCTAAATACGATTTAGATTGGATACTTTGGGAACCTCAAACTCTTTGGCACGAAATAAAGGGTGATTTTAGAGTTCCGTCTATCAGTGATCATACATGTGCTAAGATTCAGGCACTTAGAACCTTGCATATCAATGAATGGTTTTGGACAAAATGGGAGGTTTTTTGTTGGATTACTCAGGCATTAAATAACAATATTCCAGATTTTGTAGCGCTGCAAAAACCTTCAATAGCTCAGTTATTTAATGCAGTTGAGATATCCGATATGGTGCGTTCAGGAGAGGAGTTCTCTCCTGAAGTACAGCACTGGGTAGCTGCTTGTATGGTAGATGAGGGAGTATTTTATGCTCCTAAACCTATATCATTTTGTCAAGAACCTCTTATCCAAGTTCTTAAAGATTCTAAAATAGAAAACGGGGAGGCTATTATAGCAGCCGTACAGAATAGATATCGTGAAATCATTAAGATACCTAAAGAAGACTGGGCAAAATATCCGACGTCTATTTTTACAGAGACGACTGCAGATATTCAAACTGCAAAATTGAAAGTAGCTAATGATTATCTGATTCTAAGACAAGAACAACTAAAAGATCAATTAAGGTTACTTGTATGACACATATTTCTTCACGACAAATGCTAGCTTTTGCTGATGAGCTTAGTAAAACTGCAGCAGTTCCAAAATTTTTAGGCACAATGGGTAAGTACATTTCAAATATTCCAAAAAGCTATGGTGGGCAACTCATGCTAGGTGCGGGTTTAGGTGGTACTGCTAATGTGGCTAGGCATGCTATAACAGACCCTCAAGATATTCAAAGTGATACTGGCAGTAATTTTTTTCACGGGGCCCTTGCAGGAAGTTCTTTAGCAGGGGGTAGAATTTTAGCAACAAAAGCTGGCCGAGAAGCTGTGAAAAGAACTGGTAGTAAATTTCTACAGCGAGAAAGATACGGATTAACTGGTCAAGGTTTAGGAGATGATCCATTAACTAAAGCTAGGGAACTAGGTATTTTATCAAATCAGCCAACAGCGCAAACAATGTTTAAGATGGATCCCCATCAGCTTACTTCTGAGCAAGCTGATCAACTGGCTTCTAAAGTAAAAAAATGGGTGGTTACTAATCCAATACAAGAAGACGCTTTTAATAAGGGGTATCTAAATGCTCCAGGAGCACTATATGGGTTAATGTCCCATCCAATAGATACTATCCGGTCTGGTTGGAGGAGAGGCGGAGCTTTAGGAAAATTACTTACGGTAGGGGGGGTTGCTGGGAGTATTAAAGGGGTAGTAGAGACTCCAGAAGAAGAGGGACCTGGACGGTTAGAGAAAGGGTTAGGAGGAGCTGCTTCTGCTCTTGGTTGGGCTGCAGCTCCTCCTATGTGGGTTGGGGGGGCATTAATGGGAAGTGGGATAGGTAGATTAGGTAGTTCAGTAGGTAAAACAATAGATACTGCAAGTAATAAATTAAGGGCTCGTGGACGTGTAATACCAGCAGAGGAATAGTATGTCTGATATTGGAATGATTGGTGCGCAGAGTGCTCTTAGGTTTTCTCCCTTACGTGGAAGAATTAGTGGTTCAAATGAATTTGGTCTTCAGTATCCAAGTCCATTTTTTGATATAGCTCACACGTACTTGCCTGCCACTGTAAAGATGATGTTCCGATGGTGCAGGTATTATTTTTTAGTTAACCCTTTAATTAATGCTGTAGTATTCAAAATGTCTGAATATCCAATTACGGATGTTTTGTTCGACACAGAAAGACCAGAATTAAAAGATTTATGGGGTAATTTCCTTTTAGATCATTTACGTTATAGAGCTTTTCAAGTTGAAGTTGGATTAGATTACCATGTTTATGGTAATGCACTTATAAGTATTTTTTATCCGTTTATTAAACTTCTAGAATGCCCTCAGTGTAAGAAAAAACAATTTGCTAAGGATGCAGATTATAGGTTTCAAAATTTTCAATTCATTATAGCTTGTCGTTACTGTAGTCATCATGGGCCAGCTAAAGTTCATGATCATTATATTAAAGCTCCCAATGGTATTCGGCTTCTACGTTGGAATCCAGAAGATGTCGATATTCGGTATAATGAAATTACTGGAGATTATGAATATTATTACGAAATTCCTACCACACTTAAAAATGATGTGATTATAGGTAAAAAATCTACAGTTGAAACTATTCCCCAATTGTTTATAGAATCTATGCGTCAACGAAAGGCAGTAGTCTTTTCAAAAAATAATATTTATCATTTTAAACGACCCACTCTTGCTGGAAAAGATAGGGGTTGGGGAACACCCATGATCCTTCCAGTTCTAAAAAATACTTTCTATCTTCAGATTATGCGAAAGGCTCAAGAGTCTATATGTTTGGAACATATTGTTCCATTAAGGATTTTATTTCCACAATCGGGTTCAGCAAGTTCAGATCCATATAGTTCTGTAAATCTTTTAAGTTGGAGAGATCAAGTAGCTTCTGAAATAAAGCGTTGGAGAGCGGATTGTATTACTCCAGAATCCTATGTTGAAACAATAGATGGTATTCGTCAGGCTAAATATATTACAGAGGGGGATTTACTTAAAAATAAACTAGGTGAATTTTGTAAAGTAATTAAAAAATGGGAGCGCCCTCTTCGTGAAAATGAGCGGGTTTATAAATTAAAGATAGATGGCTTAGCCGCGGTACAGACTATTTATTCTGAAAATCATCCTATATGGTCTATTGCAAAATCTAGTGAGGACAAAGTCATAAATAAGCCTGAGTTTATAGAAGTTAAGGATTTAAAATGTGGGGATTATGTAGGCTACCCAGTATATGAAAGGTTACTTAACCAAGTTCCAATTATCAACACGAGTAATTTAGGAGCGTATACCGATTTAGCGTTTAGTATAGGTACATTCGAAAAAGTAATACCCAGAAACATTAAACTTGCAGATGAAGAATTTTTATTTAAATTTTTAAGGGCACTCGTTGATGTAATTGGTGAAATAAAAGTCTCCGAAGTAAACTTTTATACGCGTAATATAAATTTAGCTGAGGATATCCGTCAAATTCTTTTATCTCTCGGTATCGTTCCAGAGTTAAATTTTTACGAATTTGAAACCTTGGATGCGTTACGTTATTATACTATTAAAATTTCAGGCTCTTACACACAATTCTTAAAATTCAAATGGGGTAAATGTAGTTCTCCGGAAATTCTAAACTCCGCATTAGGTGAATTTAAAGATGGTTATTTTTGGTATCGTATTTCTGGAAAATACGATGCTACTACTGAAACTGTTATTGGCTTTGAGATGGACGGGGATAGTACGTTTTGTACATGGGGGGTAGCTACTCATAATAGTAATTATATTCCTATCCTACCTTTACCTATAGGGAATCAGACTATAGGTGGAGATGGTCGAGCTCTTATGCTGAATCAGGAAATTAGATTAGAATCAGAGCAGATTATAGCAGGTATGGGAGTACCTGTTGAATTGATTTTTGGAGGGCTTAGTTTTTCTGCGAGTAATGTATCTCTTAGAATGTTAGAAAATACTTTCCTAGGGTATCTTCAGGATCATAAATCTTTACTTAAATGGATAATTAAAAATACCGCGGCATATCTAGGTTGGTCACAAGTTAGAACTAGATTTAAGCCCTTTAAAATGGCTGATGATCTACAAAGAAAGGCGTATCTATTTCAACTTAATCAAGCTAAAAAGTTATCGGATGAATCTTTACTTGCAGATGCTGAATTTGATTCTGAGAAAGAAGACCAAATTATGGAGAGGGAGGCTACTCGTAGAGCGGGTGCGATTAAAAAACAACAATTATTAGAGGCAGAAATTCAAGGAGAATCTCAATGGGTGACTATGAAATGGCAGCAGAAGGCTCAGTCTCAACAGATGAAAGAACAGATGGCAATTCAGGGGGAGATGGCCAAAGATCAAATGGCCTTTCAGGGACAAATGCAACAAAGTATGGGGCAAGGAGGGGAAGTTCCTCCATCGCAACTAGAATTGCAAGTTCAGGGGAGACATCCAGAACTTTTACAGATGCCGAATCCTGTACAGTCCCCGCTTACCTTGCGCTCCGTACAGCCTATCCCTTTAACGTCTACTGGGGAGGATTTCCTAGGTAAAACAAACGTAGACCTTCTTCTTATGGGTAGGCAACTAGCAGATAGGTTTAGTGGTTTAGACGCTATGACAAAGCCGCAAGCTTTAGCAGAATTAAAGCAACGAAATCCAGAACTTCATGATGTTGTTTTGGGGCTAATGATGAGTGGGTCACAGGGACCCACTCAAGCCAGTACCGATTCGGCTAGACCTCTGCCGGAGCAGAAGCCAGCACGAAGGGGCCCGGAATCGTCACTTATTTGATTACAAATAAAATCCTACTTCATCGATAATTTAATATGTCTTCACCTCTTTTTATATTTCCTTCTCCAAAGCCTTCAGCAATACAAAATGGGCATATTAGTGCTTCATTTTGTGAATTAATTATGGGTATAAATAATCCATATTTGTCAAAATAACCCAACCTTACTCTATATGCCCATTTAGAATCATAAAAAGATCTCCCACAAAGATCACATCCTAAAGGGCTATTTTTTCCCCACTTTAAACCATGCATTTTATCGATAAAACAAGATGCGTGATATGAAGTGGCTATAGATTGAGCTAATATTCCAGCATCTCCACAAGCCCAATCTGCTAAGAATTTAAAAAAACGTGGGTCTTTTCGCATAGGGGCTAATTGTCCAGACTCGAGAAAGACTAATTCTCGGTCCTCTGTCTCGTTTAATGGTTCTAAACAAAACATACACGGACTCATTACGCTCTCCTTATGTTTAATAGTCCATTAGCAACCTCCGTTAAGAAGGTTGCTAATAGAGTAAAGAGAAATAAAGGGAGGATTTATTTCTCTTCTTGCTTTGTTTCTTTTTCTTCTAATTCTTCGTCTTCAATTGAGGACAAACAGTCCTCAATTAGCTTCAAAAATTCTTCTAAAGAACTCATTCTTTTCTCCTTAGTTAAAAAAATTTTAATTAAAGCTACATAGCTTTAATTTCTCTACTATTCTTATACCCATTTTCGGCTGTTAATTTTAATACCTATCTGATAGCCTAAAACAGAATACATATTGAGGAGATATCTATGGCGCGTCTCTCTCCCGAAGAGGGGTTTAAGCTTCTCGAAGACGGGGTAACTAGCACAATTAGTAAGCTTTTTCCGATCATTGGGAAAAAAAATATAATGGAATTACAAGATATTCAAGTTAAAGATGACTTGGATATTGATGATATTCGTTCTCAAAAAACAGCTAAATTAAATGGAAGAAGTTGGTCAGTACCTGTAGAAGCTACTATTGCTTTAAAAGATAAAGAAACAGGTAATATAATCAATCAACAAAAGATTCGTTTAATGAGCTTGCCTAAAATAACAAGACGGTATTCTCATATTGTTGATGGTAATGAATATCAAATAGATAACCAATGGCAATTAAAATCAGGTGTATATGCTCGAATTAAAGATAATGGAGAGTTGGAATCTAGATTTAATTTAGCTAAAGGAAAGGGATTTAATTTAGAATTTGATCCTAAAACTCGTAAATTTACTATGGGCTACGGTTCTTCAAATATTCCTTTGAAACCACTCTTAATGGAATTAGGAATACCCACTACAGAAATAGAGACTAAATGGGGAAAAGAAATAACTGATGCAAACCACTTTAGTTCTTCTTTAGCATTGGATAAATTCTATAAAGCAGCAACCGGAAATAAAGCAGAAGATACTACCCAAGCTAAACAATATCTTATGGATACACTTGAAGCTACCGTGCTTAGTCCAGAAACAACAAGGATTACTTTAGGTAAGGAATATAAAAAAGTAACCGGCCCATCGTTATTAGATGCGGCTACTAAACTTTTACATATTTCTCAAGGAAAGGTACCTCCAGATACAAGAGACGCTTTAATGTTTAAAAATCTTCGTTCTACAGAAGATTTTATAACTGATCGTCTTCAGAAACACTCTAAAGAGATACTTCGTAAATTACAGAATGGCGTAGATAGGAAAATAGAAGTTAGAGATATTATAGGTCCTGATGTTTTCCAAAAACCTATTCGTACTATGTTCTATACTTCGCTATCTAATTTACCAGAGCAAACAAATCCATTAGAGATGATTTCTGGTCAAATGAAAACAACAATTACAGGAGAAGGGGGTATTAAAAGTGAACATCAAATTACAGAAGAGGCGAAACTAATAGACCCATCTCATCTTGGGTTTTTAGATGCTATTCATACTAGTGAAGGAGCTACTACAGGAGTTACTCTTCATCTTCCAATTGGGGTTCAAAAAAAGGGTCAAGATGTATACATAAAAATGTATAATCTTAAAACTGAAAAAATTGAAGATGTAAATCCTGAAATGGTTATGAAATCCAAAGTGGTTCTTCCTGATCAAGTTCAGTGGAAAAACGGAAAACCTATACCTATCCATAATAAAATAAAAATAAGTGCTGTAGGTAATGACATCGTAGAAGGTTCAATTAAAGACGCTCATTATGTTATGCGTGATCCTATTCAAATGTTTTCTATGGCGTCTAATCTTATTCCATTCATGGGTGCAGACCATCCTCTTAGAAGCACTATGGCTGGTCGTCATATGGAACAGGCAATATCTCTAGCTCATAGAGAAGCCCCCTTAGTACAGAGTGTGGCAGGAAATAAAACGTTTTCTGAATTAATGGGTACTTTCGCAGGGCACGTATCTAAAATTGATGGTGAAGTAGTAAATATTGGTAAAGATTTTATATTAGTAAAGGATGATCAAGGGAAAAAAATAGAACATCAACTCTATGATCATTTTCCGCTTAATTCTGATAAAGCTTTTTTACATTCTACCCCATTAGTAAAAATAGGTGACAAAGTTGTAAAGGGCCAAGCTATAGCGGATTCTAATTTTACAAAGAATGGTGTATTAGCATTAGGTACTAACCTTTATGTCGGTTACTTACCTTATAAAGGATACAATTTTGATGATGGTGTTGTAATTTCAGAAGCTGCAGCAAAGAAATTATCTAGTGAGCATTTATATAGAAAAACAATAGAAACTGATTCGTCTCTTATTTTAAATAAGGGTAAATTTCAGGCTTATGTTCCCCATATTTTAACTCGAGAACAATCTGCAAAATTAGATGACGACGGTGTTATAAAACTGGGTACTACTGTTGTACCAGGGGATACTATTATTGCAGCTCTTAGAGAACAACAAAATCGAGCAGAAGATAAAGAATTAGCTAAATTACATAAGTCTTTAGTTCGACCTTATCGAAATGTTAGTGAACGTTGGGATGCTGATTACCCAGGAGTAGTAACAGAAGTTATAAAGCATGGAAAAGAAACTACTGTTCATATAAAAACATTAGAACCTATGGAGATAGGGGATAAGTTATCTGGAACTCATGGTAATAAAGGGATCGTATGTAAAATATTGACTGATGCAGAAATGCCGCATACTAAAGGCGGTAAAGTATTAGATGTCTTAATGAATGCTACTACAATTCCGGGTAGAGTAAATTTAGGACAGGTACTAGAAACAGCGGCTGGAAAGATTGCTGAAAAAACAGGTAAACCTTTTCTAATTAAGAATTTTGATCCCTCTATTCCAGATTTACATGCTTATATAACTGAAGAACTTAAGAAGCATGGGATATCTGATAAAGAAGAGGTTATAGACCCCATTACTGGAAAAGTAATGGGAAATGTTTTAGTGGGGCCTCAAAATATTATAAAACTTAAACATCAAGTGGATAAGAAATTGACATATCGAGCTGGAGGGCCCGGATATGTTTATGATATGAACTTAATTCCTAAACGTGGAACTCATCAAGGGGGGCAAGCACTAGATACTCTCGGACTTTATTCGATGCTTGCACATGGAGCAAAAGAAAATTTAAGAGAGTTTCAAACAATTCGATCTGATTCTCAGCAATCAGATGCTTTCTGGACTGCACTACAATCTGGGGAACCTTTACCAGCACCTCGACCTACTTTCGCTTATCAAAAGTTTATAAGTTACCTTAATGCTATGGGGGTTAATGCTAAGAAAGAGGGCAATAATCTTCAGCTTATTCCGTTTACCGATAAGAATGTTCTGGAAATGAGTAACGGGGTTATAAAGGATCCAGGACGCATGGTACGAGCTAAGGATTTAAAAGAAGAAAAGGACGGCCTCTTCGATATTAAAACAACTGGGGGGATTAGTGGCACAAAATGGTCACATATGAATCTTCCTTATGCTATGCCTAATCCCCTCTTTGAAAAATCTATTCAGTGTCTTACTGGTTTAAGTACAGTCGATTACGAAAATATAATGTCTGGAAAGTCTTCAATAAATCCCCATATTAGTGGTTTAAGTTCAGATACCGATAAGTATTTAACTTCTGGTAAGGCTATAGACCACTTACTTGGAAATATAGATATCTCTAAAGAATTAGAAGCGGCTAAAAAACAGATAGAAAAACCCGGTTTAAAAGGAAATCGTTTAGATCAAATTAATAAAAAGATTAGATATTTAGCTGCTTTAACTAATGCTGGGTTATCAGCAAAAGATGCATATATGATGAAGTATATTCCAGTACTCCCTCCTATAATGCGTCCTTTATCTCATAGACCTAATGGGGATATTAATTTTGATGATCTAAATCAAATGTATAAGGGCATTGGATTATCGATAAGTAGATTAAATTCCCTTTCTCCACTTATGCCTGAAAGTGAGAAACACGAGATTAAAGCTGAAATATATGATGGTCTAAGGTCTCTAATAGGGCTCGGTGGAACAATGAATAGGGATTTTAGGGGGGTCTTGGATATCATTCAAGGTAAAATGCCCGTTAGAGAAGGTGCAAAAGGAACTGGGGAAAAGACGGGCTCTCCTAAAGCAGGTTATTTTCAAAGTAAACTTGTTAACCGCCGGCAAGATTTATCTATGCGGTCAACAATTGTTCCAGAACCGTCAATGGGTCTAGATGAGGTAGGTATCCCACGGCAAGCGGCATTAGAAATCTATAAGCCCTTTATTATTCGTGAACTAAGAAACTTAACGGGCGTATCCCCATTAGAAGCACAAAAGCAAGTTAAAGAAGGTGGGGGTTTAGTTCAAAAAGCTCTTGAACGAGTAATAGAAAATAGACCTCTACTTTTGAAAAGAGATCCAGTACTTCATAAGTACGGTATACAAGCATTTAAACCAAGAATAGTATACGGTAAAGCTGTTCAAATTCATCCCTTGGTTACTGCTGGCTTTGGAGCTGATTTCGATGGTAACTGTATCATAAATAGCTCCAAAGTTTATATTAAATATGGCATAAGAGACTCACACAAGGAGAAACTTATGCCGTTTACTACGAAATCAAAATTAACTGTTAATGACGGAATTATTGTAGAATTAGAAATCGGAGATTTTCCAAGAGAAGATAAGCCATATAAAAAAGATAAAAATGGGGCGGATATTTATAGAGTTCCTGAAGGTATTCAAGTTTTATCTTATGATCATCTTGCGGGAGAATCTACGTATCAAGAGGTTACTGAATTAACAATAGAAGAAAATTGTGAGACAGTAGAGATTTTTTATTCTAATGATTATGAAGTAACTGCGTCTACAAATGAGAGTTTATGTATTTATAACCATGAAACCGGACAATTACGAAAAGCTAAACCTTCTGAATCTATCGGTGCTTTAAGTCCTGTTGTTTCACCACCTGAGTATATTGATGGACTATTTAATAAACAAGTAGGCTGGGCAATAGGTTTATTTGCTTCTGATGGATTTTTACTTGATTACCCTACGATAGGAATATGCAAAGTCAATCAGAATATACGAGACTATTTTTATCTTGCTCTACAAAATATGGGGGGCGTCTCTGGTAGATATACATATTCTCGTGAAAAGAGGTGCCCTAAGGATTTATCTGACAAATCTATTAAAGACCATATAACCGTTTCGACTAAGTTATATGAATTCTTTTCCCAATGTTATGACCCTTCGTATATCAATTATTTAAAAGGGGGGGATAGTAACATAATGCCTGATGATTATTCTTTTAGATCGTGCCTTTTAAAACGGTTACCAGATAATATGGGTAACTATTCTAAAGAAGCGCTATTAGGAGTTTTGTCAGGTTTATTGTGCGGAGATGGATCGTTATCTTTATCTCATGCCAAGACTAGACCGCAACTTATGGCTTCTTTTAATACTAGTTCTAAAGGACTAAAAGAAGATATAAAACAATTGTGTTTTTTACTTGGTATACGTTGTAGTGTTTCTGAAACTCCTCCAGCACCTAATAGAGTACAAAAAAGAGTCAACTATACTATTAATTTTAGTACTGTGGATATTTACAGTTTACTTCCAAAGTTACTTATTATTGGCTATGACGAATTTATGTCACAGTATACGAATTATCCCCCAACTAAAGATGATCGAGATGTAGTTCCTATTCCGTTCAGTATAATAGACAAATTTTCTAGTAAATTACATCTTATGTATAATGATCACCCTACTGTTGTTAGGTCTCTTGCTAATAGAAAAAGTAAAGAAAAAGCTGTTGGATTTAGAGTATCTAGAGATACCGCATTTTTAATGTTGCCGTATCTTAATTTGAATAATGAAATAGACGCTTATTGGAAAAATTTAGTTCTATCCCCCATTAAATGGGTTACAATTCAAAAACTAGGAAAAGTAACTAGACAAACCGTTTCGGATCTAGTTATTCCTACCACAAAAGTTTTTTCTGTTAATAATGGGCTTATAGTTTGGGATACCATGTCTGCATTTGTCCCTATATCACCAGAGGCGGTAGTAGAAGCTCGTCATATGTACCCTTCCAGTAATATTTTTAGCCCCTCATCTGGGACAGTTATGTATACTCCCACCAATGAGGCTCAACTAGGTTTATATGGAATGGCTAAAATAGGCCTTAAAACTAATAAGGCTTTTTCTACCTTAGCCGATATGGAGTCTGCTTTACGAAAAGGGGAAATTGATTATACACATCAAATTAAAGTAGGTGGCGTGTCCTCTACAGCAGGACGTTTTTTAATAGCAAAAGCTTTTCCCGAATCTATGAGAGAAGAGATAATAAAAAGTGACGAGCCCCTCAATAAAAATAGGCAAATAGATCTTCTGACTCAAATAGGTAAAAATCATAAAAAAGAATACGGGGATGTTGCTAATAAGTTAAAAGACCTGGGAAATGCGTGGTCTACTTCTACAGGTTTTAGTCTTGGAATGGAAGATATAAAACCCGATAAAGTTATGAGAGATCAATTATTGGCTAAAGCAGATTTAGCAGTTTCAGAACTTAAGGGAAAAGATAAGGATCTTAAAGCTATTCAAATTTATGCCAAAGTTACTCAAGAATTAAATAGGCATATAGAGGGTATGTCAGAATCTAAGAGTAATCTTATTACAATGTCTAGAGCAGGTATAAAACCCAGTACAGAGATTGTAAGGCAAATAAAGATAGCTCCAATGCTTATGATTAATGCTAAAGGTGAAACAATAGCTACTCCAGTTAGAAGATCCTTTTCTGAAGGTTTAGATTTTGCAGATTATTGGACATCCATGTCGGGGGCTAGAAAGGGGGTTATTCAAAAGGTACAGCAAGTTCGAGAACCTGGATATATGTCTAAAATGGTAATGAACTCTGTTATGAATAATCTGATTGTGGATAATGACTGTGGAACTGACCGAGGAATAACATTATCAATTGATGAAAAGGACATTTTAGATAGGTATTTAGCTGCCGATGTTAAAATAGGTAAAGATACAATTAAAGCAGGTACTTTAATTACATCAGAAGTTAAGAATACTTTACGAAATAATAAAGTTGGTAAGATTATGGTTCGTTCTCCATTACGTTGTAACCACGGTCCTGGTGTATGCCAAAAATGCCATGGATTAAGTGAGAATGGTGTATTACCTGATATTGGGACTAATGTAGGAGTACTAGCAGGGCAAGCTTTAGGAGAAAGGTCTACTCAATTAGCGATGCGTGGCTTCCATTCAGGGGGGTCTGCGTCTTCTAAAGAAGTATTAGCTGATGAATTTGATCGAGTTAAAGCCCTTTTAATGTTTCCTCAAATTCTTCCTGGTTCTGCTTCATTAAGTACAGTTTCTGGTAAGATAGAGAAAATGGATAAAGACCCTGCAGGTGGACATAACGTATTCATTGGAGGAAAGCGTCACTACGTTCCTAATAACTTAGGAATACCACAACAAAATGGGGTATCTTTAAAAATAGGTGATGAAATTAAAAAGGGGTCACCTATTTCTAATGGCCCTATTAATCCTCATGAAATGTTACCTCTTACAGGTATGGAACCAGTACAAGGGTATTTAGCTAATGCCTTACACGAACTGTATGGTCATACAGGTGTTCGTCGTAGGAATACTGAAATTGTTATAAAAGCTTTAACGAATCTTACAAAAATAGACGACCCTGGTGATCATAAAGGCTTTATTCGAGGTGATTTTGCACCGCTATCTCATGTTACCAGTTTTAATAAAAAACTTCCTAAAGATGGTAGGCCGATAGTACATCAACCTATTTTAAAGGGGGTTAATGTCCTACCTTTAGATATGCAAGAAGATTGGATGGCTAGATTAAATCACCAGAATCTTTCCAAAACTATTATAGAAGCTGCTCAACAAGGGTGGACTTCTAAACTACATGGCGCCCACCCAATTCCACCTGTAGTGTACGGAGCGGAAATGGGCAAAGGCAAACCTGGAGAATATTAAAAATGAATAATTTAAATATTGTTGAATCTGCTTTCTTTGATGAATTATCTCAAATAAATAAGGAAGCTTCAAAAGTAGGAATAGTGGCCAGGGGTCTAAAATATTTAGGGGGTGGTTTAAAAGGTTGGGGTAATGTTCTTCAAGGTAACACTAGACCTGGAAAATTTATAGATAACATAAAAGAGGTATACAATAGAGGTGCTACGAGAGCTATTAAAGGTGGAGCTGAAGGAGCACAACAGGGCGCATGGGGAGGAATTAAATCTGTAGCTAAATCTAGATATGGTCAAATGGCTGCGGTACCCGCTATAGGAGCGGCAGGATTATACGCAGGTAATAAGCTTTTAAATTCTACTAATCAATCACAAGGTTATTAAATGCCGTCGTCTTTTAGTAATTCTCCTACTAAAGTTGGAACTGTAGCAGCTAGAATAGAATCGGGAGTTATATCTGATGTAAATCCTCGTAATATGACAGTTAGCTGGGTTTCCCAATATACTGGAAGACAGATTACCGATATTCAAATAATGTCTCCCTATTTTCATTATAATAACGGGGAGGGCTTTACTTGTATTCCTGAGATTGGAGCAATCTGCGTTGTTTGTTTCCCCTCAGATGAAGACTCTCCATTTATTATGGGATTTTTGAGTGCTCCAGAAATGGAGGGTGCAGAAGTTAGTAAGTTTCTAGAAGATAAATTACAAGATTACGAGGTAGAGACAGAAGAAGATATTCCGGTTAGTAAAACTACTAACTCTGGAGGTTCTACAGTATCGGGTGATAATCCATCAGATGCTAGTTATCGTGGTGGTAGACCTATTCTTAATCCGGGTGATATGTATTGGCAGGGAAGAGACGAGAATTTCATTATTTTACGACGGGGTGGGATATTACAAATAGGCGCTACTAATATTTGTCAGCGGGTTTATATCCCCATAACTAATTTTATTCGTGATTTCTGTGAAAATTATGAACTTAATTCTGCTTCTGGTACTTTAAGTTGGAATGTACAAAGACAAGAAAATAACCCTTCTGGTAATGCAGCTACTGAATTTGTACTTATAGCAAGACAATTTGCTCAAGATAAAAAAGCTTCTATTAGACTTAGTATAGGGTCTTTAGATAACTCTGAGAAACCTCCTAACGGGGATAAAACATTTGTCGAAATAGTTATAGCTCCTCAAGCAATTAGTTCTGAAGATGGACAAGTATCTGGTAGCCCTAAATACGTATTACGTATAGATAAAGCTGGTAACAGTTATCAACTACAGGCGGGAACTTTGACTAATGAAGTAGAAGGAGACTATAAGTTATCTGTAACTGATAGTAGGGATACTGCTATTGGCGGAGACGATACATTAACTATTTCAGGTAAATCAAATACTAAAATAACAGGAGATCATGTACTTCAAGGAGTATCTAGTAAAGAGATATGGGATGCTACGAAGGTAATTACTGCGGCAATATTGAGGCTCGGAAATGAGTCAGCTTCCGAGCCGGCTGTTCTCGGGGTAAAATTAATATCATGGTTAACTTCTCATACTCATCCAGTAGTTGGGGCTTTAGCTGGACCTCCAACTCAAGGTCCAGCAACTGTTAATTTAGTTAGTAAGACGGTATTTATTAATAAGTAAGGATGGTATAAAATGGATCTTTTTTTAGATAAGAAACTAGTCTTTGAAAAAATGGGCCAAGAGGCACTTATGTCAGAAGACGCTAATATTTGGCCTCAGCAGATATTAGAGCAACTTTATAAACAAGTTTCGTATACTAGTGATTACTCGCCTAAAATTGTACTGGACACTATAGATGTTGATCGAAGATATGCTTTAGGACGAATAGAACTTCATAATAAACTAGCTATAAATCCTAGAGATGATTCTACCCCCCCAGAACTTCTTGGACGAGATAAAGTAGTTATTCCTGTCATTATTAAAGAAGGAAAGCTCCTTCCATTAGATCTACTTCTTAGTAATGGAGAAGTAGAACCTTTGACTGAAGAACGTCTTAGAGTAGGGTTATTCAGTCCTACCATGTTTGATAGTATTAGAAAGCGTCCTGGAGACCTTTCTATGGTGGAACAACTTTACCCCCCTACTAGACAGTATGGTGGAGCTAGGGGACCGCTTATAAGTGATATTGGAGGCGGTGGGGTAGATAAGGTATCCAGTACTCAACCTGAATTTTTATTAGACGCTATCATTCCTACTATCAAAAAAGCACATTTAGAAGAAGTAGTGAATAGTCTTAATGAAGATATTAGTCTTAGAACCGCTTTATTGACAAATGATGCTGTAACCCCTTTTCTCTCTAAACTTGCAGAAATTGAAGATAAAAACCCCACTTCTTATCTTAAAAAAGTAGCTGAGTCTATAAAACCTACAGTAATTCAGGTAAGCAAGGTAGACAATGGGTTTTTGATAAAGACTGCTAATCCTAATGTATTAGCTCCTACTTCAGATGTTGTATCTAGGCCTGAAGCAGTAAACACTTTAGGAGGAGATCTAATTTCTAAAGTAGAAACTGGCGGTACTTCTACGATAACTACACAACCAGCTATTAAAGACACTTTAGTAGATTTAGAAATTAAAGTAATAGATTCTTTTGGTCTATATAAAGTTAAAACAATAGGGGATAACCGTGAACTTGTAGGATGGGTATTTCCTTCTGTAATAGCGTTTACTGGAGAAGTTTTACCCCTAGCAATTTTTAGTAACGGTAGTGAATCATCAATGCAGGAAGCTATTGCAGGAATACCGTTAGCTAAACAAACAGACATCATAGATGCTATTCCTGAAGGTATGGGTAGTTTTTATTACCCATCTAATAGTGGTGCTGTAGCTTTAATTCCTATAGAGATCAAGTCTGAGATGGAAACTCCAAATGGAATAGGATATATGTCAGACACAATTCTTGGGGAACATTGTGTCATAACTAAAGTACCTGGATTAAAAGAGGTATCTGTTATAGGAGAGAAGCATTACGGTATTCCAGAAGATTGCGGATTTCTATCATTTTCATTACAGAAGATAACTGAACTCGCTGCTAATCCAGAAGAGTTTTTAAAGACTGCAGAAGCTAAAGTACTTTCTACTGCAGTAAGAATTATTACTGACGGTACGTGTTATTCATTTTCAGGTGCAGAAATAGATAAGCTGGCTGGGATTATGGATACCCAGTTTCTTGATAAGGATAACACTATTTTTTTAGCTTCTATACTAGGTCAAGAGCCTTATAAAATTAAATTAGCTTTAGACAATCTACGAAAGCAGGGTCAATACGAACTTTGGTTTCAAGCTCAGCCAATTTGTACTTTAAGAAGTAAATATGCGGAAGCTAGAAATAGAGCTGAAGATTATATATCAAAGTTTCCAGATTTAAGAGTGGGCCTTCTTAAAGAAGCTGCTCCTATAGAAGATCCTAGTGCAGTAGACAAAATCCTGTCTTTGGGATTTATTAATCCTGAAAATATATCTATTTTTATTAGTTATATACCTGAGATCGAGAAATCAATATGCAAACTATCTGAGTTACTATTGGCTTCTAGATTGGGATTAAATTCTGTAGATCAAAATGCTATTCAAAAATCATTAGTACACTTGGATAAAGTAGTAACCGGATTGAAAACCATCGGGACTAAATCACGGGCATAAAATATGGCGATAATCCGCAGTCCTGCAGAGAATTTTATTAAGTTCTTACTATCCCAGCGTGAATATGATTCTGGGGTAATCTTACGAATGTTGAATGATTTTAGACTTGAAGGGATTAGTGAAGATTATATTAAGAAATTAAATAAAAAAATGCAGCCTTTTCCAGAACCCTGGGAACCTAATAAAAAAGATTGCGCTACTAGAGATTTTTTAAAATTCCATGAAATATATGATCTTTGGTTTCCTACTCCACATGTTAGAGAGTCTTATGAAATTTTAGCTGCTCCACAACTTAGAGAGCATGTAGAACAGCTTCTCCTATCTCCCATAAGAATTGAAGAGGTTGTTTCTAGATTAAATAAACATCATAGGATTTCTTTAACTATCGAAGGGGTGATTGCTTTTGGTCACTATTTCTGGAATAAAAAACTTCTTTCTATGCATGAATGGGTATCTGTTCTAGAAGGAAGACCTTCAGCTTCAAATAGTATGGCCATTCTTAGAGTAAGCCCGGATATGGCTCAAGCTCTAGTACCTTGGGTTTTAGGATTAAGCGGGCCCCCACAATCTCTTAATACTGGGACAGTTGCGCGTCGTATGCGAGATATCGCCTTCTTGAAAGTTTTAGAAGTTGAAAGACAACCAGCTACCTTAGCGCATTCAAAAATGATGAAGAATTACATGGATGTTATAGCAGATGCTGAGAATGAATTACGACAAAGTGATGTGGCTTTAAAAGATGTTCTCCAAGCATTTGAAAAATTTCGACTTAGAAAAGAAGATGTTACCATCCCCTCTATTGAAGAACTTGCAGGAACGAACTATAGTCAATCAGGTTCTGGAACAGGACAGGGAGAGGGTCTAAATAATATGGACTATGGTAACGAAGATAGTTAAGATAGTCAGTTTAAAAAATGGGCCAATTAAGAATGCAGCAGAAACAAAAACCTTTTTGGATGGACGAAAGTGAGTGGAAGACTAGGGGTCTTCCAAAGTTAATTAACTATAGAGGAATTGATAATATAGTTGAAAGTATTCCGGTACTTAATTGGATACAAAAAGGAAACATAATAGCTGCCTATGTTGAAAAAGATGGGCTTATAAATTACCATTTTTATAAAAAAGATCGTAAAGAGATATTTGATAAAGCCCATATTGATATGGATCAAATTAAAAAAGATACCCCTTACGATCTTCAAGAAGACGCGCAGAATAAAATTGCAAAGCAAGCCAATAAGAATTTAGAAGAACATCCATGGTGGCCAGGATTTTCTAGTTTTATTCACCACGTATTTAATGAGCACTTTAAGTACCAACCTTTTAAAGTAGATTATTATCCAGAAGTAGATAGCTGGTCAATAATAATGAATATTCCTAATACTCCTACAAAGTGGTCACCTCAGCATGAAGTTCTAGTAGACTCTATTTCTAAATTAACTGAGAATTAATATCACGCGTAATCAGATGTCTTTTAGTTTACTCTAAAATATTCTGGAGTAAACTTATATAGAATGCATTCGCTTATTACGTGCCCTTCCCCCCTAGTATATTTTGGAGATATACATATTGGATACTCAGGCTATCAATATTAAAGAATTGTGTGCGCGAGTAGTAGGAATTACTTTAGATGGAGAAGAATTAATAACTAGAGGAAGTGTAGATTTTTGTATTGGTTTTGCTTCTGGAGTTTTATGTATTTGTAAAGGTACTAGAACGGGTCTTCAATTTAAGACTATTAAAGTTTTAGATCAAGGGAATAAAGTATACTTGCAATACACATTAGACTAGTTTGCTATCTTATTAAAGAGAAGTACTTAGTTGTTCATGGTGTGGAGGAACTCCACTATCTTGAGTAGGTCTAATAATATCGGGTCTAGGATGTTGAATCATAGAAGCTAAAAGAAGATAGACTAAAGAGTGAAAAGAATCGTCTGTTTTTCCTGGTGAATGTTTATATTCTTCCATACGCAGTCTATTATTATACTCTGTAAAAATATTTAAAATATCTTGACCATAAGGAGACTGGAACTCTTCCCAGTTAGGTAAATCTACTAACTTACGTTTTAAAGCTGTGAAGATATCATTCATAATTTCACTACGATGGCACATATATCTAAGAAGATTTGGTTCCCAGTATATCTTTTTTCTTTGTCTAGGATTATATTGATATTTAATTATTTTATGCGGACCAAAACGTTTTATTAATGTATTATTCTGATAAAATCCACCACCGTAGTCTACTCCAACTATTTGTACTTGTAATTGTGAAATCATTTGAGAAATTAAGTCAAGTTGCCTATCGGGTTCTAAATCTGGTCCAGTAAACCTATGAACCCAAAAAATCGTAAAGTTACCTGTACCTAAGTACCCCCCAAAACTTATTACAGTATATGTGTTTTCTCCGCTATTTCCTTGATAGGCTACTCGCCCATTTCTTTCTGTTACGATGTATCCTGAAGGCACAGTACAACAAAAAACAGGGCCATCATATGCTATATATTTCGCAGTTCTGTTTACGTGATTAGAAGACACTCTGTTCCAAGAGTTACTCCAATATTCTGGTTCTTGATTATTTGCAGGGTAATAAACACAACCTTCACATAATACCCCTACTTTAATGCATAATTCTATAAAATCGAGATTGAGTTTTTTTGTAGTAGATAAAAACTGCCCTTCTAAGTCATCTTCACGTAAAATAGTGATGGCATTAAATAATATAGTTAATAATCTACGGGAAAAATTTAAAAATTTACGTGGAATTTGCTTTGTTTTTTTAGTCCCTACAAAACGATATAGCCAATCCCATTCGTCATATTTTTTAGGCGTCGATTCTGTTATGAGTATTGTAAATCTAGGAATTTTGTTTATAAATTCGGAGTGATACGTATAAGAAAGTCCTAGTCTGGATAAGCAAGAATGAATATACGTTAATGACTGTTTTGGTATGTTTTTGGGTTCTAGAAGTATATACCGAATTTTAAAATCAGATGTGATATAAGGTCCAATATTAGGTAATAATAGACTTCCGAAAGATAAGAAGTACCCTAGAAATTCTAACCAATCTTCTATAAGAACAGCTTTATTTGGAGTAATATTAATAAACTTTTTATCTTCGCCTTCCCACTCTATAGCGTTATTAAAGTCAATATCATCAAGATGTAACATAGTTTGATACGCTAACTCAGTAACCCAAGAACCCGTCTTTTCTAGTACTCGCATTTTATGATCTGGAGTTACCATTAAATCATCTTGCTGACTCGTAAAATGTAATAAGTCTCCAGTATAGGATTTTATTGTTGTAGCTAACGGGGTAACAAAGGTCATTGAATGAGTATTAGGATCCCATTGAGCTACCTTATCAGATGAAATAAGGTCTTCAAAATAAACAAATCCTCTATCAGTTAGAATTCTAGTTTCTTTATCATGGCACCCCCAATCTAAACCGCAATATATTTGTCTACCTTGAGCAATTTGCTTGAAGTTCTCTATATCTCCCATTTGGATATGTGGTTTACAACATGCTTGTAATTGAGCTCTAGTAATAGGTCTTACCCCAGAATCATAAGACCTACCCAGTTTTTCGTTCATAAACTGAGCACGAGGATAATGTACTTGAGCTTCTAATATCTCATTCCAATCTACCCAAGAAACCATAAGTTGAGGAATATGATATCCTTCGAAAGTTACCTTATCTTTATTTTCTGCTGTACTGGGATTCATAGATGCCCATTGTGCCATTGGATGAGAAGCACTTATAGGTTCATGACATTTATCACAAACAGTTCCAACTTTTCCAATATTGTGTTCTCCAAGTATATTCCAGTGCCAACTAGATGAATCTTTAGGAGTGCCATGTCGTTCACATGGAATAACCCACTCATTTTGAGTAGAAAATTCTTGCCAATAATGTTCGATTGTATTGTCTTCTGATTTTGGAGTACCTGAATAGATGAATAATTTATGTATTGAGTGAAATGCAGATTGTTCAATAATGGGTATATTATCTATGAGAATATCTTGAAGTTCATCAATAGTAATACAGTCTGCGGGAAGACCACGGCATCTATCAGCATTTAAATAAGCGTATCTAAGTCGTATTTGAGAAAAGTTAATGAATTTTTTAAAGAAAACTGCCTGGTCAATTCTAGTAGTCATATATGCTTTTAATAAGGGAGAATTTTCAATTACGTCTTTTACACGATCAGTAGAAAAAGCTTTAGTTTGTTCTGCTGAGGGCGATACATAAAGAGATCTAAAGTTGTTAATCAAAGCAGAATAACATAACATTCTATTACCAATAGACGTCGAATTGTGGGAGATAAGCCCGTCCCCCACAAAATTCTCAGTACCTTCTACTGTAAAATCAACACATTCCTGTTCTCCCATAGACTCTATTTTTTTAACTCTATCCCAATATAAATCTGTATATAATTGCGCATTTATTTTTTTTAGAGGGGAGGTGGCATTTTCATATTTTTTTAGATCCTTTATTTCGTCTAGAAAAATACGAAGGCATTCTCCAGTTTTAATTCGTAGTACCCATAGGTCGTTTCTGTTTTTAATTTTTGAAGGTATTCCAAATTTCCAAAGAAGGGCTTGTATATCTTTTATTACAGATTTAGAAAAGAAACGGTATTCTGCTGAATATTGAGATTTGTTTACTTTTTTTATATGCCCATAAATATGCCATAAGTTATTTAAAAATAGGGCCGTATTTTCTTTAGAAAGTTGAAAGATATAGGGTGGAATAGGGTTAATATTAGATATACAATAAGTAGCTAAACGAATCTGTTCTTTACTTGGCGAGTATTCTTCGGAAAAAATTCCACAATGTCGTACCGCAGCTATTTTATCTCCGACTTTCAAATCTTTTGTTAATGTCCAAGAGTTCCAAGTACGAAGTGGATGAGTAAGAGCAAGAGTTGTTTCATGACCTTGACGAGTGGTTATCTTAACGCACTCTTTAAAATGTCTTTTGGAAACCCACGATACTGTTCCCACGGTCATAGTAATTCCATCTTTGGACATTGAAACTACTTGATCTCCAACAGTAATATCCCCAGCTAATTTAGGTGCTCCATTATAAAGTCTGCAAATACTAGAAATTTCAACGCACTTCTCAACTTGGCGTCCGGCTAATAGGAGTACTTTTTTAGATGGTGTATCGTATATTCTTCTTAAATATTCTCGACCTTTAAAACTAAAAGGCGCAACTATTCCTGCTGAGGGAATTTGAATAGCTGTTTCTGCGAATTGAGAAGGAGACACGTTATATAGGAGTCTAGACATATCCATTTTTAATATGTCATCTACATTAGGATCGGGAGGTTCATCGTCTATTCCGAAGTTTGTCGGATTTCCCTCCTCATCATAATCAAAGAAGGGCTCACATGCTCCTCGGTCTACTGTCCAAACGAGTGGAATAGTTTTAGAATTTTTTATTATAGACGTTGCAACTAGATTTATAACCGCCATTTAATCTCCAGTTAATTCTATAAAGTATACTTATTTATTTATTTTTATTACACTTAATTTTTTTATAAATAGGGTTCTAAATTATCCCCATTCAATATAGTTTGAGCAATTCTGGGAAGACTTTTAGGATAGTTCTTAATTGTAATTATTGCAGACTCTCTTAAATTTTTTTGCGCTTTATTTAATAATCCGTATAAGTTTTTAAGCGCAATACTCATAGAAAAGTCTTTTTGATGACGAATAAAGGTCATCATTTTAATACAAAGATTATAAAAGGGTTCCCAAGTATGTTCGTAGTCTAATATTTCTTGAATACGTATGAATTCATATTCTGAAAATTGACAAAATATTTCTGCCCAAACCCCGATCACTTCTAAAGAAAATTGATTTTCTTGTAGACCTAATAACTGGATAGCGTCCCTATAATATTTTAGTAATTCTTCATCTGAAGCGTCTCTAAGAGCAGAAATAGCTAAACCGTTTATTCTGAGTAAAAAATCTATTTGCTTCTCTAAGTTGTTTATACGAGCAGCAAGCTTTTGAATTTCTAGACTCCCAGTCATAATATACCCATATCCTTCCCATGATTACGGACTACGTGATAGCTATAGTATAGTGTGGTTAATGATATCAAGCTGTATACTTTTGTTGACAATAGATGTTTAAAAAACTTATCATAATTAAGAGGTGATGTAATATGAGTGATCCATTTAATTCGGTACCTTTAGGACTAGTTCAACAAAGAGCAGCACATAATATAGATCCTGAACAATTAGAATTCATGGGGAAAAAGGCTGCAGCATATTATGACCTTAATGGCGGAACCCTTAGTAATGCTGTAGTAGAAACAGTTAAACAAGCTTTACTATCTCCAGAGCAAGTAAAAAGGGTCTGTGAGTTTGCTAATACTAATGCCTTTCTTAGCGAATTTGAGAAGGGCGGTTCTATGAGAAATGTAACCTTTCCAGAAGGGCCTGCTAACCCCTCTACTGTTTTAAAAGACCTTAATGATGGATCTTCTCCAGCTGTACATCAAGTAAAAACTGCTGGATATGAACCTCCTAAAAGCCATTATAAATTTTCTTTAGCTTCTGATGATATTTTAATGAACGCTTTTGGTGCAGGAAGTATGGTAAAGGTATCTCAAGAACAGTCACTTCATGCAAATCCAATAGAAGATGTAGTGGATCTTAAAATTAGATTAGAAAGTATGAGAAATGATTTTATTAGTAAATACGCTTCTTCCAGTATACTACTCATGGATGTGAAAGACGCTCTATGTTCTGCTGTACGTCAAGAAATCATGGAAGGGTCTAATTTAGGAGACATTGTAACTGCTTGGTCTAGTTATTCTCCTGATGTGTCTATAGTAAAAGAAGCCACTCAGACTGTAGGTAGGTATCTAAATTCCACGGGTACTTTACTATATTCTCAACAAATGAGTTCTCTTACTAAAATGGCTAGTTCTGGTACTATTCCTAATCCTAATCATCCTGTAATGGATCGTTTTATAGCTTTTACTAAGATATCTCATGAACATAGAAAACTTCAAGAAGCATCAGAGATTGTAGAAGACGAATTAGCTAAAGTTAATTTAAAGTTTAAGGGGCTAGTATGAGAAAAACAGATTTAGCTCTAACTTTATTAAGAAGTTTGGAAAAATTAGGGGAGGGCGTTTCTGGTAATACAGTAGATATTCTTAAGACTATTATGGGTGGAGTTAAAAGTACTGGTGATAAATTATTAAAAGAGAAGCACGTAATAGCAGGTAACGCTGTAAAAGTAGCACCGTATGCAGGAGCTCTTTATGTAGCGAATAAAGCTTATGAATCTGATCCTGTACAAAATTTAGTAAATAAATACAGAGAATATAAATATAGAAAAGCTCAAGGATACTAAAATGAATCCAGTTGAAGATTTTTTGGGGATAAAAAAAGAGAGTAACTGGTTAGGTAATCTTTTAGAGGCTTTTAAAGGTGGATTTGCACAACAAGCGTTATTTCCTGGCCCCCCTCTTTCAATGTCTCATACTTTAGCTAGAGGTGCGGGAATGGTAGCACCTATGGCTATATTAGGTACGGGATTAGCTTTAGGTCGTGAAGGAATTGGCAAGGGAATCGGAGCTGTTCGTGAGCATTTTTCTAATGTAAAAAATTACAAAAAAATGCTAGATGCAAATCCGACTCTTCATAAAGAAGAGGCTGATAAAGTAAAACTCCTGTATAATTCTTTTCGTTCTTTAGCCCCATCGTTAGCCAAGGATCCCTTAGTAGTAGGATCTTTTATACGAGATCATATTAAACTAGCTCCTGATGAAGGAGTGTCTGTCGGAATAAATACCGCTAAATTACTGACTGAGGCAGAGCGGGCCATTTCTGGTAATAAACGAGATTCTTTTATGAATTCTGTAAGCTTATCTCCATTGTCAGGATTAGGTAGACCTTTAGAGGAAAAGATAGGCTTATTACAAAGAGAACTAGATCCTCATGAAGAAGCTATCTTAGGTTCATTACATAGGAATCAAGAACGGTAAGAGGCGGCATAATTAAAAGGCGTGTCTACCCCTGAAGATTTTAGGCGTATAGGAATTCTATAAAAACAGTATGATTACAAAAGTCTGCCAATTTCCAGCTCGTCATGATTTAGGAGAACAATTAGTAGAGGTCTTCCATCCTGGTAATTTAGAAAAGGCTGCAGTCTTTTTTGGTATGGGAAAAACTGCTGCTCCATTGTTACCTGAGATGCAGCAGTTATTGGAAACACTTCAGCCACATCCTAATAAAATATACATTTTAGTTAACGCTTTAGGTGCTGGCGAATACTGGTCATCAAATTCAAATGGTGATTACTTTCCAGAGGCGTCTTTAATACATAGAGGCCCTATATACGGTTACGAAACCTTTTATCAAGCTCATTTATTTAGACATCATCAAAACAAAGACGCATCCAGATCTTTAGGGGATATAGTTATTTCTTGTTGGCACGACCTTATGAAGCGAGTAGAGCTCGTTGTATGTGTATATAGGGATCGTGCTGAAAAATTTGGGGGTCAAGATTTTTGTGACAAGTTAGATCATGGTATATTTCCAGACGTATCAATGGGAACACGTGTTCCTTTTGATACTTGCTGCATATGTTTGGATTTGGAAAAGTATTATGATGCTCAAGCTACATTTAATCCGCATACTCATCAATCTGTAGGTAAAGCAGTTCTAGCATTTCATAAACATGATCCTATTAGAGGGCTTTCTGTTACGAAATCTGATTATTGCCTACATTTACGTACACAGCTTAATAAAATACTTACCGATGGTAGGAAAGTGTACGCAATTAATGACTACCCTAGATTTTTTGATATTTCCGGGGTATTTATTGGTGCGGAGAAAACAGCCAAAGTTATGGCTAAGTTAGCTTTTTATGATATAGGGTATACTGGAGATGTAGTTCCTTCATGGTATATTGCGGAATCTATGGGATATAATCAGGACTTTCTTGAAAAAACCGCATTAGAAATTCCAAATGTTAGTACATCAGTTCTTTCTTCTGTTGCTCCTTTTACTAAAGAAGTGGCCCAAGCAATTATCAGTAAATATCAGCCTGAAAGACTAACACTTAAAAAAGCAGTAAAAGTGTATAAACAATTATCTAATCTTGGTACTCCAGTTCCTCCAGTACCAGATTTGGAACCTGAAATAGAACCCTTCTTTAAAGAGGAAACTAAAACTGCTGGAATAAATAGTGTACGTGCGCAACTTAGAATTAAAAACGCCTCTCAAAAAAGAGCTGAAATAGATAAGAATGTGGTACCTAGTCAATTTAGTAGTAAAACTATTCCATTAAATTTTAATAAATCTCCAGATCTTCCTAACGAAGTATTGGATGCTCTAGGAAAAAGTTCCTTATCTGAGGGATTATCTACTCCTACGATAATGGGCATGCTTCTTAGACCTAGAGAATTTCAGCGAATTACCGTAGTCAATATGGGCAAGAAAGATTTGGCTGATCAACTAGATGATACTGGAACTATTTTTTCCCATACTCCAGTTAGAGATATGCAAACTCCAATAGGAGATGAGTATTTCAGTGAGATGCTAAAAAAGCTACTCCTTCCATTTATGGAAGATAGGGGTATGTTTGAACCTATTGCTAAACGGCGTATTATTAGAATTACAATTAATGGTGAAGAGGGCGGAAATCAATTTAAAGAAAAGAGAGCTTCTAATACCCTCTTTCTAAATGGTATCTCTGCCGCATATAATCATTACTTAGATAACGTATCTAATTGTCTTATGAAATCTGCTGAAATAATAATTAAGCATCCCGATCTTTGGGAACGAATTTATAAAGAAGGGCTGCTAGAAGGTTTAACAAAACAAGCTGCCGGAGAACATAAAGTTAATCCGGCAGTTTTGCTTGGTGCAGTAGGTGGGGCATACGCTCTCAGTGAATGGGCAAAAAGTCAGAGGGAGTCCGCACAAATGGGACGTAGAGAGCCAGTAGGGGTAGTCATGGATTTGCTAGCTAACAATCCAACACTAGCAATGTTCTTGGCGGGATTAGGTGCGCTACATCAGCAAGGGTCCACGATCCCCCGCAGGATCGTAGAAGGTATTTTAAGAGAGAGAAAATCCTCTTAATACCTAGCACATGTACTTCGGTGGGCGTTAGGGGTTACTAGACCTCGAAGAAGCGAATCACCGGGGAAATTATAAAAATTGAAAACGCTAACCGAAGGAGTGATCCCTAATGGATTCAAAACTTGCTGCTATTTATGGAACTGGCAATTATGCCGAAGAAGAAACTGATCTCGAGAAACAAGCCGCAGCCGAATTGCTTATTAAA
>Ga0315289_10001750_pt1 | contig 33780 bp, 19 predicted proteins | sample YL17G11_40_MG_FD_203452 | JGI IMG/M metagenome (GOLD analysis project Ga0315289, IMG submission 203452) | Sediment microbial communities from Yellowstone Lake, YNP, Wyoming, USA - YL17G11_40 | ecosystem: Environmental > Aquatic > Freshwater > Lake > Sediment | place: USA: Wyoming | collected... | reverse complement strand
ATTGTCAAACGGAGGTGAGCCATAATTCTTCTCTTGCATTCCAACTTTATTACCGAAGATTTGTTCATTATCGAACATTTGCTCATGAACATTAATCTTCTTTCCGCTTGTTTGAATTGTCTGCGCCCACCCCGCCCCAGCAGTTAAAACCAAAATGGCTGCTAACAGGCAAATTGCCCCTTTAATAAACCCCTTTGAGTTCATAATTTTTCTCCTTCCAATTGAAGAACGTTAACTTCTCAGTTTACATAAATTTTAATGCCTAAGTAGCTTAACCCCTTTACATCACCTCCTTCTGCCCCTATGAATTTACGACAAACGGATAGAATGAAAATGGATAATTTTGTCTTTGATCCACCTCCTTTCTGAGAATACTTTAGTGCTTGAGTGAGTTAAAGTTACGGGGAATGAAGTTAGACCTCCCCCTGTCCAGAAGAGTTGAAAGACGAAGAGAGACCCCATATTCCAAACCTATATATTAGTATATTACCAGTGTGAAGAGACAAGGGTGAGATTCAATGCCTTAAGTGCCCTGCGAATCAGTCCAAATTAACCCCATCTCTGCCCTGTTCTATGTTTATCAATATAAGTCTATCCTTTCTACATGTCAAGTATTTTTTTCAATTTTTTATGAAAATTTCCATATAACAGATTGGTTTTTGTAAGTTTAACATAAACAAGAAGTTATCGCCTTACTACTATTATTTAATGTTAGATCAGTCTATGAATTGGTTCATATAGTGTTGCTTGTTTTACTATTGACATCTGCAAACAATGATTAATTTTTTCAAGAAATAAGTGTTTTGTTGTATTTCCGGGAATAAACAATGTGGTAAGATGAAAATGAGAAAAAAGACGATGCAGAATAAAAATGAATCCCACCTAAGGATTGATTGTGCTAAGACTGTCTCGGAAATTGAGGAGTTTATAAAATCCAAAGTCGAGAGTCTGGCTTGTAGGGGAGTGGTGCTGGGTCTAAGTGAGGGACTGGATTCGGCCCTAGGGGCATACGATACCATCCGTTCTCTGGGAAACCCGTTAGAAAAGAATGTTCCGCCAAAAAAAATCACAAATTTTATCTTTCCCTTTAGATAAAGTAGAGTATGTTTTAAGATATGATGAGATACTCTGCCTATCTGCGGGAGACCCCATATTCCTTCAGGATGAATCTTTAAAGCATAACTGTTAGGATTTCTCTCAAACATCTTCCCTAAATTACGGTAAACTTGGTGAGCTATCAAGCTCTAATTCTTCATGTGGGTCCCGTCCGGTGGACCCCGAATTCAGATAACAAAAGGATATAACCTAAGTTAGATGACCCAAAAGTCTTCCTCTAAGTTGAGAAAGTCACTACAGAAATTGGTAGGTATGGCTAATTTTGTTTAACTTATTTAGAAATGATATTAATTCATACAAAAAAGATGATAATAGTTTCGTATTTAGAAAGAGGCTTTAGCCTGGTCATCTTGGACCAAGAATATGGAGGTAGGAAAAAAGAGAAAATGTAGTTTAGATGTCTTCGTCCGATGTAATATCTATAAGATGGATGAAAACGTGTCTCATCTTGAAAAAGCAGAATGACTTATCTGGAAGGGGAAGGGCAAGTTGACCTAAATCTCTTTATTAGGAGGATGGAGGATGAAAAGCGTCAAAATCTTTCTTTAATCTGGTTTCTTGTATTCTCCCCTCAAAAAAACCATTGACAAACTGGGATTTTTTAGTAAATTAAGAGACAGGGATATGGTTGGTTAGTATGTTTGGTGGCTTGAAAGAAGGAAGCTCTTATGTTTCATACAAAAGCTCTATTTACCCAGAAAAAATTATACCCGCAATGAAGAGAGAATTAGACGAAAACTTTTTTAAATCGTTATTTCTTATCAACCGATAATTTAAAAAACAAGGAGAGGAGAATGAGTAAATCAAAACAAATCATTTCTTTGTGGATTTTTGTATTTTTTGCCTTTTGTGTTAATCCCCTCTTGGCAGAGGAGGGTTTTAAAATCCAGTATACTGCCCAGTTTTCCACAGGTGTTCTCTCATTTGATAAACTGAAGGGGTATGACGTGGTAGGACTGAAGGATGGGGATGAAGGCTTGCTCGCCGAACTTGGAAAACCGAGGTTGCCGACAAAAGGGTTGAAAATAGCACTGCCGGCGGGTATGGCAGTAAAGAATGTGTATGTTGTGGATACAAAAAGCGAGGAAATTCCTGGGACATATAATATTTTTCCTTCTCAACCACCATTAAGAACAGGATCTTCAGGGGGGGATGCAGATTTTATCGAGCCAGACAAAGAGACCTATACGTCCAGTCAGCCATATCCATCAAAATTGATGGAGTTCGTCCAGCAAGCGGATTTAGCTGGTCAGAGTATAGCTATTATCCAAGTTTTTCCTTTGCAATACGTTCCTGCCGAAAAGAGACTTATTCTTTATACTTCTATCACCTTAGCTATCGAAGGAGCCGGGGGATACCAATGTGGCGATTATCTTCCGCCAAATATTTCCCAAAAGGACAGAAGAGAATATGAGCAAATGGTTAAGGATATGGTGCAAAATCCCCAAGATGTTCAGTTGAGTACAGGTCTGAAAATGAGCACTTCGACATTGCCTCCGGGTGGACCTTTTGCTCATGTAATTATTACCCCCACCTCGTTTTCTTCATACTTTCAGCCACTGGTCAATTGGCACAACCAGAGAGGGCTAAAAGATACGGTGATTACTACTCAGTGGATCTACACTAATTACCCAGGTCATGAGTCTCTATCCGTCCGCAACTTCATCAAGGATGCCAATCAAAATTGGGGAACCATGTATTTCCTTTTAGGGGGTGAGAATGAGTATGTTCCATTTGTATACAGAACTTACTACGATGGCGAAGAAAACACGCCGAGTGATGAATATTATGGCGACTATGATAATGACTGGATCTATGAGGTGTATGTAGGCAGGGTTTCTGTGGGAAGTACATCCGAGATCACTACAATTGTAAATAAAATTCTGAAATACGAAAAAGACCCTCCTCGAACCAACTATCCCCTGAATGTTTTGCTTATAGGAATGAATCTTGATGCGTCCACAGTGAGTGAGCATCTTAAGGACAGTATTGCCACCTTTATTCCTACAAAGTTCAATGTGACAAAAGTATACGATGGTCATGGCGGGAACCATAGAGATAGTACTATCTATTACCTGAACAGGGGTCAAAACCTGGTGAATCATTCTGACCATAGTAATTGGAATGTCATGTGCACAGGTGACATTAATCATAATTGGTGTATTTATCACGGGGATGTGGATGGTCTCACCAATAACGATAAAACATCGGTAATAGTCTCAACCGGCTGTCTTCCAAATTATATGGACTATCCTAGTGATTGCATTTCCGAGCATTTTGTCATTTACAATCCCAGTCAAGCCGGGGTAGCCTTCACTGGTAACACCCGTGATGGATACTTCAACTCAGGAGATTCATATGGCTGGTTCCTGTCAGGTAGGTTAGACAAAGAATGGTGGAGAGGGCTGTTCAAATACAACAAGTATAATCTCGGTCAAACCCTTTGGTATGCCAAGGATCATTTCGCCCATTGGTCGGGGAATTGCGAGAAGCACTGTGAATGGACCCTCAACCTCTTGGGTGAGCCGGAGATGCCTATCTGGACTGATCAGCCGGCAATTTTTGCGGTGAGCAGTCCTTCCACACTTCCCGTAGGAACTTCTCCATGTTCGGTCCATGTTGCAGATTCAACCACTCTTGCTCCGATAGAGTCTGCTTATGTCTGTTTATGGAAAGGAAATGAAGTCTATCTGACCGGATACACCAATGCCAGCGGAAATTTGACCCTTCGTCCTTCGCCAACAACCACAGGAAGCATGTTTGTGACAGTCACCAAGCACAACTATATACCTTCTCAGCAAGGGGTTAGTATCGGAGGCTATATGATTGGGGATTGCACCGGAGATTTTCAGGTCAATTCAGCTGACATTACATGTTTGATAAATTACCTCTTCATAGGTGGACCTGCACCTGATCCTTGGCAGTCCGGAGATGCCAACGGTGATTGCGCCACTAACTCTGCGGATGTGACCTATTTGATAAACTACTTGTTCATAGGTGGACCTCGTCCTCAAGGAGGGGTTTGTCCGAAGTAAAAACCAATAGTCAAAAATGATGAGCGATCAAAAAGAAGCCCCGTTTCTGGCGGGGCTTCTTTTTTCCTCCTCAAATGGACACGGGGGATGAAAAAGTTTGCAGATAATACTGGGGCCTGTGGCTTAAGCATGTTTATGCGTATGCACTCATATAAGTCGTCTATCGGTCGGGGTTTAGTTCGACCCTTCGACAGGCTCAGGGCGGTGACAGTTCGACTTCGCTCACTGTCCCTGAGCAAGGGGGCCGAAGGGAGCGAAGTCGAACCGCAAGCTCACTACAAGTCGGCTACGTATCGTAAGTGGTCATTGGGTTTCGTCTTTTGTTTGGACACCATTCCGCCAAAGGCGGATCTGCCTCTGGCAGAAAACGATAACGAATTACGATAAACGATACGTGACTTAAACCCAAACCTTTTTACAACGAAACCAATAAGAAAAAGAGTTCGGCAACAGCTTTATCTTGACATGATCTTTTCTATCTCCCGTCAAAAAACCATTGACAAATTGGAGATATTTTGTAAATTGATATTATTGGGTTCTATACTTTTTGACTTGGAAAGAAGGAAGTTTTCGTGTTTCAGCCAAAAGTCCCATTCGCAGGGAAAATTATAACTTAAGGGTCTTCTCCAATTTAGTTGTCATAGTTTTTGATAAGAGAAAGTGTCCTTTTAACTTAAGTGGTATGACATCCTGAAAACTCACCCCCTATCCCCCTCTCTTATTAAGAGAGGGGGAACAAAAGGGGGTGAGTTCAAAGAAATCCGCTAGTTTTTTAGGGACGTAGAGCACAAAGGATCGCACACACTGATATGAATGCCTTGCATAAACCTATTCTTTAGCAACTCTTTTGGATTCATCCTGAAGGAGAAGAACCTAACTTAATGAAGGGAGAATGAGATAAAAACTTTTTTAAATCGTTATTTCTTATTAACAACCCAAAAGATAAGGAGAGGAAGATGAATAAACCAAAACTCATGGTTCTATTGTTGATCGTGGTATTTTTTATGTGTTTTGCCAGACCGCCCTTGGCAGAGGAGGGTTTTAAAGTCCAGTATACGGCGAAGTTCTCCCAAGACGTTCTCTCATTTGATAAACTGATGGGGTATGACCTGATAAAAATGAAGGACGGGAATGGAGGGTGGCTCGCTGAGCTTGCAAAACCGATGTTGCCAACCAAAGAGGTGAAAATAGCCCTCCCCGCAGGGATGGCCGCAAAGAATGTCTCTGTGGTGGATGCAAAAAGCGAGGAAATTCTTGGAGTATACAATATTTTCCCTTCTCAGCCACCATTAAAAACAGGGTCTTCAGGAGGGGATGCAGATTTTCTCCAACCGGACAACCAGACCTATGCATCGAGCCAGCCATATCCAGCAAGATTGGTGAAGTTTATCCGGCAAGCGGATTTAGCCGGTCAAAGTATAGCGGTTATTCAGCTTTATCCTTTGCAATATATCCCTGCCGAAAAGAGACTTATTCTTTACACCTCTATCACCTTGGCTATTGAAGGTGTGGGGGGATACCAGTGCGGAGATTATCTTTCGCCGAATATCTCCCAAAAGGACAGAAGAGAATATGAGCAAAGGATTAAGGAGATGGTCCAAAACCCCCAAGATGTTCAGCTAAATACCGCTCTTAAGATGAGCACCTCGATGCTACCTCCAGGTGGGCCCTTTGCGCATGTGATCGTCACCTCCACAACTTATGCCTCATACTTTCAGCCTTTGGCAGACTGGCATACCCAGAAAGGCGTAAAAGATACCATAATTACCACGGCCTGGATTTACGCTAATTATACTGGTGCGGACTCTCAAAAGATTCGCGCTTTCGTCATTGATGCCTATTCTACCTGGGGCACAACCTATTTTCTTATGGGCGGGGAGAGGGAGACAGTTCCCTTTGTGTATAGAACCTACTACCAAGAAAGCACACCCAGTGATCAATACTATTCTGACTTTGACGATGACTGGATCCATGACGTGTATGTAGGCCGGGCTTCTGCGGGAAGCTCATCTGAGATCACTACATTTGTCAACAAAGTTCTGAAATACGAAAAGGATCCCCCTCGCACCAACTATCCTCTGGATGTTTTGCTAATAGGAATGGATACTGACGAGGATACACATAATGAATATCTGAAGCAACATATTGACGCCTGGATTCCTGCACCGTTCAATGTAAGCAAAGTATACGATAGTCAGATCACAGACCATAAGACAGCGGCTCTCAATGCCCTTAACGCTGGCCAAAACCTGGTAAATCATGCCGACCATAGTAATTATACGGTCATGGGCACAGGCGACTATTGGCATGGTTTGGGTATTAGCAACTCAGATGTGGATAATCTAACCAATAACAATCAAACGTCCATAATAGTCTCTCTGGGCTGCGATCCAAATGGGATGGACTATAATGATTGCATTGCCGAGCATTTTGTCATCTATAACCCTAATCAAGCGGGAGTGGCCTTCATTGGCAACACTCGTTCTGGATGGTTTTATTCCGGCTTTCCAGACGAGCTATCCGGCCAGCTTGACAAACAGTGGTGGATTGGGCTTTTTAGCCGCAACACGTATAACCTCGGTCAAACCCTGGTGGATAGCAAACACAATTTTGGAACGGGTGAAGATCCTTGCAGCGAACACTGCGAATGGACGTTCAATCTTTTGGGTGAGCCGGAGATGCCTATCTGGACTGATTCGCCGGACAGTTTTACCGTTACCCATCTCTTCACAATTCGACCGGAGCCTTCATCATTTTTGGTAAATGTCAAGGACGCAACCTCGCATGCTCCGGTAGAGTTGGCTTACGCCTGTTTATGGAAAGGGAGTGAAGTCTATCTAACTGGATACACCAATGCCAGTGGAGATGTCACCTTTAATCCATCGCCATCTACAATAGGAGTTATGTATGTAACCATAACCAAGCACAACTATATTCCCTATCAGAAACAGGTTGATGTCTCAACCTATTTGGGCGGCGATCCAAATGGAGATTGGCAGGTAAATAGCTCTGACATCGTGTATTTGATAAATTACCTTTACGTAGGCGGACCTGCACCTATTCCTTGGCAAGCTGGGGATCCCAACGGTGATTGTGCGATTAACTCTGCGGATGTGACCTATTTGATAAACTACCTGTACATAGGTGGACCTCGTCCTGTAATAAGGATTTGTCCGAAGTAGAAGCCAATACTCAAAAATAATGAGCGATCAATAAGAAGCCCTGTCTATGATGGGGCTTCTTTTTTTTCTTAAATGAGGACAGAGGATGAAAAAGTTTGCATATAATACGAAATCGACTTCTCCGGTGAGAAGCAAATTTTGATTAAACCTCGTCCGGGTCAAAAATCATACAGGCATTCTGTTGATTCTCAGCTCTGATAATTCATTGTATATAAACACCTTACAATCTTCGCCCTCCACCATTTTACTTAAGTTTGTTCAATAGACCCCCATCCTAATTATCTCTCTCAGTGGCATCTGTATTGCTCTCAAGCATAGGCGGAGATTCATATGAACGCATACGCGATCGTTTGGTCCTACGGATCCAGAATTCGGAGAGCAAAACAGTGAGGAAAAAATTCCAACTTGTTTTCATATCTTTGTGCTTATTCTTTCTTTTTAAATCTCCCTTTTTGCTTGGTGGAAATATCAGCCCCGATTTAGAGCTGAGGTTGAGCAAATCAAAGGGAAACGAGTTTGAATCATGTCTTTTGGTGATGAAAAAGCAGGTTAATACTGCCCAGCTAAGTCTCAGGCTAAAGCCTGAGGCTACCACGCGAAAGGAAAGACATGCAGAGATTTTGAAAACCCTTAAAAGAGAAGCCTCTTCTTCGCAATCTGGGATAATAAATTATCTGCAGGAGAAGATCAAAGAAGGGAGCGTGAAAGAACTCAAGACCTTCTGGATAACTAATTCGATTTTCCTCACTGCCACCAAGGATGAAATAAAAAGACTTGCTTTTAGGAGTGATGTGGAAACGATTTATGAGAATTATCCCATCAGCCTAGTCGCTCCGGTGTCCGTTGAGAAACCGTCCCATAATCAGTCAGAAAAAGAAAGGTGCTTCTCCGCCATCGGGGTTAGGGAAGCTTGGAACATGGGGTATAATGGCAAAGGCAGATTGGTGTGTCATTTCGACACTGGCGTGGATGGGGATCACCCCGCCTTATTCTCAAACTGGCGGGGAAATAATGGAGCGTCGGCTTCGGCTTCTTGGTTTGATCCATATGGATCGGATTCTCCAAAGGACAAAAAAGGACATGGAACTCATACCATGGGGATCATGGTAGGAATCTCCGGAGAGGACACCATTGGTGTAGCTTTCGGGGCACAATGGATCTCAGCCGCAGTAATTGATCGAGGAGCTGGACTTTCCCAGACCATAAGTGATATCCTTTCTGCTTTCGAGTGGGCCATTGACCCGGATGGCAATCCGGAAACCATAAATGACGTTCCGGATGTGATAAACAATTCCTGGGGAATTCCGCCCGGATTCAAGCCTTCCTGCGACCAAACCTTCTGGACCGCCATAGATAACGTAGAAAACGCCGGAACTGTGGTCATCTTTGCGGCTGGAAACGAAGGTCCCAATCCTTCTACCTTAAGAACGCCGGCGGATCGGATTACCTCTCCCTTAAACTGTTTCTCAGTGGGGGCAATAGATGCCAATAGCGAAGGCTACCCAGTGGCTTCCTTTAGCTCCCGAGGACCTTCTGGCTGTGATGATCAGACTATAAAACCCGAGGTGTGTGCTCCCGGGGTCATGGTTTTATCATGTTATCCCAATAACGAATATCGTTTGATGAGCGGGAGTTCTATGGCCGCTCCATTTGTGGCTGGGACCGTGGCAATCCTGAGGCAGTACAATCCGGATGCCACGGTAGATGAAATCAAACAGGCGCTTTTAGAATCCGCAACCGATTTAGGTCCTCCTGGCGAAGACAACAGCTATGGGTGGGGTTTGATAAACATAAAGAGGGCTTTGGAGCTTTTGCCCAAACCCGATCTTCCTAATATCTGCTTAGAGAATTTTTCTCCTCAAGGTGATGATCCTCCCCAACCCGGAGATCAGGCAAATATAATCGTCAATATAAAGAACACCGGAAGAGATGTGGAAGACGTTTTTGCCATTCTTTCCACCTCTGATTCTTTAACCCAGATGACACAAGATAGCGTCTATTTTGGAGAGATAGCCAAAGGAGAAGAAGCCTCCAACCTTACCTGCCCACTCCAAGTGAGCTTCGATGAAAATATGCCTCAGGGAAGAAAGGTCAGTTTTAGATTAAATGTATGGGGGGGAAGTCCTGAATATTCTTGTGAGTTGGAGTTTTCCATAACCATAGGTTCGCTTCCACCTTACTCCATCGGAAACCACGATATAGGAAATTTGGTTTGCACCATCTCAAATTTCGGGCAATATGGTTTGGGGGATAATTCCTTTAACCCTTTAGGAGGAGAAGGATTTGTCTATCCTAAAAATGGAGCCGACCTGTTATATGAGGCTTCCTTTTTGGTTGGCAAAAGTCCGGATCAAGTCTCAGACGGAGCAAGGGGCAATGATGGAAGGACACCGGACCAGGATTTTGAAGCCTTTCCCGGAGGTCAGTTAATCTTAAATACCCCGGTGACTATTTCCCAACAGGATGGATTTTGTGTATTTTCAGACCTGAAGGCAAAATCTCCATTAGGGGTGAAAATCGTCCAAAAGAGCTTTTCTTATGCGGACCAAGAGAATGATGATTATCTCATCTTGGAATATACTATTCATAATATAAGTCAAGAGAAAATCGAGAATTTTTATGCAGGACTATTTTTTGATTGGGATATTCCCTTAGACTCACCGGCTGATGACAAAATTGGATTTGATTCCTCATTATCTATTTATTATCAATATGATTCTAATACCCAGTTATATGTAAGTGTTGTTCCTATTGGGGTGAGGATTGCTGGTGGACCCATAAGCTCCGCTTTTAATTTTATGACACCAGTGGACAGCCGTGTATGGTTATATGATGGATTTACAAAAGAGGAGAAATATCTTTTCTTAAGTGGACAGATAGCCACAGATTCTTATTCAGAGGCGAAGGATTGGTCGCAAATCACCTCGTATGGTCCTTTCAGTTTAGCTCCCCAGGAGAGCATTATGGTCGCTTTTGGTCTGGTGGGAGGAGAGGGCTTAAGTGAATTTCAAGCCCACGTCATCTCTGCTAAGGAAAAATACCAAAGCATAACTACAGACATAGAAAACAACGATGAGAATGACAACCGGCCCGATAATTTTTGCTTGGGTCAAAATTATCCAAATCCTTTCAATCCTTCCACCGTTATTCCTTTTGAGTTAAGAGTAGAGAGTGGAGAGTTGAGAGCTCCCCACCCTGCCAGGATAAACGATAGATTTCTTACTCTACCCAAGTCAGAAAACCCGGCTGTCCATACTTCTCTGAAAATCTATAATATCAGGGGGCAATTAGTAAAGACGCTTCTTGAAAGCGAACTGCCAGCGGGGAGATATGAGGTAATGTGGGATGGAAAGGATGAAAGCGGGGTGAGGGTTTCTTCCGGAGTTTATTTGTATAGGCTGAAAACAGGACAAGGGATAACCACTCGAAAGATGATTCTTCTGAAATGAGGTTTTCCTCCACAGCTGTCCCCAAAATGGGCTTTATGTTTTCCGCCTGAGGTGGATCCCGCTCTGCGGGACAATGGCTTAGCGAGGCAACATAAAATCAACGTGCAGTTCCTAGCCCATATGGACGTAAGCTCCAAACCTGACTAAAGTCAGTTAGAACAATGACAAGGATTTTTGCCTTACTAAAATCTTGGGGACAATAATGGTTTTCCCCCTCCCCTGAAGTTGCCACATCCCTGAAACCGGCTGCTCCTCCCCCACAAAAGATATATATTCCTCTCGAAATCGCTTTTTTTGGCATTAGATTATTCGTATAACTTGGTGCTGAATTGTCGGGTATTTCTGTTCCTTAGCGAAAAACTCGACCATAGAAAGGGAAAAGGAGTAAAAAAATATGAGATTGAACATAACTAAAGCACTTTTTTTAATTTTCTTTTTGTTCCTAATCTTAGACTCTGATTTATATTCGGTATCCCTGTCACCGGAGGTAGTTGAAAAGCTTAAGAAAGAGGGGAGGCTTGAAGAGGTGGTAAGGCGGGCAAATCTTGCCCGGGAGAAAGGCGTGTGGCAACCCAATCCGAATCCGCCCCTTCGATTGGGAAAGAAAAGCACCTCTGGAGGTGATACTTTGAAGCCCATAGTCATCTGCGTCGATTTCGATGATAACCAATATACTTATGAAACCAGTAAATTCGACACTCTTCTTTTCAGCAAAGGTTTTGCTTTTCCCACGGGAAGCATGAGAGATTATTATCTGGAGAACTCTTATGGGAAGCTGGATCTTGTGGGGGGCGCTACCGGGTGGTATAGAATGCCGGATGACTATTCTTATTATGCGTATGGAGGATATGGTTATCTGGGTAGCTATCCTCACAATGCCCAGAGGCTGGCGGAAGATGCGGTGAATGCCGCTGATCCTTATGTGGACTTCTCCGACTATGATTACGATGGCGATGGGTCGGTGGATGCTTTGATCATAGTGCATGCTGGACCCGGAGCAGAAGAGACTGCGGATCCAGACGATATCTGGTCTCATAACTGGTCCATGATTTATACATTGCACAAGGACGGGGTATCTCTGCGTGATTATAACATGGATCCAGAGACGCATTTGGGCGGCGCTTTGAATGATATGGGAGTCTTTGCTCATGAATTTGGGCATATCTTGGGTCTGCCAGATCTCTACGATAGATATTATAGCTCTGAGGGATTAGGGAGATGGAGCATTATGGCGTCTGGCTCCTGGAACAATAATGGAAGGACTCCTGCTCATTTGGATGCTTGGTGCAAGAAAAAATTAGGATGGGTTAATGTCACCCAGTTGTCTTCAAATCAAATTAATGTGGAGATTCTTCAAGCTGAGACTTCTCCTGTCTCTTATCAGCTGTGGACCCCAGGTGGAGGCGGATCGGAGTATTTCTTGGTGGAGAACAGGCAAAAAACCGGTTTTGACCAATCCTTGCCCGGAGAGGGCTTGCTAATATATCATGTGGATGAAGGCGTGGGTAGCAATGATAACGAATGGTGTCCGGGAGATCCTGCTTATCCGCACTATAAGGTGGCTTTGGAGCAGGCGGATGGAGAGTTCCGGTTGGAAGGTTGTTATAATAAACCAAATGAAGGAGATGCAGGTGATCCTTTTCCGGGATATTACAATAAGCAAGTTTTTGATGATACCACCACTCCCGGCAGTCGCGATTATTATGATAACCCCACTCAAGTGGCGGTAAGGAATATCTCGGTTTCTGATTCTGCCATGACCTGTGACTTTCTTGTCAGCCCAACGGAGGTGGAAGATCAGACCGATGACGATCTTTTACCCTATTCCTACCTTTTGAAGCAGAACTATCCTAATCCATTCAACCCCGAAACGAAAATTGAATACAACCTGAGGAGGAAGGAATGGGTGAAGTTAGAGGTTTTTAACGTCTTGGGACAAAAGATTTCCACTTTAGTTGATGGTCCCGAGGAAAAAGGGGGACACATTGTGACCTGGGATGGAAAAGATGAGAGTGGCAAAGCTGTTTCAAGCGGAATATACTTCTATAAACTTACTGCGGGATTATCTTCTAAAGTCAAAAAGATGGTGTTGCTGAAATAGGTCAACTGTCAACGGATTCATCCTGATCCCGCCTTTGGCGGGAGAACGGATTAAACGGATGGCTCCAAAGTGAAGTACCGTTTTTGAATACTATTTAAGAAGAAATTTTCTATATGAACCGTCCAAGTGGGCGGTTTTTTGTTTTTAAAATTCTTGCTCTTTAATTTTGTTTTAAATATTTTAATAAAATATATATGAGAGCAACCATCGAACCGAAAGGAATATAAACGAGATCATCTTTCGTATAAAAGAATGGATGGCTCTAATTCAGTTGTTTGGATGATGCGGGAAAATGAATAAAAGAAATTCTTTCTTTTTCATAATCGTTTTTGTTCTTTTCTTTTTGTCCGCCCGGACTTGCTCTGCTCAGAAGTCTGAAAAAGAGCCGACTCGTAGCGAGCTAAGCGAACCTACTCGTGGTGAGCGTAGCGAATCCATTGAGCTTTTGAATGCCGATTTCTCTGAGTTGAGAATGGAAAAAGATAATATCATGCTCAATCTGGTGGGGAACGTCAAATTCAAACATGGCGAGATAAATCTGGAGAGCGAGAGAGCAGTTTGGTATCGTACTGCTGGGCAGGTGGTCTTTATAGATAGCGTTAAGATCGAAGACCCGGATCAAATTCTTTTGGCGGATCGGGTGACCTACTATAAGAATTCAAAAAAAGTGGTGGCAGATGGGAACGTAAAGCTTTTAAGCAAAAAAGAGGATGCGGTGATAAGTGGAGGGCATGGGGAATACGACCGCAACACCAAGTTCGTTATTTTCACACAATCCCCCACTCTAATTCTAAAGCCCCACAGGGGAGATAGCACTGTTACTATAACCGGTCAGATCATGCAATATTATGTCGATGAAGAAAGAGGGATAGCCCAAAAAGATGTCCTTATCACCAAAGGGACCATGAGAGCTAAATGCGATTCGGCGACTTCGCTAAATAAGGAAAATAAGATAATCTTAGCCGGAAGACCGGAAGCCGAGAAAGAAAGAGATCACCTTTCTGGGGAGAGAATAGAGATACGCCTTCAGGATGAAAAGGTGGATAGGATCGAGGTATTTGGTAACGCCAAGGCGTCTCACCTTGAAGTTTATGACTCACTTAGTCAAATTCCATCAGAGGATTCTCTGGTCAAAAATAATAGAGGAAAGGAGAGTTTTCTCTCCAGCCAAAAAATGCTCTTTCTCTTGAAAGACGAAAAATTGAAGGAAGTGGAAGCCTCGGGTAACGCCACCAGCATATATTATCCTTCTCAAAAAAGTGGCTCGCTCTCAAAAGAAAACTTCTCCGGGGAGAAGAATGAAGCCTCCGGCGATACCATTAATCTCTTTCTGTCCGATGATCGCATAAGAAGGGTTTTGATCAAGGGCGGAGCTATGGGGGCTTATTCCTTCCCAAAAGAAAAAAACCAAGATAGCTCATCCTCTTCGGGAGGTATGGAAGATACCATAAAGTATTCCGCTTCTAAGATAGACTATTCCATTGAAGACAATCTGATAACCCTGGAAGGAAAAAGTAGTCTCCAATATGGTCAAATTCTTTTAACTGCCGGTAAAATTTATTATCATACGGAGAAAGAGATTTTGGTCGCAGAGGGGCTGAAAAAAGAGGCGGAGGAAAATGATAGAACTTTGGATCAACAATGGATGGATTTACCTGTGCTCAAAGATGGTAAGGAAGAGATAAAAGGGAAGAGGATGAGTTATGATTTGAGTTCCAAAAGGGGAAAGGTGGAGGTAGGGATAACCCAATTTGAAGGGGGGACCTATCATGGCGAAAAGTTAAGAAAGATAACGGATAAAGTGTTGCTTGCCGATGAGGGAAGTTATACCACCTGTGACAGGATGGAGCCTCATTTTCATTTCTACTCCAGGAGAATGAAAATAATTGCCAAGGATAAGGTCGTCGCCAAACCGGTAATATTGTATATTGCAGACATTCCAGTGGCGGCGATCCCTTATTATGTTTTTCCGATTAAGCCGGGTCGGCATTCTGGATTTTTAACTTTCGATTTGGGGAATTTAGAGGCGGGACAAAGATTCATTCGGAATTTAGGTTACTATTGGGCGGCCTCAGAGTATTGGGATCTGAAGTCCGCTTTTGATTATTATGAAGGCTCCGGCTGGCTGATCAAATCCCAGGCCCGATATGCGGCGCGGTATCTCTTAAACGGAAGCATTTCCGGATCATACAACCGGGAATCCGGTTGGAATACCTACAACTATACAAAATGGAGACGGAATAGATGGGATTTGGTAGTAGACCACAGGCAAACCATAAGTCCTTCAGTCGGTTTTTCCGCTTACGGAAGTTTCTTGAGCGATAAAGACTTCTGGCGTGATTTAAACCTAGACCCATCCGAAAGAAGAAATAGGTCCTTGCGTTCGCAGATGAACTTCAACAAGAGATGGTCAAATACCAGTTTGACTTTGGCTTTGGATCAGACCTTAAATCTGGATACCGATGACCGCTCTACGCTTTTACCCACCCTGAGGTTATCGAGGTCCACATTACCACTCTTTCCTTCTAAAGGAAAAGAAGAAGGCGAAATTTCCAAAAAGTGGTATAATTCGATTTACTATTCTCTTTCTTCCAATTTCGTCAACTATAACTATAAGAAGGGAAGAACCGGATATTCTGATCGGAAGAAATATATGGCTTCGGACAACTTTCTTACCCTCAGCGCCCCCCAAAAGCTATTCGGCTGGCTGGTTTTGAACCCCCAGTTCGACTACCACGAGACCTGGTATTATATTTTCAAAACAAACATGAGCGATGTTTTTCCCGTTTTGGGCAACAGCTCTGCGCGTCGGGGAACCTATTCCACTCGACTTTCTTCCGGAACCACAATTTTCGGAGCTTTTAATCCCCAGATAGGGAGATTAGTGGGGATAAGGCATGTGATGAGCCCTAATTTAAGCTTCTTATGGCAACCGGAGTTTGAGCGGAAGAAAGAATATCTAAATTATACCGGAAGAGGCGGTGGTGGGGGAAAGCAAAAATCTATGAGTTTTGGCTTAAGCAATCTGGTCCAAATGAAGACTAAATCCATTTCGGACGGTAAAGAGACGGAGAAGAAATTTGATCTTTTCACCTTAAACTTCAGCTCCGGTTATAATTTTTTAGCCAAAGAACATAGGCTGGCGAATCTCTCGACCACATTACGATCCTCCGCCATTAAGAACGTTGATTTATCTTTTTCCACCTCTCATGATTTTTATGATAAAAAAACGGGAAGGTTGAAACTTCTGTCCCCCAGCTGGGTTTATTTCAGCTTTGATACTGGCCTGAATTTTGGTGGGAGTTGGCAAGAATCAAAACCTAAGATAGGAAGGGAACTTGAAGGAGCGAATTATCCTGAAGAAGATTTGGAGGGGGAAAAAGAAATAGTGACCCAAACCTGGAGTCTGAATATTTCCCATCGCTTTAGCAAAACTCGAGGAGCAAGCGAAAATCACTGGGTAAGCCTCTCCATCCGTCTTCCTTTGACCAGAAATTGGCTTTTGAATTATGTTAATCGCTATGATTTTTCCGAAAATCAAATCACCGAGCAGACTTTCGAGCTTTATCGAGATATGCATTGTTGGGAGGCGAGGTTCACCTGGATTGTGAACGGATACAGGCAAGGATATTATTTTCGCATAAACATCAAAGCGCTTCCTGAAATAAAAATCGAAAAAGGACGTGGAGGTTTGAGGGAGGTTTTCTTTTAAACCTTTAAACCTTTAAACCTTTAAACTTTTAAACTTTCAAACCTTAAAACAGGATTCATAAATATGTCTACCTTAAGAAGAGATCCCATCACCGGAAGATGGGTGATAAATCTGGACAGAACCAAAGAGAAATCTTCCAGCTTAATAGGCATGGGAGAGTTGACTAAAAAGGGGATTTGTCCCTTTTGCGAGGGGAATGAGAAATATACTCCTCCGGAGATATTTGCTTTGAGAAATGATGGATCGGAAAAGGATAAGCCCGGTTGGCAGGTGAGGGTGGTGCCTAATATCTCCCCAGCTTTAAGAGTAGAAGGGGAACTGGATAGGAGGGCAGAACTGATGTATGATTTGATGAGTGGTGTGGGAGCACACGAGATAATTATCGAAACCCCCCAGCATATCCCCAATTTGGCGGATTTAGAAGTTTTACAAATCCAGAAAGTTCTGCAAGCATATAAAGAGAGGATTCTGGATCTAAAGAAGGATAAAAGGTTCAGATCAGTAGTGATCTTTAAAAATCATGGAGAGAGGGCGGGGTCTTCCCCCATTAAACACACGCACTCTCAGCTTATCGCCCTTTCCATCACTCCCAAGAATTTGAAGGAGGAGTTGAAAGGAGCTAAGGAATACTATGATTATAAGAAGAGGTGCGTTTATTGCGACATAATCAGGCAGGAGCTTTCCACTGAGAAAAGGATCGTGAGCACTAATCTACATTTTATTGCCATCTGTCCTTTTGCCTCTCGATTCACGCATGAGGTCTGGATTTTGCCCAAAAAGCATGCGGTAGATTTTGAACAAATAAATGACGAGCTTGCTGAAAGTTTGGCAAGTTTAATTAAGGAAGTATTGCTCAGATTGAAAATCTTGTTAGATGATCCCCCATACAATTACATTCTTCATACCGGACCCAACCGAACCTTTCGTAGGGGAGGAGCTTGGAAGACTTTGGATGAGGACTATCACTGGCATATAGAGATCATGCCGCGCTATACCCGCATAGATGGATTTGAATGGGGAACCGGATTTTATATAAATTCCGCCACCCCGGAGAAGGCGGCAGAAAGTTTGAGAAAAGTGAAAATATAAAAAAGAGGGTCAAAAAAATCCTCTCTGGTTACCTGGGAGAGTTAACTTAGCCTGCTTGTCAGGCATCAATCCTACTATTGGTTTCAGGCGATCAGTTCTACCACTATTCTTTCTAGCTTTTGGTTTTCTTTAATTTCTCCTTTGCCAGCTTGGCTTCCTGAGTGGTGGGGTAATTATCGATCAACTCTTGGAAATATTTATTGGCTTGCCCCACGCTTTTAAGCTCCAACAAAGATAAGCCCAATTTATATAAGGCGCTAGGGACTTTATCCCCGGTTGCATAATTTTCTAATACTTTATGAAATTCAACTGCGGCTTTGGTGTAGTTCTTTTTGGCATAATAGCATTCTCCCAGCCAATATTGGGCATTGTCCGCCTGCTCGGTCTCGGGAAAATATTTCAGATAATTGGAAAATCCAGTGATGGCTAAATCGTATTTCCCTTTGGTCAAATCCAGATAAGCGGCATCGTAGAGTTGTTTGGGATCTACATTGATGAGCCCTTTAGTGGAGTCGGAGATTCCGGTAGTGTCGCTTTTAGAAACCTGTTGTTTGACTAAATCTATCTTTTGAGATAATTCCGGGAATCTATGACCCATGTCCTCCAGCTTGTTTTCCACAACTCCTATTCTCTCATCCATCCCCCCCAGGGTGCTGGAAAGATCTGCCCTCAACCGGTTGGTCAATTCGATTTGCTCTCTGAGAAGACTATCCAATTGGGCTATGCGATCCTCGGATCTTTGATGGCTTTGCTCTAATTCTTTCTTAAGTCCATCAACCTGCCAGCGCGTGGCACAGCCAGACAACAGAAGAAGAAATGTGAGGAAAATTAAACCAGCCTTTATTTTTGTAACCAAAGCTAATCACCTCTTTGATACTTAAGGATCTGTTATAGGTAGAGGAAGTCAGATACCGCGAAATTCCAGAATATAAATATTTTTACGCTCCTGGTTGCATGGTGCAAAAGCATATCACGCCACCCGAAAGCTACATGTCAGATTTAGTTGTTTGAGTCCAATGGAGAAATAAAAACCCAAAGGGGCAGATTTGTCAATCTGCCCCCTCTTTCAGATTTCTTACACTTTTAGCCACTGAACCTTCTCAACTTCTTTTTATTGAGAAACGAGCACGAAATCGCCTCTTCGGTCTTTGGACCAGCACGCCTCGTCAGTGCAGGGCTTGGATTTTTCCTTGCCATAACTGATGATTTCGAGTCGATCCTCAGCCACGCCCATCTTTACTATAAAATCCTTGGCGGCGCGAGCCCTTTTCTCTCCCAAGGCTAAGTTATACTCAACTGTTCCCCGCTCGTCACAATTCCCCTCGATTCTGATCTTGGCTTCCGGATTTTCCTTCAGCTTCTGGATGTTTCTCTCCAGAATTTCCCGATCCTTCTGCCTCAGATCAAATTTATTAAAGTCGAAGTAGATCGGCTCTAAGACGATCTCCTTCACCTCCGGTTTTTCCTCAGGTGGTGGCGGAGGGGGAGGAGGAGGCGGTGGAGGTGGGGGAGGTTGTTCCACCATCGGTTTTACCCTGGGACAACAGCTGGCTAAAAACGCCAAAGACAAAATTGCTACAAGCAGAATAATTACTGCTTTTCGCATCTTTCACCTCCTTTTAAAAAATGGTTAAAATTTATTCATCACCATCTTAAGTCTCTAAAAATTCGTATAAAGGCTTCATCTTTGACAAAGGTGACCCAAATTTATCTTCTGGGGAAACCTGGTCGATTCAATTTGGACACATGGATTTGTAGTTCCGTAGAACATGCAAACCTTATGGAGTCATCCCTTGTCGTCATTGAGAAACGATTATAAAATCGTCTCTTCGGTCTTTGGACCAGCACTCCTCACTTTCGCAGTGCATACATTTTTCCTTACCATAGCTGATGATGGTAAGGCGACCGGGATCAATCCCCAAGTTTATCAGGTACTCCATGGCGGCACTTGCTCTTCGTTCGCCTAAAGCCAGGTTATACTCAACCGTGCCTCGCTCGTCACAGTTCCCCTCGATTCTGATTTTAACATTGGGATTTTCCTTCAATACCTTGGCGTTCTCGCTCAAAATCTCCCGATCCCCGGAACGAAGCTCATACTTGTCGAAATCAAAGTAGATCGGCTGTAAATCCTCCTGTGTCACGAGCTTGCCCTCTACCCCCTCCTTGGGGATCTCAGGGGGTTGTTCAGGCTGGGTCACCTCTGGGGGTTTTGGCTTTTCCTCCACCACCTTTGGCTTTTTTGCACAGAAACTGAATAGCACCAATACTAAAAGTCCTACAAGCAGAATCCCTGCTTTCCGCATATTTCACCTCCTTTAGCTTTAAGTAGAATAAATTTTTGTTTTTTCATATAGGGTCTATATAATGGTTAAGTTTAGCTTCAAGTCCATCATGTTGGCATACTCTTATATCGACAAATTTGAATTTGCCATAAGATTACTTGGATCTTTTCTTGGTTAAAAACCCAGTTCATCCTTACTCTCCAAGAACAGGAGACCAACTCGGATTATAGTTTCCTTCTCCATTGGTGATGGGTCTCTGATTCGATCCATCCCAGTTCATAGTGTAGACCTCAGGTTTTCCACTGCGGTTGGAGCTGAAGACGATATGAAGTCCGTCCGGCGACCAATGAGGATTTTCATTGGACCCCTCGTAGGTCAACCTGGTCATATTCTCTCCAGTCAGGTCCATAGTATAAACATCAAATCTCCAATTTTCACGGGAGACGAAGGCCATTCTATCTCCTCTCGGAGACCAGCAGGGTGAGTCGGTCCAGTCTCCCCGGTAGGTGAGTCTTCTGACGTTTGCCCCCTCCACGTCCATGACGTAAATCTGCGGGATGCCGGCCCGATCTGAGGTGAAGGCGATCTGCTTCCCACTGGGTGACCAGGTGGGAGAGGAATCGATGCTCCAGCTATTGGTTAGCCTCCGAATTATCTCTCCCTCCGGGCCAATCAGATAGATCTCCGCATTTTTGTCCCGGGTTAAAGTTAAAGCCACATATCTTCCATCTGGCGACCAAGCTGGAGCGGAATTCAGACCAGCCTGCGAGGATAAAACTTTGGTTTGGCTGTTATTCCGATCGGTCATCCATAAGTCGGGATTACCTTTTTTGTAAGAAGTATAGACTAATTTATCTCCGCCCGGAGACCAGGCCGGGGATAGATTTATGGATTTATTATTAGTCACCGGATAAGAATTATATCCATCATAATCGCAGACATATATCTCCTTGTGTCCCTCATTTATACAGACGTAGGCGATCTTTGTGGAAAAGATACCCTTTTGCCCGGTCAGAGTCAAGACCATATCATCTGCGATGGCATGCGCCAAAGCACGGTAGCTTTTGGGTTCAGTTTGGTATTTTTTTGTCAATATCACCTTTTTTCTTAACACATCCATCAGATTTATCTCAGTCTTGAGCTTATCTTCTTCAAGTTTGACCGAGCCTTCCAAAAGATATTGTGCCCCTAACTCTCTCCAGCCATCCAGATTGTAAAGATCATTTCCCAAGATAGCTAAGACGAAAGAATCAATCTCTGCCAAACGAAAGTATAAAGAATAATTTAAATCACCTCGGACCACCTGGGTAATTTTTGGGGCATATTCTGACTCTTTGGGGGAAAAGTCTATTACCGCCAATTCCAGAGCTTCTAAATACTTTACCGCTCCCTTGGTGATTCTGCCGGTGATCTCGATCTGGGCCAAAGAGACTCCGAATAGGCATAACAGAATGATAGAAAAAACTCCCAGGGTTATCCAGACATTGATAATCGTTTTAAATTCTTTTGATTCCATATACAAAGCATTCTTCGAATCTTTCTTCACTAATCCTTAACAGACCATATAATAAAAACATTAAATTAAAAATTCCAAGTAAAAAATTTAAAATTTGCTAAAAGAAAGTTTTCCCTCTCTAAAACTCAAATTTGAATCGAAAAAGAAGCGGCATTTCCCATAGCTATCTTATAAGCACTACATAGATAATTTTAAACTGTCATCGAACATACTCAAACTCAAGATGGATTCCAAGATATTCTCCACTGAACTCGTTGGGCAGAGGAGGGAAGGGGGCGCTTCCGATGATGGCCCTCATGGCGGTTTGATCGAATAAATCTAAGCCCGAGGTTTTCTCCACCTTGGTTTCTACAATGCTTCCATCCCTCAATATTCTAAAATATATGGTGGCAATCAAACTAGAGGAGCTTTGCACCGGATTTTCCCAGGCATCTCTGATCATTCCGAACACTATGGAAAGATAATACGGGGAGCCGAAATTGTCGGCATCCAGCTGGGCAGAGCTAATTCCGTCACCCAAACCATATTCAGCGGCTTTTTGATCTTTTTTAGTTATTTTCGTCTCCTCCCCAAGCAAATGGTTTTTTTTTGCTTCATCTTTCTTTTTCTTGGTGCTTTTTGTCTTTCCCTTTACGACTTCCTTTATTGCCACCCCTTTTTCATTAGACGATTTTGAAGATTTTTCTCCCCCCGGTCCCGTAGAGATTTTTCCACCTGAAGGAAAGCTTACCAGTCCGACGCGGTATACCACAGGATAGCCCTCAGTTTTTTCCGAAGCCGGGACGAAGAAAAACAAACCGGTTATGATCATCAAATGAATAACTATGGATATGGCAAATTCTTTTCTCATTTTTTTGTCTCTGGCTCTGTAACCAATCCCAAACTTTGAATGCCCAAGCTTTTTATCCTACCCACCACATCAATCACCAAACCGTAAGGAATATCCTTGTCCGCCCTTAGATACACGGATTTTGAGCCTTTTTTCCTGGTGGCATCGCTTAAGAAACTTTCGAACCGGCTCAAATTTGTAACCCTTTCGTCCACGTAAATTTTCTCTCCCTTGGTGATGGTCACCACCACTCCTTCCCCCAAATCCTCCGTAGTAGCTTTGGTCCTGGGGAGATTTATGTCTATGCCACTTTGGAGCATGGGAGCGGCAATCATGAATATGATCAACAAGACTAAAACCACGTCCACCAGGTTGACCACATTTATATCATGCAGGGCACCGTAAACTCTTCTTCTCATCAGTTTAAACCAATTTTCCTAAATACTTTCTTAAAGACTCTCTAACCTGGGCATTTATCTCTTAAGATACGAATCTTGATCCGCAAGTCAGCCTATTTCTTCTTTTTTCACTGCGGACAGAAACTCCAGAGCGAAGTTGTCTATCTGGGTGGAGATAATTTTCAATTTATTGTTAAAAAAGTTGTATGCCATCACCGCAGGTATGGCTACCGCCAATCCGACGATGGTTGCTATCAAAGCCTCGGCTATGCCAGGGGCAACTACCGCCAGGGTGGCAGAGCCTTTCACTCCGATGCTGGCAAAAGCATCCACGATCCCCCACACCGTTCCCAAGAGCCCGAAAAACGGGCTGATATTTCCGGTGGTGGCTAAAAAGACCATTGTTTTTTCCAGCCGGGCAATCTCCTCTGAGCCGATCCTCTCCAATGTCATCCGGATTACATCGAGCTTTTCTTTCTCGATCATCAAATTCGACTCAACCCCCAAAGTCGGAGATCCCGCCGCAGGCGGGGAGAGATGGGTGCCTGTGTGCGGATTTCGCTCTCCTTTTGATAGTTCCTCCAGCTCTTTATATCCCGCCTCGAACATCTTAGACAAAGGAGTCTTTCTCAAGCTTACACAGGAACGATATACCTCGGCTATACTTTTTCTTCTTCTGAAGATGGACAAAAACTTCTGCGTCTCGGAATTCACTTTTCGAAAAAGCGCAATCTTATTGAAGGTTATGGCCCAAGAAACTACCGATAAAAAAAGCAAAATGATAAGAACGATCTTGGCGAAAAGTCCCATCTCCGCCACCATCTCGAATACGGTTCCCTTAAATGGTCCTCCATAAGCGAAAGATAGGACTAAAACAGCTTTAAACAAATTCTGTCACCTTCCTTGGATGGGTCTTCGTCTTTTCTTAAACCGCCTTTTTTGGGTCCAGCTTGTATATCACCCCCAATAATACTAAATCTAATTTTTGCCGTCAAGAAAATTCGTATGAATGTGCGTCCATATGGACGAGCTTCGCAAACGTGAATTCTTTTCCCCAGCCTTAAGAAATTGCCATATATTTTACGCTTTTTAGCTTTTTAATCTTTTACTCAAAATGGTTTTAGCCAATAGGTTTTCAAGCGTTAAATTTTAAGGCAGGGGAGAGGCTGAAAAAAAGCTCACCTAAATTATTCTTGACAAACCCGATTTTGAATGTATTTTAAAATAGTTTTAGAATCCCAAATTGAAGAATCGTATGGATGTATGTGCATCTTTGATCAAGGTTAAACGAATTTGGGATGGATTAACATGGGGGTGTAGCTCAGGCGGTAGAGCATCTGCCTTTTAAGCAGGTGGTCGGCGGTTCGAGTCCGCCCACCCTCAGATTAGTTAGTAGTTCGTGGTCTGTAGTTCGTAGCAAAAGATTTCTTTGAAGCAATCTTAGGTACAATATATATTCCTCCTTTTCTATAAATTAGCTCCAGTCTCAAACCCCGGTCTGATGGCTGAGAACAGGCTAACTATCGCGATCTTGATAAACAGTTAGAGCATCGAGAAATTCAGTGGCATCTTTATATCTATCAGCAGGTTTTTCAGCTATTGACCTGAGTATTATCTCGTCAAGAGATTTATCGCACAGATCGTTGTACAGAGATGGTCTCTCTAGTTTCTTTTTTCTTCCTTGTTCAATAATCTTCTCCAGCTGCTGAGAATCACTCTCTGTTCCGCAAAATTCATAGCTCCAAGGGGGCACACCCGCCACCATTTGATAAAGGATTATTCCTGCAGAAAAAACATCACTTGCTGGTGTATGGTATCCCAAGAAGTCCTCCGGAGCAAAATAGATCATAGTGCCCGCTGAATCAACCAATCTGCTCTTTGGGTCAACCACCTTAGCCAAGCCAAAATCTGATACTTTTGCGGTGGGCGGTGAACTATCGTACGATAGCATTATGTTCTGAGGCTTCACATCTCTGTGCACAACTGGCGGAGCTTGTCTATGAGCAAGCGAGAGCCCGGAACAAATGTCTCTTTGTATGGACAATGCGAGTGGTATCTTCAGACGTATGCTTCTTCTGAGTAATTGATAAAGAGACTCGCCAGACACATACTCCATTGAGATGAATGCCAATTCTTTACTTTGTTTTATAAAAGTGTTGGCATCAAACACACGAACGATGTTGGGATGAGTGAGGTGGGACAGTATAGTTGCTTCTGAAATGAAGGATGATATGTCAACACCTTTTATGGATTCTGGTCGCAAAACCTTTAACGCTTGCAGACCGAGGAATTTGTGCCTTACTCGGTATACCTCCGCAAAAGCTCCGGAACCAATAAAACGATCGACTTCGTAGGTTTCTCTTATTATCTCACCTGGCGCGAGCAGAAGTTGGTTGGATAAGTTCATTGCTCTGTTAGTAGCGGGTGATCGGGAGATCGTCTCTGGGTGTCTTTGTTTTCTCTACGTCATCCTCTGGCATTAGATCCCAAAGCTGAACTACTGTTTTAGGAATCTGATCCGAATAACCATTGGTCGATAAAGCGGTTTTGCCTTCATTGAGTAGCTCGTTGGCTCTTCTCCGGTTTGACCAGTGTATCTCATGGAAGTAATCACCAATGTTGAGAAGTCTATCTATCCAAAACTTCGGATTCCTAAAACAAACTTGCCACTTAAAGGTCTGCAGTTCTGAAATCGCGCTTTCAACCAATTTCGGGTTCTTAGCTTCCACTACCCTATTGAGCTTCGCTTGAAGGTGAGTGAAAATCTCCCTGTCCTGCTCAGTTCCGTATCTTTCCAACGAGTCTTTGGTCACGGTTATCTCATCACGTGCCTTCTTTTCCAAAAGTGGCCATTTAATATCCCTCTCTATCTCATCCAAACGAATAAGGAGTTCATTCAATCTGTTCTTAACGGTTAAACCTCGATCGTAGTCGTCAAGTCCTTTGTCTATCAACTCCTCGGTTTCATACAGTTCGCCTTTAATTTCCTCTAAATCATCGGTTTTTAGCTCGTCAATTTCTATCAACTCGAGAGTGAAGTTGTCAACTTTCCTCTTTATTGTCCCTCTTACCTCCACCACCCAGTTGGGATCAACGTTAGGCTGTATATGGGGGAGCAAAACGTCCTCAATAGTCTCGCCGAGGTAGGGAAAGAAGACGTTCACTGTGATTCTCCGAGACTCGTCCATTCTAAGCGTAATCTCAACCTCACTTCCTTTAGGCAACAACGAAGGTAGCTGGACTCCTGAAATCGCCACCCGACCCACCCAGTCGTTTCTCTCGGGCCTCGTACCTGCCTTTCCTTCCCAGACTAGTACATTAAAGACATCATCAGGATTACCAGGACGCAAGTTCTTCGCCACCGTGAATGTCTTTTTTCCAGTCGCAGGTAGGGTTTGATTCTTGCTCAAGATTGGTACGAAAAGTTCATCGGTTTCTCCTGACTCCTTATGCATCGCAGATATCCCGATATCGTGCGGCAAGGTTGGGTTCGCAATTTTTACGCCCTGAAGTATGGAAAAAGTAGTTGGTTCACAGTCAATTCGATTCCCAAAATCATCGTAGAGATTGATGGTAAAATCGTTCATCTCGTTTGGCAATAGGTGCAAACGCACAATCGCAGCACCATTTACCAACTCGATCCTCCCTGTAGCCCATCCTTTGTCTAAACGAGCTATCTCAGCATATATTTTGTTGCGTATTGCTTTTTCCATCCTTTCTTGGTCGACTCTCAATCCCAAACTGACTTCGACCTCAACGGTCGTCGAAGGATATCCGAGGACTAATTGCACTTTACTCACATCTCGTTTCTGCACTTTAACAGGAACTGCCCTAATCGAAGCAAAGATAGCCGCACCTTTTACAACTACAGTCATCGGGTCAATCGACACATTTACTCTTTCGTTAACCTCTTCTGTAATCCTTTTTCGCAGGTAAGGTATGTAAGTCGGACCTCCCACCAAAAGAACCGTCTCAAGCTCATCTGGCGAAATGCGGTTGCGAATTACCAAGTCCGTTGCCATCTTAATGGCACGGTCAATCAATCGATCAATCAGACTCTCAAACTGTGAGCGTTCAATCCGAATAACTGCATCGATCGGGTATCCATTTTCATCTTTACATTCCGGATACTCCTTTTCTGTGTCGGGATCAATAAGAGCATAGTCATAGGTAGACAAGCGCTTTTTTGCCTCTTCTGCTGCTTGTTTCCAGAGTCGTGCTAATACGTTTCGTTTCTCGCTCTCCTCCATAGTCCTCTTAAGCGCGAAGTTCTTCTCCAGATGCGGGAGTATGATATTGTCTACTATTAGTTCGTCCATGTTTTTTCCGCCGAGTCGATTGTCTCCCGCATGGTCGATAACTTTGATAATTCCTCCCTCCATTCTCACTAATGCGGCATCGAAAGTTCCCCCACCGAGATCGAAAACCAACCAACTGCCTTTGCTTTTTCTTTTACTGAACCCATAAGCCAACGAAGCGGCGATTGGTTCCTGAAGCAATTCGCAATACTTGAACCCCGCCAACTCAGCCGCCCTTTGTGTTGCAGCTATTTGAACCTGATGGAAGTCTGCTGGCACCGTAATAATCGCCACTTCGGGCTGGCCTTCGTCTGTCACAAAACGTCTTAGTTCCTTCAGTACTTCTGCTGAAAGAACTTCTGGTGTGTAGTATTCTCCTGTTCGGAACGAATAATACTGTAAATCCGTCCCCATAGTTCGCTTGAATTCAATAAATGTGTTTGACAAATCGTCTCCACTCTTTGCTATCTTTTCATATGCTTTTACTCCAACAAGTAGTTGCCTTCCTTGAGTGTAGTGAATTGCTGAAGGAGTAGTATCCATTTGAGTGAGTGGGTTCTTGAGTATCCGAGGTTCTCCGTCTTCCATTCTGGCAATGCTTGAGTTAGTTGTTCCTAAGTCAATGCCATAATCGATAGTTTGTCTTGCCATGTCAATATCTCCCCTTGAAAGAAGTTCACTTTGAAGAACGAATGCCAACCACAATCTCGCCCGGGCTCACCACCACGTCTTTGTATAGAATTTGGGGTTTGATCATCCTTACGATCTTCTGCTCACCCGAGCCAATATCATCGTGAGGTTCCCACATCTTTACCAACGAATTCATACCCTCATCATACGCTTGCCCCGTTAAATCTCTTATAGTATACCCCAAGGCATTTAATTCACCCTCCAAACGCGATAGCGTATGTTTTATTGCATCAAGCCCCTTGGTGTTTTCGTCCATGCCTTGAACCCTGAATCGCATTCGATAGATCTCCTCACCGACTTTAATTGGGAAAGAATGACCTAAATCTGGCAAAGGTCGATGAGTTGTGGTTTTCGTTTGTTCAGGTTGATTAGAGGATACCTGTTTTTCAGCTACAGAGCTTGGCTCAGTCCCCGCGGTTGTATTTTCCGAGAAAGATGACTTAGAAAGATTGGTTCTTCTCATTGTTCTCGAAAACCTAATGAAGACGACTAAGACTAAAACCACAAGTGCGGCTGTTGTTATCCATATGCTTCGGAGTAAGCTACTTCTCATGTCAGTTAGATGTCCCACCGTGTAAGCGTTAAGAGTGTCCATTCTCGTGGTCACTTCAGTCTGCATCTTCTTCATCTCCGCCAATTCATTTGCCAACTCCTTCAGTCGCCACAAAATGGAATCATTAAACGCTCGCTGTGTGAGCCCTAAAGCAGTTGTAGACCATTCCACAGCACCTAACCGATTCCTAAGATTCTTTGCCTCATTTGTCAGAGTGGTCAAGTCATTCTGGATTTGAACCGTTACCGAATCATCAGTCGAATCTGCATTGAACTGCTGGCCAAAACCAGCATTTGACAAAGCAATAATGATGAATGTGCCAAAGATGAATCTGAATAGAGACATTTTTTATTTCGCTCCTATTAGGCGGTTATAACGATCGATTTTCTCGTTTGTGGCGGATAGTAGCTTTTCATATCTATCATAGAGTTGGCGATCCTTATCGAACTCGGTATTATATTTAACCACCAAGGAATTATATGCATCTAGGTTAAATTGATAGACAGATTCATCAAAATATTGACCACGTTGAGATTTCGATTCAGCATCTTCTAACTGGTTTTTCAAGTTTTTGAGTCGTGCATCATACGAATTCAGCAACGAGCGGTTTCTCTGTAACTCAGACTCATAAGCCCGCAACTGTTCCCTGTCAGCTTTGATATCAGACTCCAACGAAGATATCTCTCGTTTAGTTTCATCAGTCCTTGGATTCGTCTCATCGGAAGGGGAATTATTCAGCGGAAGATTTGATGGTGTTGAACTGTAGGGTTGTGTGACTTCGGAATGATTATCATATCTATTACTGTCTCCCCCAGTGCTAATCAGGAAAATCAGGAAAAGGGCTACAGAAAAAAGAAACAGACCCAAGTGCCATTTCTCTGTTTGCCTGAACGGAAGCTTTCCCAGGAAGCGATATCGATCTCCCTCTTTTATCACCCTGTACCTGCTTAATGGGAACAATGGTATAAAAAGCACTACGAAGTATTGCGTGGTCTCATAGGAGCTTGTGTTAATGTCGAAATTTGAACTTCCGTGAAGCATAGTTCCAATTGTATTGAACGTCCCGAGTCCTGGAGCATGGTCAATTGGTAGAAGTTTACCATAAATCCTTTCATAGTTCACATTCTGATTTACGATTTCTAGATCCTCATTCAGTTGTTTTTTGAGAGCTGGTCCTATAGCGATGCTTCTGGCATATTCACAAAGTTCTTTGGCCTTAGTCCAATCCTTAGTGTTATTGCCATACTCTATCGCTTTATCACGAACGATTTGTCCAACTTTATCACGGTAGTGTTCTAAGGCGGGATCAGACGGGGGTAACAAATTCTCCAATCTATTAAGCAATGGATACATGTCATCACAAAATGAATGGATGGCTGTAGGCAAAGTATCCATATCCGAAAATTGTTCTGCAACAGCCTCTTCACAAAGGTCATCGATCCTTTTCGATATAGGGGTTGTGATATCACTCGTGATCCGACATTGAAGTGTTTGAGAAAAACCTCCCTTGGAAAAAGCTCTAAAATACTCGGTAGGTTTTTCGTAATCATCATCTTTAATCCATTGTGATAAAAATCCCTTGGAAGAAGAGTATAATATTCTGCCAACAATATCGGCTAATCTATCGTTATCTATTGCGCCTTTTAGGTCGGGACGAAGTAATGTAAGTCTCTTCATGAGAAACTCTGATGAAAGAGCCCTTCCCCAGTTCTCAATAGAAGCAATGAATTTTCTGTGGTCGAAAGCAGATCCCTGAAAGGACTGTATCAGCGATAAGACAGTCAGGTTCTTTAAGTGGGTAATACCTTCATAAGTTAGCCCAAATGTGTCAACGGCTTCATTCCAAATAATCGTAGCTTGCTCTACATTACCTTCCCTTAAGGCTTCTATCGCTGATATGTCATCCGCGGTGCACTCCCAAAACCAAAATAAAGTGTGTTCGAGCTTCAAAGAGGGATTATCCAATTGCTGGATTGCGTGTCTGATGGATTCCTCTGACCTGCCTAAATTTCCTATCCATGGAAAATCAGTACTAAAAGTGGGAAATTGGCCTATAGCAACATAGGCTTCCAGTTCTTCCTCTCTTCTAGCTATATCTTGATCGCTCGCTGTAACTGGCAAGCCCAGTATTCGAAAAGCATTTTCACTCACGATTTTCACTGAGCACCTATTTTATCAGGCTATATTACCGTCACAAGGAAGTCTATGTTAAATTCATCTTATAATTTAACGTAGAATGACATTAGCGTCAAGATTGTTTTACACTTATTTGTTTGTTATTCCTATCATACAATTGTGTTTAAGAAAACAAATGCCTGCTTGATTCGCTCAAGCAGGCACCTTGTTTATTGGTAGCGCTACGGGGAGTCGAACCCCGGCCATATAGTGAATCAGTCCATCACAGGGTGGGGCATTCGTCACGCGGGCAAATGCGTTTCTTACTTTTTCATTCTCTCTTCAGAAAGAGCCTTAAAATAGTCTTTGATTAACTGCTCATATTCTTTAGGGTAGGCTTCTTCCAGAAATTTAGACAAGTCATCCTTTGCCGGCTGATCTGTTTGGTAAAGACCAGAAGGGAGCCCTTTAGGGGTTGGACGGGATACATCTTGCCCCACCTCGGCTCTCCTTTGCTTGGAGAGGTCTCTTTCGCGCATGGATTTTTCAGCATCTAAAAGGCGGGAGAGTATTTTATTCTGTCTCTCTATGGTGGATTGATCCACATGCAATCTCTCAAAATCCCCTGCCACTTTTTTCATCTCTTCGCCTAAGTCGCCCATTCGTCCTAAAACCTCGGAACGATTGCCAAACTCTTTTTCCAGCTGGGACAAGCTTTTCCGGACGGCGTCTTGTTCTGCGGCTAATCTTTGCATAGCCGCCTGATCGGATAGGGAGAGCTGACTGCCGGGTTTATTACACATGCCCGATTGCTCGGTCTCTTGATTTATGCCGGACTGTTTGTTGCACATCTTCTGCATTTGGTCAAACATTTGCTCCATTCCCGAGCCACTGCACGATTTTTGAGCCTCATCTAAAGCCTGCATGAGCTTCCGCGCAGTGACGTTCAAATCGTAGACCGCCTCATTTTGTTGATCCGACGCCATCTCTCCTCTCCTTTCTTCTAAATTTTGGGTGGCTTGGTCCATGCTGGCTAAAGATAAAGCCATAAATCTGCGGGTGTCCGAATCAATGAATATGGTTTTTTGTGCCAAGGTATCCAGATCTTCCGCCACCCGGAAGGCTCCCGCTTTTAAGTTTTGCTGATCTCGGGCTAAACTCCTCAATTCCATATCTGATTTTTCCAAACCTTCTACTTGATTGAACAAACCTTCCTGGCTATCCGAAAGACCAAAAATATCGTAAAGAGACTTTTTGATTGCCTCCGCAATTTCCTTTTTCATTTTTGACTGCATCTTTTCTTTGGTTGACTTTAAACGATCTCCCATCTCTTTCAATTTCTTAGAACAGCTCCCTCCCGAACTCAAAGCTCCAGATTTATTCATTTCAGAAAGCTGGGAGGTCATTTGGTCCATGTCATTTTTTACTCCCGATTTTTCTGGCATCCTCTGAAGCTCGTCGATCTCCTGTGGAGGTAAAAAAGAAAGCTCCTTTGCCAGATCCGCAAATTCCTTCAATTTTTCCTCAAAATTATTCAAATCCTTTTTCAAATTCTTTTCTTTGTTTGAAAGCTCAGGAATTTTTTCTTTTTCAGACGCTTGAGTGCTCTGATTTATCTCCTCTTGGGTTTGGGTCATCCTTTCTGCCATTTTTATCAGATTTTCCAGCTTCAACTCCGCCTGCATCCTTTTTAAAAGGGAGATGGTTCGATCCAACCTTTTGAGAAGCTCCTCCTGGGAAATCTTCATCTTCGCTACGGCTTGTTTTAAAAGCTCCGGGTCCAAATTTTTCAGAGCCTCCGCCAGCTTTCGTAAGGCTTCCTTCATCTCCGGAGTCATGATCTCTTCCATTAATTTTCTTATCTCCGAAAGCTTGTCCAAAGTCTCCAAGGCGGCTAATTTGTTCTCTTCGATCTTTTGAATATTTTCATCCATTCTCTGAGCCAAATTTTTCAAATCTGAAGCCAGCTTCTGTTGTTTCTCCAAAATCTCTTCCATCTGTTGTCTTTTCTGCCAATTCATATCCAGTCCGGTGGGTCTATCTAACTCCCGGGACAAATCCTCGATTTTTTTCTTAAGATCTCTTTGGCCTCTAAGTATGGTCTCCAGGTCTTCAATTTGCCCTCCCTGGTCTTTTTCCACCTCAGTAACGATTTCGTCCAATGAGGGAAGCCTTACCGAATAAGTTTGGCTTTCGGATTTTTTGGGACCCAAAAAGTCATCATTGTCGAAAATTATAGCTTTATATCTCACCAAATCGCCGGGAACTAAAGGAAGATTGGAAAGATTCCATAAATATTCCACATCCTGGGCACTCAAACTGTTGTTAGGAATATCAATCTTTATCATCTTTTCATCTCCCGCTTCGCGGGAATTTTCAACCTTTTCCTCCCCTCCCGACACTATTTGATAAGAAAGCAAAAGTGAGGAGAAGCCATAATCATCGGAGATTCTTATCAAAAGGGGAACTCTCATGTTTTCGGTCAAGTCCTGATCATGTCCCGGCTCCAAGATCTCCACCACAGGATATTGGTCATCTATTTTGGTTATCTTATATTCAATGGGGTCCTGATTTTTATTGCCGATTTTGTCCCAAACTTCGATATGATAGGAGTCGTCTTTTTTGACCAATATCTCTCCCGTTGCCACTTCTCCTTTTATTTTCATCTTTGATTTAGTTGAATCTGAAAAGACGATATTTGCCTCGCTTAATTCTTTGTTGGTCTTGGCTTCTATTTGAACTTTCGTTCCTACAATGGCATTGATGTTGCCATCGTTTTCATCTACCACCTGGGTCTTTAGTTGGGTGTATCTGGGGTAATTGAAGGTTAATCTCAAACCGATCACCCTGGGTTTATCTACCACATTTATCCGGTATTGTTCGCTTTTGACCCCTTCCGCTTGCGCATAATAATCAAAGCTTCTTTTCACCTCTTTGAAATCAAAGGAAAAATCAGGACTCTCCACGCTTGCCTGCTGATTCTTAGTTTTCACCAACTTCTCCTCATTCCACTTTGCCCCTTCCCCGCCTTTGGCGGGATTTTCAACATTTCTCCAATATAAGTTTATTTTATCAGGTTTTTCTCCTTTTACATTTATTTTGATCTTGACATCGGAGGATTTCACCACATCAGCATTGCCCGGGGAGATTACAAAGAAAAATTTTTGAGGGGATACAAATTCGGTTAAGGGATGAGAGAAGATGTATAATGAATTCTTAAAGGCGGTAGGGAAGACCAAGGCAAAGAAAAGAGATATTATAGCTAAGCTCCCCGCTACCCTCCCTATCTTTTTGATTGGATTTCTGTCGATAATCCTTTGAAGATCAAGCTTTTGGGTAGTCGAATACGCCTGTTCGATCACCGCCTCGATCATTTCTGTCGAATAGCCTTCTGGATTTTTTTCTAAATTTTTAG